>ERZ827150.2348-NODE-2348-length-20647-cov-4.706294_pt1 | contig 20647 bp, 17 predicted proteins | sample MGYA00519779_ERZ827150 | MGnify/ENA primary metagenome ERZ827150 (study PRJEB31778, sample SAMEA3449267) | human gut metagenome | biome: human gut; feature: human-associated habitat; material: faeces | place: United Kingdom | collected 2010/2012 ...
GATACTGATGCGCAGCGAATTTAACGCCCAGATGCTCCAGCAAGGCGGGGATACGGGCGTGCTGGCGGCGCAGGAACAGCGCATCGCCGAGCAGATCAAATATGCGCTCATCGTTGTGGCCTCGGTACCGGTCATGTGCATTTATCCGTTTGTGCAGAAGCATTTTGTCAAAGGTGTAACAGTGGGCGCGGTAAAGGGATGATTCCCTTGCCGCTCCGCACGTGATACAATTATTAAAACAGGAGGAAGCAATATGAAACTGAAAAAACTGGCATCCCTTGCAATGTCCGGCGTGCTGTGCGTCAGCATGCTGGCGGCCTGCGGCGGCGGTTCGTCGTCCAGCGCGGCCGTATCCGGTTCGGCGGCGTCCGGCTCCGCTTCGGCGGAGGGGACGGGCAACGTTACTCCCGTGGGTGAGTATCCAATTGTAAACGAGCCGATCACCTTTAAGATCATGGGTGCAAAAGACCCCGGCGCTCCGGACTGGAGCGAGTTGGAAGTATTCCAGCGCTTGTCCGAGATCACCAACATCAACTTTGAGTTTGAAGTGTCCGAGACCGGCACCTGGCCCGAACAGAAAAACATTGCGCTGGTGGGCGGCGAGTACGGCGACATCATCCTGCGCGATAAGAGTGCGACCGACGCCAATATGGCCGTTACCGACGAGGAGACCTACGGCCCGCAGGGGATTTTTCTGGACCTGACGGACCTCATCGACCAGTACGCGCCCAACATCAAGGCCATGATGGAAAAATATCCCGACGTCAAAGCGGCCATGACGAGCATGGACGGCAAGATCTACGGCCTGCCGTATGTGTTCCACACGGCCACCGTACAGGGCCACACTGCGTTTTTCAGTGAAGAATGGATGAAAAATGTGGGCGTTGATAAAGTGCCTGAGACCACCGATGAGCTGTACGATATGCTGGTCGCTTTTAAAGAACAGGACGCAAACGGCAACGGCGACCCCAACGATGAAATCCCCTTCACCGGCATCGGTCTGGGCATGGATTTCCTGTCTCCCTTCGGCATGACCGACGTGTACGGCCAACGCTATCTGGTCAACGACGACGGCACCGTCCGTTACGCCTATACCAGCGAAGAATACAAAGAGGGCATCAAGTGGGCCCACAAACTCTATCAGGACGGCCTGATCGACAACGAGCTCTTCACTCAGAACGACCAGATCCGCGACGCCAAGTGCGACGACCCCAACGTCTCCCGCGTGGGTTTCTGCTACGCCTGGAGCTATGACGCCATCTTCCGTAACTGGAAGGACGAGTACAAGGTCATCGCGCCCATCGCCGGCCCCGACGGTCAGCGCTATCAGCAGGGCGACCTGAACGGCCTGTATTCCCTCAAGTCCAACCAGCTGTCCATCACCACCGTGTGCAAGCATCCCGAAGTGGTGCTGCGCTGGGCCGATCAGTTCTACACCGGCGAAGCCAGCATCCAGAACTTCTGGGGCGGTCTGGGCGAGGTGACCACCGCCAACGCGGACGGCACCTACACCCTGAACAATCCTCCCGCCGGCACCAGCGCCGACGCTTGGTACTGGGATCGCTCCCTGCGCGACTTCGGCCCCAAGTACTGCTCCGTCGAGTTTGACAAGAAGATCATTCTGGATCCCACCGAGGGCGACGGCCTGAAGGTAGCCATGGACGCGGAGACCGCACAGTACGTGCGTCCCTGCTTCCCGGAATTGAAGTACACCTCTGACGAATACAACGAGCTGTCCTTCCTGCAGGCGGACATCGATACCTACGTGGATACCACCCGCGCCCGCTGGGTTGCCGAGGGCGGCATCGACGAGGAATGGGACGCCTATGTGGAACAGCTGAAGACCATGGGTCTGGAAGACATGAACAAGATCTACGAAGGCGCTTACGCCCGTTATCTGGCGGCGCAGGACTGATCGAACGTTCTGACCCTTCCACGAGCCGGAGGGGCGCGCCGGGTACGCCCCCTCCGCGCCCTGAAACGCCGCCCGGCGGAAAACCGGGCGGTTCTTTTCTGTACTTCATCTATATTTCACCTAACATTTCCCAATTTTCCGCCGAAGCAGGGAATGCTCCCCGGTTTTGCAAAAGGAGGGTCGCTCATGACCACCACCCAATGGACGGGCAAAAATTATCGCATCATCTTTCTGACGGAACGACTGGTTCGTCTGGAATACCAGTCCGAGGGGCGCTTTGAGGATCGGCCCACCACGGCCGTCCAATGCCGAAATTTCCCGCCGGTGGAGGTGCAGGTGCAGCGGCTTCCCGGCCGGGTGGAGATGGATACCGCCTTCCTTCATCTTTCTTATGATGAAAAGCCCTTCTCCCCGGAGGGCCTGAGCCTTTCCGTCAAGGGCGGGCTCAGCGCTTATATGAGCGACTGGCGCTACGGGCAGCCCCTGTCCACGCTGGGCGGCACGGCCCGAACGCTGGATCAGGCGGACGGGGAAATTCCTGTGGGGGACGGGCTGATCTCCCGAAACGGGTTTTCCGTGCTGGACGACAGCCGCTCCATGGTTCTGCGGGAGGACGGCGCGCTTCGTCCCCGGGACTATGCGGAGGAGGACCTGTACTTCTTCGGCTACGGCCACGACTACGCCGCCTGCCTGCGGGATTTCTACCGCCTGTCCGGTCCGGCCCCGCTGCTGCCCCGATGGGCGCTGGGCAACTGGTGGAGCCGTTTTTACCGCTATACCGAGGAAAGCTATCTGGCGTTGATGGAAAAGTTCGCCGAGAAAAAAGTCCCCTTGTCGGTGGCGGTCATCGACATGGACTGGCATCTGACCAACGTGCCCTATGGCAGCGGCTGGACAGGCTACACATGGAACCGGGAGCTGTTCCCCGACCCGCCCCGCTTCCTGCGGGCGCTGCACGACCGGGGAATGCGCGTAACGCTGAACCTCCATCCCGCCGGGGGCGTGCAGCCCCACGAGGAAGCCTACGAAAGCGTCTGCCGAGCGCTGGGCCGGGATCCGGAAAAGAAGCAGTGCGTGGATTTTGATGCGGCGGATGAGCGTTTTTTGCGGGTTTATCTGGACAGTCTGCATCATCCGCTGGAAGAAGAAGGCGTGGATTTCTGGTGGATCGACTGGCAGCAGGGGAATACCAGCGCCATTCCCGGGCTGGATCCTCTCTGGGTGCTCAACGAGCTGCATTATCGGGATAACGGTCGGGACGGCAAGCGGGGCCTGATCCTGTCCCGGTATGCCGGCCCCGGCAGCCAGCGCTGCCCGGTGGGCTTTTCCGGCGATACCATCATGAGCTGGAAATCGCTGGCCTTCCAGCCCCGGTTTACCGCCATGGCGGCCAACGCGGGCTACCCGTGGTGGAGCCACGATATTGGCGGACACATGAACGGCGTTCGGGACGACGAGCTGTCCGTGCGCTGGGTGCAGCTGGGGGTTTTTTCGCCCATCCTGCGGCTTCATTCCAGCTGCAGCCCCTTTACCGGCAAGGAGCCGTGGAGCTACGGGCTGGAGGCGGAGCTGGCCATGGAGGATGCGCTGCGCCTGCGCCACCGGCTGCTGCCCTATCTGTACACGGCCATGGAGCGCACCTTCCGGCTGGGGGAGGCGCTGGTGCGGCCCCTTTATTACCGCTGGCCCGAAAGCTCGGAGGCCTACTCCGCGCCCGATCAGTACCTCTTCGGCCCGTCGCTGATGGTCTGCGCTGTCACCCGGCCCATGGACGCCCGGCTGAAAAGGGCCTCTGTCACCGCATGGCTGCCGGAGGGACGCTGGTTTGACTTTGCCACCGGACAAAGCTATACCGGCGGGCGGCTTTTGAAGCTGTGGCGCGCGCTGGACGAATACCCGGTGCTGGCCCCGGCCGGGGCGATCGTTCCCCTCAGCGAAGAGCCCCGGGCGGACGTGCTGCCTGCGGAGCTGACGCTGCGCCTTTTTGCCGGAGCGGACGGAGAGATAGAACTGTACGAGGACGACGGCGAGAGCGTGGAGGGCGAGACGGTGCGCACGGCCCTTCGGTTCTCGTGGAAAACCGGAGAGCTGACCCTGCGGGCGGAGGGCGCGCTGCATCTGCTGCCCCCCGCCAGAATCTGGCATGTGGAGGCCGTCGGCTTTGCCAAAACGGCGGTCAGCCTTGAGGAAAAAGCGCTGGAAACGGCCTGCGATCCGGCTCGAAACGCCCTCTGCTGGACGGTGGAGCTGCCTGTGGACGACGCGCTTCACACCCTTCGGCTGGAACGCTGCGCCGTGGCGGAGGACGACTGGAAGCGCCGGGCGGAAAAACGGCTGCAGGCCATGCAGACGGCCAACGATGAGAAGGAAGCCGTCTGGCGGCTGTTGAATCAGAAAAAACGCGGCGCTTCCCTGCTGGGCACGCTGCGGCTGACGGCGAAAACGCCGGGCTTGGCCGAATGTCTGGAGGAATGCGTTTTTGCGCAGGATGAACCGGGCCTTGAGCCGCGGGGGGAGGAAAAATCATGATACGTCATTTGCCGGAAGGACTGGTACCCTTTGAGGACTGCGGCTATGCCCGTCAGCCACTGCACCCGCTGGAGGGACAGGAAATTCGGCTGGGCTGCCTGTGCGACGGCCCGGCCCCGGTGCTGGAAACGGCCGACGGACGGAAAGCTCCGGGCGGGCCGGGGACGCAGGCGCATTGCTATGGGTGGCGGCTTTCCACAGAAGAGGGAACCCTGCGCTACCGCTTCGTCAGCGGGGAGGAAAGCACCCCGTGGTTCGAGACGGACATTCTTCGCCCCGTTTCCGTGACTCGGCCCCTTCGGACGGGCCGGGGCTGGGCGGAGCTGTGCCCCGGCGTTTATCTGTGCGCCGAAGGGGAGAAAGGCGGCGCGGCGCTGACGCTGCGAAAGGCACCCAAGGAGACGGAAAGCCCCCTGCGCTTTGGCGGCGAAGCGATTTGGACGCTGGGAACGCTTTCCTGCACGGAAATCATGCTGTTCCTGCGTCAGGACGGAACGCCCGCCCGGATGGAAACGGTGCTGCGGGGCGGCCATCATCATGTCTACGGCACGGGCGAGCGGTTTGACGGCCCAGACCAGCAGGGCCGGGGAAGCTGCGGACAGGTGGTGGAGCATTTCACCCGGCAGGGCCCGTGGAGCTATCTGCCCGTGCCCATGTTCCTGACGGACGGCGGCTTCGGCTGGTTCCGGAACGCGGGAGAGAACGTCCGCTTTGCCTTTGAAGAGGGGGGAGTCGTTCGCATCGAGTCTGCCGCAGGGCCGGGAATCGCGGATCATCTGCTGACGGGAACCCCCGCCGCCCAGCTTCGGGCCTATCTGGCCTTGACGGGAGAATGCGTGCTGCCGCCGGAGTGGGCCTTCGGACTGTGGATCAGCGCCAACGGCTGGCACTGCGACGCGGACGTGGATGAGCAGCTTTTCATGCTGGAAAAGTACGATTGCCCGGCCTCCGTCATGGTGCTGGAAGCGTGGAGCGATGAAAGCACCTTCTACCGCTGGAATGCCGTCTGGCCCGACCCGGCGGGGACGGTGCGGCGCGTCCGGGAACGGGGCCTGCATCTGGTGCTGTGGCAGATTCCCGTGCTGAAAGCGCTGCACGACTGTCCGGAGGTGGAGCCCGTCCAAAGGGACTGGGAGGAAGCCATTGCCAAAGGCTATGTGGTGCGCCGCGAGAATGGTTCGCCCTATGTGGTTCCGGACAAATGGTTCGCCGGGAGCCTTCTGCCGGATTTCACCAACCCGGAAGCCTGCCGCTGGTGGTTTGACAAGCGTCAGCCTCTGCTGGAAATGGGCGTGGAAGGATTCAAGACCGACGGCGGCGAATTCCTGTTTGGCAGCAATATCCGTCTGGCGGACGGCACGCCGGGCGACGAGGCCCACAACCGCTATCCCATGCAGTATGTGAAGGCCTATCACCGCTGGATGAAGGAAAACGGCGTGGAGGGCGTGACGTTCAGCCGGGCCGGATACACGGGCGCCCAGACTGTGCCCATTCACTGGGCCGGAGATCAGCTCAGCACGTGGGAGGAGCTGCGGGGCCAGCTCAGCGCGGGCCTCAGCGCCGGGCTTTCCGGCGTGCTGTTCTGGAGCTTCGACGTGGGCGGCTTCGCCGGGGAGATTCCGGATCGGGAGCTGTACCTGCGGGCCACGGCCATGGGCTGCTTCTGCCCGGTGATGCAGTGGCACGCGGAGCCGCGAAACGGCCAGTTCTTCGCCACCGGCGATCCGGAATGGAACAACGACCGCTCCCCGTGGAATCTGGCCAGCCGCTGGAACGCCCCCTCCATTGCGGAAATCGCCTGCGCCTTCGCCCGGCTGCGGGAGCGTCTGCGGCCCATGCTCTACGAAGAAGCGCAGTTCTGCGTGCAGGAGGGTCGTCCCATGATGGCACACCTCTGTTTGGACTTCCCGGACGACGAACAGGCGCTGGCCTGCAGGGACGAATACCTCCTGGGCCGCCGTCTGCTGGTCGCGCCCATCGTCTACCCGGGCGCGGAGGGACGAAAGGTCTATCTGCCCAAGGGCCGCTGGAAGCATTTCTTTAACGGCAAGGTCTACGAGGGCGGGCGAACGGTGGAACTGTCCTGTCCCCTGAACGAAGCGCTGGTTTTTGAGCGGGAGGAGGAAGAAACATGGAACTGCGCAATATGACGATCTATTCCATCTTTGTGCGCAATCACGGTGGAACCTTTGCCGCCGTGGAAAAGGATATTCCGCGCATTCGGGCGCTGGGGGCGGACGCGGTGTGGCTGCTGCCCATTCACCCAATCGGCCAGAAGGAACGCAAGGGTGCGCTGGGGTCGCCCTACGCCATTGCGGATTACCGGGCCGTCAACCCGGAATACGGCACGATGGAGGACTTTTGCCGTCTGGCGGATGCCGTCCACCGCAACGGGATGAAGCTGATGATCGACGTGGTGTACAACCACACCTCTCCGGACTCGTGGCTGGCGCAGCATCACCCGGAATGGTTCTACCATAAGCCGGACGGCAGCTTCGGCAACCGGATCGGCGAATGGTCGGATATCATTGATCTGGATTACGGCAATCCCGGCCTGTGGGATTATCAGATCGAGACGCTGAAAGGCTGGGCGGAGATCGTGGACGGCTTCCGCTGCGACGTGGCCCCGCTGGTGCCGCTTGAGTTCTGGCTGCGGGCCCGCCGAGAGGTGGAAACAGTGCGTCCCGGCTGCCTGTGGCTGGCAGAATCCGTGGAGCCGGAATTTATACGGGATAACCGAAACCGCGGTATGGTCAGCCATAGCGACGGCGAACTCTATCAGGCCTTCGACCTTTGCTATGATTATGATATTTACGGCGATTTTCTATCCTATGTGCAGGGCAAAACCGAACTGACGGACTATGTCAGGGCTTTGGAGCGGCAGGAGAGTATTTATCCTGCGGACTACGCCAAGCTGCGTTTTCTGGAAAACCATGACCGGCCCCGGATGGCGCACTTGTTCCCCGAGCGCCGTCCCAGGCTGAACTGGCTTTGCTGGATGTTTTTCCAGAAGGGCACGGCTTTGCTGTACAGCGGTCAGGAGTGGGAGAACGATCACCGGCCCGACCTGTTTGACGCAGATCCCATTCCCATGGAGGGTCCCGCCCCGTTAGAGGGGCTGATTCGGCGGCTGACCGCGCTGAAGAAGGACCCGCTTTTTGAAATTGGAGCCTATTCCCTTCGGGCCTGCCCGGGCGACGTGCTGACGGCGGTCTGGCAGGAGCGCCGGGAAAACGGAAAGAGCCTGACCGGATGCTTCTGCCTTCGGGGGAACCCTGCGCTGGTGCCGGTGGAGCTGCCGGACGGCCGGTATGAAAACCTGCTGGAGCCGGGACAATTCCTGCGGGTGGAAAGCGGCCTGCTTTCGCTGGATGGAAACCCGGCAGTATTGCAGAGCTGAAAACGCCGCCGGTTGACAGGGCCGAAACAGGGGGCTATAATCTGCCTATACCCTTGAACGGATGGAGGCGGCAGATATGAAGCAATGTATGGATTCCCAGAACCTGCACCGCAGGCTGAAAAAGATCATCGGGCAGGTACAGGCCATCGACCGCATGGTGGACGAGGACGTTCCCTGCGAAGACGTGCTTTCCCTGATCAACGCCGCCAAGTCCGCCCTGAACGGCTGCGGCAAGGTGGTGCTGGAAGGGCATATCAAGCACTGCGTCCGGGACGGCATCGAGCATGGCGACGCGGAAAAAACCATCGAGGGCTTCACTAAGGCTGTGGAGCGCTTCGCCAATATGCAATAGACGAAAAAAGCCGGCAGACTGTGTCGGCTTTTTTATTTGTTCTATTGACAACATATACCCCTATATGTATAATAAGCATATACATACAGGGGTATAGAAAAGGGCTTCATTCATGAAACGGCTCATGGAGAAACTGGAACACTTGCTGGAACTGGGCGGCATTCGTAAGGACGTGACGCTGCTGGTCATTTCCGGGGCGGCGTTTATCTGCAGCCTGTTGAAATTTCAGCCTTTTCCCTTTGATATGGCGTGGATCGCCATTGTACTATGCGGTCTGCCCATCATTCTGGAAGCGGTCGTCGGGCTGGTGACGGCCTTTGACATTAAGGCGGACGTGCTGGTATCGCTGGCGCTGATCGCCTCGATCTGCATCGGGGAGGAATTTGCCGCCGGCGAGGTGGCGTTCATTATGCAGCTGGGCGCCTTGCTGGAAGAACTGACCGTGGCGAAGGCCCGGGCCGGGATCGAGAAGCTGGTTCATCTGCCCCCGCAGACGGCGCGGGTGCTGCGGGAGGGCCGGGAGGAGATCGTCCCCGCCGAGCAGGTGCGGGTAGGCGACCGCATTCGTGTGCTGCCCGGTGAAAGCATTCCCGTGGACGGCGTGATCGTTTCCGGTCAGACTTCCATCAATCAGGCCGTGATGACCGGCGAATCCCTGCCGGTGGATAAGACCGTGGGGGACTTCGTGTCCAGCGGTACGGTCAACCAGTTTGGCGCGTTTGAAATGGAAGCCTCCAAGGTAGGGGAGGACAGCTCCATCCAGCGGATGATCCGGCTGGTGCAGTCGGCGGATGCGGGCAAGGCGAAGATCGTCGGCATTGCCGACCGCTGGGCCACGTGGATCGTGGTCATCGCCCTGAGCGCCGCAGCGCTGACGTGGCTCCTCACCGGGCAAATCATCCGCGCAGTGACGATCCTGGTCGTGTTTTGCCCCTGCGCGCTGGTGCTGGCTACGCCCACCGCTATCATGGCGGCTATCGGCAACGCCACGAAGCACGGCTTCCTCATGCGGGAGGGCGACGCGCTGGAACGGTTGGCCGGGGTGAAGGTGATCGTCTTTGACAAGACCGGCACCCTGACCTACGACACGCCGGAGGTCGTGAAGGCGGCCAGTGTGTCGGAGGAGTTCTCCAAGGAGGACGTGTACCGGCTGGCAGCTTCTGCCGAGCAGCTTTCCGAGCACCCGCTGGGCAAAGCCATTGCGGCGGGCTTCCGAAAGGCGGGCAAGGACAGCGTGGCCCCGGCGGAGGCGTTTTGGATGATTCCCGGGCGCGGCGTGTGCGCGCAGGTGGAGGGCAAGGCCGTTCTGGCGGGCAACCCGGAGCTGCTGCGGGAACAGGGCGTGCCGATGACGGTACCGGCAGAGGCGGAAGAAGCGTTTCGGCAGGGCTGCACGGTGATCTATGTGGCGGTAGACGGCGCACTGGCCGGTTATCTGGCCCTTTCGGACACGCTGCGTCAGGAAAGCGCCGCCACGATCGAGGCGCTTTCCCGGCTGGGCGTTCAGCCCGTGCTGCTGACCGGCGACCATGAAAACGCCGCCGCGGCCATTGCCGCCAAATGGAAGATTCGTCAGGTGCGGGCCAACTGCCTGCCGGAGGATAAGCTGACAACCATCGGAGAGTATCAGGAGCAGGGACAGCCGGTGTGCATGATCGGCGACGGGGTCAACGACGCGCCTGCCCTGAAAAAAGCGGACGTGGGCATCGCCATGGGCGGCGTAGGCAGCGATATTGCCGTGGACGCGGCGGATATCGCGCTGGTGGATGACGAGGTGAAGAAGCTTCCGCACCTGATCGCCCTGTCGAAGCGGATGATGACCACCATCAAGCTGAACATGACCTTCTCCATGGCGCTGAATTTTGCCGCCATCGTGCTGGCGATCGTGGGCACGCTGAATCCCGTGGTGGGCGCGCTGGTGCATAATGCAGGTTCGGTGTTGGTGATTACCAACTCGGCATTCTTACTGAAATGGAGGAAAAAGAAATGACGGTCAAAATCATCGGTCTGATCGTGGGGTTGCTGGTTCTTGGAGCGGGGCTCTATTATCTGGTGAAGGAGAAAAAAGACCCGGAATCCCGCAAGATCTACGGCGTGGTCAGCGCGGTGGGCGGCGTGCTCGTGATCGGCTGCATTTTGTCGCTGATTCTCTAAAAAGGCGGCTTGCCAGAACAGAAAAGCAACGGGCGCGGTCAACTTGGCCGCGCCCGTTGGCTGTTCATTTTTTCCAATGCTTCAAATTCGGCACGACGGCCTCCATGTGGGCGCGCACCTGATCCGGGGGCCACTGCTCGCTGGCCATGTGCTCCACGCAAAAATCGATCAGCTGCTCTGTGCTGGTGTATTTGAACTGGCCGCCTGAGTAGCACCACTTGCAGTAGTCCTCGTTGAACGAATCGTCCGGCTCCTTGCTGGTGGTGGAATCGTCCAGCGGCATCCCGCAGCACTGGCACACCAGCTGCCGCGGGGAGCCCAGCAAAGTATTGATGGACACGTCGAAAAACTTTGAAAGCAGCTTCAGCGTGTCCACATTGGGGACGGTTTCTCCGTTTTCCCAGCGGGACACAGCTTGCCGTGTGACAAAAATTTTCTCCGCCAGCTCGTCCTGCGACAGACCACGTCTGGTTCTCAATTCATGGATGATTTCCTTTGTTTCCAATTGAATCCCTCCTTGATGAGACTGTAGCACACAAAGGCGCTGCAGGCAAGCAACGGGCAGTTGCGCTTGGGGGAATCAGAAGACACAAAAACAGCCGCCAGAGAAATCCGGCGGCTGTTTCTGATTAGGGAGAACCGCGCCCTTTGGAGCACGGTTCATTTTGTTCTTCTTCAGGCTTCGGTGGAAGCGGCTTCCACGGTGACGCTCTGATCCTGCATTTCCTTTTCGGCGATCAGGTCTTCGATGGTCTCCTTGGTGCGCATCAGGTCTTCCACGGACATGGTCTCGAAACCGGCGGCGGGAGACTTCACGTTCACGCCGTGGCGGCGCAGGAAATCGTCCACCTTGTCTTCGTTGTGCTTATAGGCGCAGAAACCGACCACGCTCACGCCCACACCGATCAGAATGCCCTTGACCAACGGATTGTTATTCAACATACAACCTTATCCTCCTTGTCGTTTGTTTCTTTCGGGAAAGTTAGCCTTTGTGCGCCATCATTTCCATGCCCTGACGGAACATGCTGCCTGCAAAGGCCAGTTCGCTTTCGCTGCCCGCCATGGGCGTGAGAGTGAGCTGATCTTTGCCGCGCTTGATCAGGTAGGGCTGCTCCCGGGGAGCCCGGGGGATCAGATGACGACCAAAGGTGATAATCCACGCCAGCAGGCTGGCGCGCACCGCGCCGGGCTTGCCGACGGAATTGATGAGATAGACCACGGACATGACCTCCGGGTCGAAGCTGCCGCGCACATGGAGCTCCTGATAGCCATGCTCCACCACGGCGGCCAGCGTTGCGCCCGTGGACAGCCAGCGGGTGAACTGGGTCAGCGCCGAGCCCGTCAGGGACAGCGCGCCGTCCAGGCCGATGAAGAAAAGCGCCAGATAGCCGCTGGGGGCCATCGAAAAGCCCTTTTCCTCGCAATGCTTGATGTGCAGAAGCCCCGCGTCCGTCTGGGCGGCATAGGCCGCGCCGAGGCGGACAATGAGCTTTTCTTCACTGATCGCGTCAGGGTCGTATTCGCACAGCAGGGTGCGGATACGCGGGTTATACCGGCAGCTTAAGACCCCCGGGACGCGCCGGAAGGGTTCGTCCGATGCGACTGCCGTTTCAAACTGCAGCCGGAGCCGTCCCCGGATGGCGGACAGCACTTCCATATGAGAGGTTCCCTGTTCGATATGCATTATGCCCTCCCATCCCCGGGCTTCATGAACATCAGCCGCAGGGAGTTGGCCACCACCAGAATGGTGGAGGAATTGTGCAGAAGCGCGCTCATCATGACGGAAATACCGCTGGCCGCGCCCAGAATCAGGCCCACAGAGTTAATGGCGATGACCAGCGCAAAGTTCTGATGCACGATGCGCATGGTGGCGCGGGACAGCCGCCGCAGAGCGGGGATCATCATGGGGTCGTCCCGGTTGATGATGACGTCGCTGGTTTCCATGGCAATGTCCGTAGACTTGCTGCCCATGGAGATGCCCACGTCGGCGTAGGCCAGCGCTGGAGCGTCGTTGATGCCGTCGCCCACCATGACCACGCCGTTGCCCTGCACCTGCAGCTTCAGCACGGCCTCGGCCTTCTGCTCCGGCAGCAGCTGGGCGCGATAGCCATCCGCGCCGACCTGCTCGGCCACCGTCCGGGCCTGCGATTCCATGTCGCCGGTCAGCAGCTCGATGTCGCCCACGCCGTCGTAGCGCAGGCTGTTGATGGCCCGGCGCACGTTCTCCCGGGGGCTGTCCATGGCGTAAAGCACGGCCACGATCTCGCTCCCCACGCCCACATAGTTGGGGATAGCGCCCGTTTCACCGGGCAGGGGAGCGGCGGCCTTCACGCCGTTTTCCCGCATGTATTCGATATTGCCCACGCGGACGGTCTTTTTGCCCGCCAACGTGCGGCTGCCGCGGGACACCTCCGTCACCACGTCGCCGTGCGCCTTGGGGGACGCGCCCAGCTCCCGACCGTAGCGCATGATAGCTCCGGCCAACGGATGGGTGCTGGTCTCTTCCGCCGCCATGGCGTAGGAGAGCACTTCTTTCTCGCTCATGTCCTCTTTGAGGACAACGGCGGAAACGATCCTCGGCCGGCCCTCGGTAATGGTGCCGGTCTTGTCCAGCAGCACGGTGTTGGCGCTGCTCATCTGCTCGATGAACGTGCCGCCCTTGATGAGCACGCCCTGCTTCACCGCCGTGTTGATGGCCGCGGAGAAGGCCGTTGCCGTGGACAGCTTGATGCCGCAGGAGTAGTCGATGACCAGCATCTTCAGCGCCTTCTGGGGGTTCTTCGTCACCAGCCACACCGACAGGCAGAGCAGGAAGTTCAGCGGCACCAGATAGTTGGAGAATTTGTCCGCGTAGCGCTGGATGGGCGCTTTTTTCAGTTCGCTGGCCTCCACCATGCCCACGATGCGGGAAATGACGGTCTGGTCGCCGACCTTGGCGGCCTGCACGTGAATGTTGCCGCTCTTGACCACCGTGCCGGCGAATACTTCGTCGCCTTCCCGCTTCTCTACGGGCACAAATTCGCCCGTAATGGGGCTCTGGTCTACCACTGCCGCGCCGTAGACGACTTTGCCGTCTACCGAGATCTTTTCGCCCGTGTGAACCGCCACCGTGTCGCCGAGGCTAATCTGGTTCATGGGCTTGCGCTCCAGCTTGCCGTCAGGCATGACCTTCCACGCGTCGCCCTCGTCGGCGGAGAGCATCTTTTTGATGGAGGAACGGGTGCGCTCGATGGTGTAGGAGGTCATCAGTTCCGCCAGATCGGACAGCGCCAGGATCATCAGCGCCGAGTGAGCGTTGCCCAGCAGCAGACTGGCCACGATGGACGTGACCGTCAGGAAATCCGCATTGGGGCGCAGATCCCGGCGCAGCCCTTCCCACGCGCTTTTCGCCATGGGGGCGGACAGCCCCAGACTGGCAAGGGCTTCCAGTGAAGTGAAGTTCGCCAGCGCGCCGCCCATCAAAGGCACGGTCAGCAGGGTGTTGCCCAGCACCAGCGCCCCGGCGTTCACGGCCAGCCGCTTGGCCAGACGGGAAGTGGTCATGGGCGTTTCCGCCGCTTCCTCACCGCTTTCAGCGTGGAGCTGGCGCAAGGCCGCCATGCTGTGACGGGCCAGTACCAGATCGGCCTGCTCGGACAGTTCGGCGGACTCCACCATGCCGCGGTCATACTGCAAAAGGATGCCGCCGGTGCAGACGGTCACCCGCGCCAGCTGCACGCCGGGAATGGAAGCCAGCTCCGCGGCAATAGCCGGGCTTTCTTCCTTTAGATAACGGAGCCCCTCCGCGGTCAGCCGCAACCGTCCCGGCAGACTGTGGGCCACGCGCGTTTTCATAAAATCTTCCTGATGTTCTTTCCGAAGCATATTATCCCTTCTTTTGCTGCGGGAGCCGCAGGATCAGCCGCTGACGGACGATCTCTTCCAGCTCCTTTTCGCCGGCGTTCTGCCAGACGTCTTCTTTCGAAATGCAAATGCCCTCGTCTACCACGATATCCACCCAGCGCAGAATGGCGCGGGTGTTGGTCACAGCCGCGTCATAGCGGATGAGCACCGTTCCGATGCGGGGATTGACCTTCGCCCCCGATACGCCGGGCAGCAGCTGAAGCACGTCCTGAATATAGTGGAGATAGGGCAGCGCCTCTTTGGGCAGCAGATGATATTTGGAAAAACTGATCCGCAGCCGCCCCGGCAGGTCGCATTCCACCTTGGGGTGCAGGCACAGCCGCAGGAAGCTTTCTTCCATTTTATTCATTGCTTTGCGCTCCAAACAGCTTGGAGGCCCACCACAGCAGCGTCATGGCTCCCGGCGCGGCCCAGCCGTATTTCGTCTTGCTGCGCAGGGCAGCCACGGTCAGCGCGCCAGCGGTCAGCGTCTTCGCGTCCAGCAGACCGTCCGTCGCGTCCAGAATCCCCTGATCAACAGCGTTCAGCAGCAGCTTGATCCCTTCCTGCACCTTGCTGGCGGGGGCGGTCTTGACCTTGCCGTCCAGCCCCATCAGCTTCATCATGGCGCCCAGCACCACGGGAGCCTGCACCTTGGACTCGTCATAGCAGATCAGGACGCTGCCGGTTCGGGGCTCCGCCTTCACCTGATGAATCACGCCCGTGCTTTCCATCTGCTGAACCATTTGCCCGGTCAAGGCGGGCTCCTGCGTTACGGCGGGCACATACAGCCGCATCCGTCCCGGAAGGCTGGAGCGGACTTCGGCCACCCCGCGGAAAGAGGGGAGTTTCATCAAATTGTGTTTGGGAGGCTTGGGCAGGAGCACCGCAGCGCCCACAGCCAACGCCGCCCATCCGATGGCATTCACATGAATCCCTCCTGAAATGTGAAACGTTTTCCGTAAAATTAGTCTATGCTAACTTTACGGGCTAAATCAAGGCAAAGGGTTCCTTTGCCGTTTCCTATTTTATCACGGCGCGTTTTTTTGTCAATATTTTTGTTTTTGGTACACAGGATTTTGGCAAAGAAAAAAGCGGCTTCCGAAACCCGGGAACCGCTGGAAGGACAGGACTCAACAGTCGGATGCTCACGCTTCTTTTTGGAGATCCAGCCGGACGATCTGCATTTTCATCATGCCGTCACCCAAGCGGGCTAAAAAGCGGAAGAAACCGCTGACGGACGGGTCTTTCAGGTCGTGATAGCCCAGCATGTAGCCACGGCTGGAAACGGCCAGCTGGGCTGACCAACGGGAAAGCTCCGCCTTCGCGTCCGAGACGGAGAAATAGGCGCCCACGTCCTGAATGTTGGCACTTTTGATCCACGTTTTCAGCATCAGCCGAACGGCCTTCTTTCCCGCCGCGTCAAACACCAGCCTGCCGCCGGGGAACGCGTCCGCCATGGCCATGACCAGCGCCCGAACCTGCTCGTTCAGAAAATAATAGAACACACCAGCAGCGAAGAAGACCGCGCCGCCGGCAGCGTCAATGCGGTCAAACCACGAAAGGTCGTTCAGGTCACAGGCGATGTTTTCCTCCCGCTCCCCGGCGGGAAGCAGCTGGTTCCGCACGGCGATCACGTCGGGAAAGTCCAGATTGTAGAGCCTGCAGGAGCCGTTGTCACAGGCGCGGCCCGTAGCGTCCAGACCGCAGCCCAGATTGACTACCGCCGCGTTGGGGTGGGTTTTCAGATAGTCCCGCACCTCCCATGCCAGATCGTTCTGCCGCATGGCCGCTTCCAGAAAGCCAAACTGATGCATGACGCTCCGGGAATTCTTCTCCAGCTCCGAAAAGTCATAGTCGATCTGCTCCATCAGGCGAAGGGCATTTTCATCCCGGAAAAGCCCCGGATATTTTTCTGAACACATTTTCCGTCCGTAGAGTGGAATGACCAGCGTTTCCTGAACGGTGTTTTTCTGAATCGGATATTTCATCGGTTCCTCCTGTAGCCTGCTCCATCCCGGTATTCGGGGTGGTCTTTCAAATAGGGATCCCGGTCGCCGCAGATGGTGTAGTCGCACCGGCAGCCGTTGGCACAGGTGGTTTTGCGCACCAGCCGGGCGTGGATCAGCTCCATGCCAACAAAATCCGGGTTGCACAGGGCGGGCATGACCTCCGAGAGCCCGTGTTTTTGCGCAAATTCCGCAGTGGGGCAGTGGGTAAACTCATAATAGATGGGCTTGCCCGGCTCAAAGGGAGCCAGGTTCATCTGATAATCGCCCCATTTGTCGCACTGCTTTTTGGCGTTCTGAAAAGCACGGTACATCAATTTCTGGAAAATCGGCTTGTTGCAGTCCACGAACTTCATCTTTCGGAAGGCCGGCAGAAACAAATTGGCCTCCATTTCTTCGATCTCCGCCAGATCGGTCGCGGATTTGCAGATGACGTAGTAGGCCATCAGGGCGATGCAGTCGTAAGTACCGCCCGCACCGTTATGGAAGTTTTTGCTGCCGCCCAGATCGGTGCGCCAGTCAGAGAGAAAGTCCACGTACTGCCGCTGCACCCGCTCCCAGACGGCCTCCCGTTCTTCGGGGGCGTAATGCCGGGCAATTTTTTCCAGAATTCCCTTTTTGCAGCGTTTGGTGTAGAGAACGTGGCAGCTGCGGTCAAAAACCAGCTCGTTGTCCTTCATGGATTCAGGTTCTCCTTTTCAGAGTTACCGGCCAACACCTGGCAGAAAACCGCTGCGGGCCTTTTCCTCGGTGTCGTCCGACTCGTCGTAAGCGTCGTAGGGGGCATTGGGGTCATGGACGCGTTTTTTAAAGGGAGAGCACAGCTTGTCCTTATGGGCAAACGCAAAGTCAAAATTGTCCGTCCAGCCGGTATGGCCGGTGAGGAAAATGGGCTTCAGCCCCCGTTCCATCAACTTTGCTTCCAGCGCCGCCAGTGAACGGACGGCCAGACGGTTGTCTTCCGCCAGCGCCGAAATGAAGCTGTAGCCGCCGTCCGCCCCGAACCACAGGGTATCGCCGGTGAAAAGGTACTTTCCATCGATCAGATACACCATGTGTCCCCAGGTGTGGCCGGGCACCAGAAAGCATTCGACCTGAATGCTGTCCAGCTCAAAGACCTGCCTGTCCCGGAGCAGCACTTTTTCGTTGGGGATGGTCACCTGCGGCAGTTTATAGAGATGATAGATCACCTTACGGCGAACTTCGCCGGTCAGGTAGCGGTTTTCGGTCTCGCCGACATACAGCGTGGCGTTTCGGAAAAGCCCGGGGCTGTCGGCCTCCACCGCGCCCACGTGGTCGGTGTCCTGATGGGTGATGAGAATATGGCGGATGCTGCCGGGGTCGATGCCCAGCCAGCCCATTTTTTCTTCCAGACGGTCGTAGTTATAGCCCGCGTCGATCATCAACGTGGCGTCGCCCTTGCGGTAAAAGAAGATATTCGCCACCCACTCCCGCACGCAGGCGACGTGCTCGTCTACCCAGCCGGTGTTCAGGGGCTTGAAGATCTCCTTGCCGCGGTACATCTTGCTCATTTCTTTTTTCTGAAATTCCGTTGCCTGTTTGGACATGATCTTCCCTCACTTCTGTGCTGTGATGCAAAGCCATCCTCTGGCGTTTTGATGAATTTGGAGCTGACGAAACCCGCTTTCTTCCAGCAGGGCTTTCAGCTGCCCGGCCCGATAAATTTTCATGCCGCCGATCCGTTTTTCCCATTGCTCCCCCTGATCGTTGCCGCCGCATTCGTTGCAGATCAGGAACGTGCCGCCGGGCGTTAACAGCCGCCAAATTTCCCGGAAACAGGCGAGCAGGTCGGGCCAAAAGTAGACGGTCTCAAAGGCCGTGACCAGATCGAAGACCTCCGCCGGAAAGGGCAGCGTCGCCACACTGGCATGCACCACCTGACAGCGGCCCTCTTCGATGGCACGGCGGTTCACCTTTTGGGATTTTTCCACGCTGACGGCGGAATAGTCCGCTCCGGTGACATGGCAGCCGGGGCAGCATTTTAGCAGCTTTTTCAGATTGGCCCCGCCGCCGCATCCGCAGTCCAGCGCCTTTTGGAAGGCCGCCGGCCCAAAGGAAAGCCCCCAGTCCGCCAGCGCCCGATGGCCCAGATTCATGGCGGCGACCATGACCTTCCCGCCGAAACCCGTGGGTTTGCGGGTGTTGTCGAAAAACGGCATTTTGCTTCCTCCTTCGTGAACTGGAAATAGTACGAAATTAGTTTTAACTAACTGCACTTTTTTGAAAAACTGCCTTTCGGCAGCGCAGTTTCAAGATCACCATTTGTATTTTAGCATGGCGGACGGCGAAAATCAATCGGGCAAGGCGGAAAATCGCGTTGGGGAAAGGTAAAAACATGTCACTTTCCGCCATTGCTCCGCCTGATCTGTCATGAAAGCAAAACCTTGCGGCGCTTGAGGTTTTTTGCAACATGTCTGCTTGACAGTGCCGGAAGCTCATAGTAAAATAGTACGTTGTATTATGACTTACCCTATTCAGGCAAGGAAGAGAGGGAACAAGCCTTCATGACTCCCGAAACACTGGCTCCCGAAGCAATGGAGCAGATCTTGAAACGGCGCACCTTCGCCATTATCAGCCACCCGGACGCAGGTAAAACCACCCTGACCGAAAAGCTGCTGCTCTACGGCGGGGCGATCCGTCAGGCCGGCAGCGTGAAGGCGCGCAAGGCCGAGCGCCACGCCACCAGCGACTGGATGGACATCGAAAAGCAGCGCGGCATCAGCGTGACCTCCAGCGCCATGCAGTTCGAATACGACGGCTTCCGCATCAACATTCTGGACACCCCCGGCCATCAGGATTTCAGTGAGGACACCTACCGCGTGCTGGTCGCCGCCGACGCGGCGGTCATGCTGATCGACGCGGCCAAGGGCGTGGAGGAACAGACCATCAAGCTGTTCAAGGTCTGCCGGATGCGGAATATTCCCATCTTCACCTTTGTCAACAAGATGGACCGGGCCTCGAAGGATCCCTTCGCCCTGATGGAGGAACTGGAAAACGTGCTGGGCATCCGTTCCTGCCCCATGAACTGGCCCATCGGCGTGGACGGAGATTTTCAGGGCGTTTACCAGCGCAATACCGGCCATGTGCTGCTATATTCCGGCGGCAACCACGGCATGAGCATGGCGGACGAGCTTTCCGTTCCGCTGGACAGCCCCGAAGCCGAAAAATCGCTGGAGAAGCACTACCGCGACCGTCTGCGGGACGAGATCGAGCTTCTGGACGAGGCGGGCGATCCCTTTGACAAGGGAGCGGTGCTGTCCGGCAAGCTGACCCCGCTGTTTTTCGGCTCGGCAGTGACGAATTTCGGCGTGGAGCCGTTTTTGGAGGCGTTTTTGGCGATCACGCCCCCTCCCTTGCCCCGGGAGGCGGATATCGGTCTGGTGGAGCCCACCGCGCCCTACTTCAGCGGCTTCATTTTTAAGATTCAGGCCAACATGAACCCGGCCCACCGGGATCGGCTGGCGTTCCTGCGCATTGTGAGCGGCGAGTTCGAAAAGGGGATGACGGTCTATCATTCCGGCACGGACAAGCCCATGCAGCTCAAGCAGCCCCAGCAGTTCATGGCCGACGAGCGCGAATCCGTCGAAAAAGCCTATGCGGGCGACATCATCGGTCTGTTCGACCCCGGATGCTTCCGCTTGGGTGACAGTCTTTCCACCGGGCCGAAGCTGCATTTTGCCTCCATTCCGGTCTTTGCGCCCGAGCATTTCGCCCGGGTACGGCCGGAGGACAGCATGAAGCGCAAGCAGTTCCAGAAGGGCATTTATCAGCTGGCCGAGGAGGGCGCCATTCAGACCTTCCGCCGCACGGAAACGGGCCGGGAGGAATTTTTGGTGGGCGTGGTCGGCGTTCTGCAGTTTGAAGTATTGGAGCACCGCCTCAAGACGGAGTACGGCGTGACCATGTTGATGGATCGTCTGCCCTTCCGCTATGTGCGCTGGGTGGTGAAAACGCCAAAGCCGGTGGAAGACCTGAAGCTGACCTCTACCTCGGGCCGCGCCTACGACAGCGAGGGCCGGGACGTTCTTCTTTTCGAGAACGAATGGTCCATCCGTCTGGCGCAGGAGAACAACGAAGGTCTTGAACTGGCCGAAACCGCCAGCAGGCAGCAGGGCTAAAGCCCTGCACCCCGGACTGCGCGGCGGAGCCGCGCAGGGGCATAGGGAGACATGCGGCTTGGCCGGGGTTTTACCGCCGTGGCACGACGGGTGCCACGGCTCGCGGGTCTGGCAGGCGAAATGCTGGTTAGTAGCCTTTGCAACGGACTGAAAAAACGTTTGTTTTCATTATTGTTGATGACTGACTCTTGGCCGTGCGAAGCACGGTCAAGCCGGAGGTGCAGGAGGCACTGCCTCCTGCCGGGGTGCAGGGGCGGAGCCCCTGCC
>ERZ827150.2363-NODE-2363-length-20552-cov-107.249793_pt1 | contig 20552 bp, 16 predicted proteins | sample MGYA00519779_ERZ827150 | MGnify/ENA primary metagenome ERZ827150 (study PRJEB31778, sample SAMEA3449267) | human gut metagenome | biome: human gut; feature: human-associated habitat; material: faeces | place: United Kingdom | collected 2010/2012 ...
ACATTGGCAATCAATTCGTTATAAAGTTTTATTCTTTTTACGACAGTCCCTAACTATTAGCAATCCTATTTTATAACAGATATAACACCAACAAGTAGCCAGAATACAAAAAATAAAACACTTCCAGCAGCAAAAATGTAGCCCTCAGACATCATATGAACAATCAAAGTATTGAGCAAAGACAACAAAAGAATTGATTCATAACATTTTATTCTTCTACTCAATAAAACATAACATCTAGTAATCAGGCCCAATACACTTATTCCTCCAATCATACCTGTCATAGAAAGTACTCCTAACCATGAGGATCCCGGTTCAATCGTACGACCGTCGTAATCTCCAACATTATGAGAATCCACCGACGCGAATCCAATTCCAAATATTGGACTACTCTTAAACTCCGCTATCCGATTTCCCCATTTGCTCGATCGCGACGAAAAGGTTCCTCCACTTTCAATATTTGCAGATTGTTTTATCACTAAGTTCTTCGCTAATGGAGCATATATTGGAAATCCCACGGCCATTATAAGAGAGGCCAAAAAGAATATTCTCAATAACTTCATGAGATTTCTCCTGAATGAAAAATATAATACTGATATTATTCCAACAAGCACTGCCACAAAAGAACCCCTTGAAGCCGTCAATAGTACACTACAAAATGAACAAAAAAATCCACCCAATAACAAGATTCTTTTTATTCTAGTTTGTAAATTCTTTTTCCTAAAATACAGCCACAATAAATAAATTGTTGATATTGTTGAAATCGGGCCTAATATCATAGAATTGACGGTTATTCCACCAAACCATCCTGCAGCAGTATTATCAATCGAATAATGCCGCATATAATTTATACCCAAGAAATAACAGAAAAAGGAAGATATAGCAATAAAACAAGTTAAATATAGAACCCACTGAAAAGCAAGCACCCTTATTCTTATAAAACTATGATTCGTTATCAATGGAGATATTACGCTTATAACGACAATAAAAAATACAAAACGCTCCCAAGATTTAAAGATAGCAGGTGGATTCCCCCAAAAAAGGCTCAATAAAGCAGCCACCATAATCATCAGCATCCATATATCTATAGAAACAGACCTACTAGATACAAAGCCGTAAACCAAAACCGACAAAAGAATGAGATAATATGCCCAATCATAATAAGGCATAAAACCAATAATCGAACAAAACGGGATAAAAACTAGTAAAAAAGCTAATTTCCCGAGATTGCCGGATAACATTATTTTAATATTCTCAAACATTTAACTGATTTAAATAATCTGATATCAATACATCAATATCATAAGGATATAATAATCTCTGCTTGTATTTACGGGTATAAAACTTGTAAATCAACACAGATAAATGTTGATCATCATTTGGCGCAAATAACCATTTATCAGTATCCTCAATAGGAATATATTCTGAGGCCCCTTGATGTTCACACAACATAAATGGAACACCACATGCGGCCGCTTCTGTAAATACACAGCCAAAACCTTCATAACATGTTGGAAGAACGAAAAGATCCAATGAATTATAATAATGATTCAACTGATCATGAGGGACCTCTTTTTCAAATATCACATATGGTCCTAATGCATTCTTAACCACATACTCTTTACACGAATCCAATAATTCTCCGGATCCAACAAATGAGACTCGGACCATAGGAATTACGTGTATCAAACGCTCAACAGCTTTTATTAAAACCATTTGTCCCTTTAGAGCCTGAAAGTTTCCGATACAACCTATTTTAAAATAGGTGCTTTCCCGAAATCCAGCTAAGGGATAAAATTTAGATGTATCTACTCCATTGTATAATATTATTGATTTCTTTGGATGAATTGATGGTAATCCTTGAGCTTGCTTAAGCACAGACAAATACGGTGCATAACTCTCATATCTTCCAGGAGCCGGAAACGATAAAAGATTATCTTCTACAACCTTACTTATAGAGATATGACAATCAACCTGATTAAAGATATTAATATTCTTTTTGGCCCGATAACGTAAATTTATCCTCCAATCAGCAAATAATCCATTACGAATTGTAAAAGGGTCTCTATCATGATGTTGAACAACTGTATATATCGAAGAATTCAAGCTTTTCAGAGCTAAAGCATATGCTCCAAATGTTGACGTGTGCCCGTGTGCGACAGCGATCTCTTGAGGATTTATTCCCAACTCTCTTACTCTCTTTAAGAAAAGAAAGGCATTTAATCGATTAGATAAGCCATTAAACAAATATGAGGGCATTTGGAATGCTTTAAATAGATGAACTGTTATTCCCTCATACTCATAACTCTCTTGATTATTAAACAATTGAGTCGGCTTAAAGACTAATACTTTATATCTTCCACTACGCTCTATCGCCTTAACCTGGTCATAAATATATGGTCCACGAAATGAATCTGACGTTGGAAAAAATGGAGTAATCTCTATATAGTACTTCATTTAATTCTATGATATTTATACTTAAGAAGAAAAACATACCCTATTGACCAGATCCAAGGGAAAAGAGCAGTAAATCTGGTTTGTAAATATCGACCTTTAACAAAGTGAGAATCATTCTTAACATTCTCATCAAGGAGATATTCGTAAAATGCTTTTCTAAATAAAGAATCACCATTTCGCCATTTCCCATTAATCCAAAGAAAGACGCGCGCATAATACAAATATTTGATCTTTAATTGAGTTATCGCATTATGGGCAAATAAACCGATATTAATAAGTCTATGTAGAGTAAGACATAAAAAGTAGAAACGGTCAGCATAATCGGCCCTCGATACAGCCTTATTACAGACAGAGTCCGGATTCTGAATATAATTGTATATTGGAACTCCAAGATGAATCACTCGTCGACTGAGATATGACACCTGCATCATCTGAATATAATCCTCACAGAATTTAAGATTGAAAGGAATAATTGGAGTTCTTAAAAATAATTCTTTTCGTATGGCTTTCCCCCAAATATAACCACATGAATTATCCATAATCCAGTTAAAAAGCTGGTAACCTGTTGTAATTTCCCTATTACCATATTGGCGAGGTTCTATTAATTGTCCTTTTACATCATTTATATCACCAATAACTACATCCACATCCTCACTACGAACTGTGGATATAATCCGAGAAAGACTTAGCTCTGGCAGAGTATCATCTGCATCCATAAAAAACACATATTGCCCTAATGCTTGTTGAACGCCATAATAACGGGCTCCAGTAACTCCTTTCTGCAGTTTATTCTCTAGAAAACGAACTCGACGATCCTTTTTACAATAAGATTCCACAATCTGCCATGTAGCATCCGAAGAACCATCATCTACAACAAGTACATCAATATCATAATCTTGTTTTAAGACACATTCCAAGGCTCTTCCAATATAGGTCTCGCCATTCCAAACAGGGATAATTATAGATAATATCATCATAACAGATCTACCCAATTTATTTATTATGGGCTTACATTATGTGAATCAGATATTTATTACGCCTAAAAATCTTTTCCACAAATAAACATGCATATATCACAGGAATAGCTATAACCGAAGCAATAAACAATTCCCAGATAAAGCCATTCGGAACAATTACAAACGGTAACGCTATGGCTTTTAAATCCGGGATAAAGAAATTATTCAACATATATATTGCCAAAGAACTTTTACCTAATACACATAAAGTATCAAACATTCTATTTACATGTTCTTGAGAAGAGTAATAATAAAAGAAAGATTGCAATACAACAATGGCGCACAAACCACCTATGATACGAAAAATAATATTTAAATTATCAGCATAAAGCCAGCAAAATAAAAATATAATGATACTTAATATATACAATGCAGAATTATGCAAAATAAAGCCATTCAACCATGAATATTTTCTAGAGAGCCATCCCAATAAATAAGGGAAGAAATACATGATGATTTGATTAAAAGGAAACAACGAATCACCACAATGACATAAATATTTTAGTGCAAATAGGCTCACTGGAATCAGCCCCCATATTGCAAAACCGAGTATCTTGAATTTAATGTTCTTCGTTATTAGATACTCTACAATTATATGGAGTATAGTAAGTACCATCAGTACATAAAAAAACCAATAGAATGAAGTTAAGATAGAAAAGAACGGACGACCACTAAATACAAACATACCAACACTGACACTTATCCATGGAATTATGATTCTTTTCCCTTTATGCATCAGTCTATTTATCAAAGTTTTTATATCTGCAATTCCTTCTTTATATGCTAAAAAACCAGATGCATAAAAAAATACAGGCATATGAAACAACACAAGCATAGATTGAACTACGCTAAAATGAATGCCAAATGAAAAAATCATAACATGCCCTATTACTACTAAAAATATGGCAACACCTTTTATTTGATCAATATATGAGAATCTTGTCATATCGTACGCTACTTTCTATTTCCTACTAATATTGGAATATACCGAGAGACGAAAGGATAAACCAATGTAAGAAGTATAACAACTGTAAAATCTCCCGCAAATGTATACAACAATCCACCTTCATAATGAAGGACAAGATTAAGATAATTAGCTATTATCATATGCATACACATGATTAAGATTGAGGCCCGTGATACATTTACAATATATTTATTAGGGAAATGATCCAACAACTTACTAACACTTATGGTCATTATTAGGCCAACTATAGTCGAACATATGCCTAAAACTCCCCCCATATTAGTAGCGATATAATTAACCCTAGCACCTAATCTATATAATAAGAATTCAAGGATGATAGAACCGATAAATATTATCAGAAGATATTGTCTACGTAAATCAAAATGCAACAAGTTATATTGGCGTAGCACAAAACCTAGAGCAAACCAAATAACTCCAGCACAAGCAGTATCTAATGCATATGGATAATATACATTGCTATAATTGCGGAATAAAAGCAACACTAAGACTGTTATAATAATTATTATACGACTCCAATATCCTCCTTTGACAAAGGTGTATACTATATTTTTGCACCAAAACAACGATAATAAAAACCAAGTTGGTCCAATAAACATACCATCAGCTTTTCCGATTAACGTATTGCACAATGGTATCAATAAGCGATGTTTCCACTCTGTATCTAATCCTAAAAATAAACGAGTTCCACCCAATAAACAATTATTCAGCAAACCAATAAGATTAAATAAGAGAAACGGGACAAGAAGTGTTTTTATATTATTATGGATTAGCTCTCGATAGCTTTTATTAACATTGTATAGATACCCACTAATAAAGAAAAATAGGGGCATATGAAAAAGGAATATTATATACACTATACTTGGATGTGAATAATAGCTATGCCCCATAACAACTAAAAGTATACCTATAGCCTTGGCGTAATCAATCCATACAATTCTCGACATGCCCATATAATAAATTAAATGTGCTAAATAACAGCCACAGCCATGCAAAAGGAAATCTAACAACAAACTACGACAAGAATAAATCTATCATTCGCAGGGATAACTATAAACAATATCAGAATAAAAGAGCCAAATCAATTTTTCTATTACATCATCTCATGCTTTAATTGAAATCTTCTCGAAATAGTAACACTCGACATAAATTATCTTATCATATGGCCATGCAAGATAAATAACAAGAAATATTACATATCACCAATCAAATGAAGATAGCTATTAAAAATATCATGCATTTATACTATTAGATAATAGGAGAACCTTAGGATAATTCACAATATTCTTCTTAATACAAGTTCTATATATTGTTTTTTTGACAATAGATTTCTGTATCTTTTATTGCATATTATCTTAATTAAGGTGGAGAATCTAGTTTTTACTAGATCATAACATAATTGCTGGCCTATTGCACCATGAATCTTTGACTGTAAACTAGCCCAATAATATTTGTCCTTCTCATCTCTGGGGACCAATTCTCGGATTAATAAATCCATATCTTTTTTATATAGATACGAAGCTTCCGCTTTCTGTAATGTATCTGTAATCGAGGACGAAATATTAACCAATGAAGATCTCCAGTAGAATAATGTTTCTTGCGCACAAACAGCTCCTTTATTTCGGGCAAGAAGATACATTGTCATTTCATCAGAATACCATGCCTTTGGATACTTAACAAAGCCATTAATGCGATATAGAGCCTCTTTTCGTATCATAAAATCTGACACCAACTGCGTACGACGTGTTATTGCTCTTTGATAAATAAAATCAATATCTGATTCATATTCCGCAATTGAGGCACCCCAAAATATTGGAGTACTTTGATCATCAATAACAGCAACTCGACAATGAAATAAATCTACCGAAGGATATTTTTGGGCCAAGGCTACCATTCTTTTGAGAAAATCTGGGTGGTAAATATCATCATCCGAGGCCAATACAATAAATTCTCCAATAGCATGTTTAATGCATTGATTCCAATTTTCTACCAGATCCCGTCCTCCAATATTCACATTGTTGATATAATAGCGAATTCGAGGATCATCAAATGAGGATACAATGTCTGTCAAATCTTCAGGAGAAGCATCATTAACGATAATGAGTTCAAAATCAGAGAATGATTGTCCAAGGATACTATTAATACTAGCTCTAAAATACTTCGCTTTATAAGCAGGTAATACAATAGAAATCACCTTAATCAAAAAGTTTATTAAAATTATCAGTTACACTATAAGAAAGTTGCTTTTTTACATTCTCCAAGGAAGATTTATCTGATAATAATTCTTCAAATATACTTACTAACTCTGATGAAGAAACTATATTCATGTCTAACACATATTTTGATTTACCAATTTGTTCCATAAATGACACAAATTTGGGCTGATTACTTAAACACAACAGTTTCTCTCCACCATACACCATTCCCAATATCAAACCATGTAAGTTGCGGCTTATAATATACTTTTTTCTTGATATATTTCTTATCACATCACCAATATCAGATGGTATTTGCATAGAAACATCAACTTTTTTCTTCTTGAAATAGGAATAATAATATTGAGCCTCGAATATATCGTCTATGTATAATCGAGTTATAATAATATTTACCTTAAGTTTATATCGCGTTGAAATTATTACTATACCTTTTGCTATTTCTATTCTATTTTGAGGATTACAAGTTGCTGGTACAAAAGCAATTTCATTTTGAATATCGATAGTCTCTTCGTAATGACTAAGAACCAAATCCGGAGAATATATACCATCTATCCCTAATTCTTTTAATATCCCTATTGAAACAGAATCCCTAACCGATATTTTCTTACAATACCTTAGATTTAGTTCTAAACGAGGCCTAAAATAAGCATAAAAATAATCAAACGATTGTCCTACAATATATGAAGGGACATGATATTTAACTGCCAATTCTAATTCTGTACAACGAGAAAAAAAACTTTCCTCCCAGTTATTAAAATAACCTCCCCCTGACATTATAAATATATCAGCATTGCGAAAACATAATTCCAATCTATTCCATGCATCAATATTAACCTGCTCACGTTTAACATAATGACCATATATGCTTCGATGCAATTTAGAAAATGCACGACGCATAAGAGGAGACCGGAAACTCTGGACCTCACCATAAGTTCCTAATTGTTCAAAAGCACTTCTGTTAAATAATACTCTATGAGCTGAAGACTCAATATTTACAATAGGTTCTGTAAACAGTTCAATCTTTGAAGGATCATAGGATAATAATATTATTTTTGCTAATGGGAATCGTTTAGATATTAACGATAAAGATACTTTTAAAATCGCTTCGTCTCCTAAATTACCATATCCCCAGCCTCCCGATAAAAGGATATTCATAGTTTACAGTTTTTTCTTCTTAATTATACAAACAAGATAATTTAAAGTCTGAGGAAATAACAACCTAGCCATCAATAAATAAAGCCCCGTCGTTAATATAAAAACAATAGCAACATTAAATATTGAATAATCTAAAAACATAAAAGAGATAAATACCCCAATACCAATAATCAATGCACTGTACAACATTCTATGTAATGATATATACACCTCTTTTAAAGAGATTGGCAACACTTTTCGTAAACTAATAAGGCTCGATATAACCATAATAAACGAACTAATTCCTTTCCCTATAGCAACAACTTTAAGCCCTAAAAATATGGATATTACAAGTATTAACAATGAAACTCCTTTGGTATACCACTGCTGTCGAAGTAAAATATCAGAACGTCCTTTCGCCAATAAAAATTCCCAATTTATCGTAGATATATGATCAAATAAAACGGAAATACACAAAATCTGCAGTAATGGGACTGAGGGCAACCACTTATCTGAAATCATAATTGATATAATAGGCGTTGCCGCCCCAGCTAAAAACATTGTTGCTGGGAAAATTAGGAATGAGGTTACCTGAACTAACTTCAAATTAAGTTGTACCAACTTATCATTGTCATCCTGAATTTTAGCTAGGTATGGTAACATTACTTTCATCAGGACACCATTAATATTTGTCGGAATTAATTTAGAATATCCATCAGCACGAGTAAAATAACCAAGACTAGCCGGTGAAAAAAATTTACCAATAACAATATTATAAATATTTTGATATATTGTATAAATTAGATTTGAAGCCAATATCTTAGATCCAAATCCAAACATTTCTCTAAAAGAATCTACAGAAAAAGCAAGAATTGGTCTCCATCTAACTACAATAACGGTTATAATCATCCGCAAAACAGCAGATAATATAGCCTGAAAAACCAAAGAATAAACACCCAATCCTTTGTATGCAAGATACACTCCTACACCTCCTGAAACTATTGAGCAACCACATGTTATTAATGCTTTCTTCTTAAACATAAGTTGCCTCACTAGGATTGTATTACTTACAGCCCCCAATGAAGATATAACAAACGTCAACCCCATCATACAGCTTATATCTTCTAACAAAGGCTCTTTGTAGAAATCTGCAATTAATGGAGAACTTATATATAATAAACCAAATAAGAAACAACTAATTGCTACGTTAAAATAGAAAACTGTGGCATAGTCTTGTTTATTACAAAGTTTTTTACGAATCAATGCCTTAGTAAATCCTGCATCAATAAGGGTATCGGCTATACATAAGAATACTGTTATCATCCCAATGAGGCCATAATCGCTTGGAGATAACAATCGAGCCATAACAATACTAACAAGAAACATTATCCCTTGAGTGGAATAAGTTTCAAAAGCACTCCAAGCAAACCCGGATGTAATAGAATTACTTTCCGCCATGAAATAACGTAATTCTAATTATTTATTTGAAGACAGACAAACTCTATCACGATACATAGCATCGTAATACTTTTTGTATTCACCTGACGTGATGTGATCCATCCAAGCCTGGTTATCCAGATACCAGCGAACGGTCTTCTCGATACCTTCCTCAAATTGTAACGAAGGCTCCCAGCCCAGTTCGCGCTGTAACTTCGACGAATCAATCGCATAACGCATGTCATGACCCGGGCGGTCCGTTACGTAGGTGATCAGATCCATATCCTCACCCTCTTTACGCCCAAGGAGTCGATCAACCGTTTTAATCACCACCTTAATCAAGTCGATATTCTTCCACTCGTTGAATCCTCCGATGTTGTAGGTATCAGCTACCTTGCCGCGATGGAAGATCAGATCGATTGCACGAGCATGATCCTCGACATACAGCCAGTCGCGGACATTCTCGCCCTTTCCGTAAACAGGCAGCGGTTTACGATGGCGGATATTGTTGATGAACAGCGGAATCAGCTTCTCCGGGAACTGATAAGGACCATAATTATTCGAGCAGTTGGTCACGATGGTCGGCATACCGTAAGTGTCGTGATAAGCCCGCACAAAGTGGTCACTCGAAGCCTTGGAGGCTGAATAGGGGCTGTGCGGATTATATTTCGTCGTTTCGTAGAAGAACTCCTCTCCATAAGCCAGATGGTGCTCTAAAGAGGATGCCGTAGTTGTGAAAGGAGGCTTGATACCCTCGGGATGCGTTATTTTCAGTGCACCATAAACCTCGTCAGTCGAGATATGGTAGAAAAGTTTGCCCTCAAAACCCTCGGGGCGCGAACTCCAGTAGCGATGTGCTGCCTCAAGCATTGAAAGGGTTCCCATAACATTGGTTCGTGCAAAGGTGAAGGGATCCTTGATCGAACGGTCCACGTGGCTTTCGGCTGCCAGATGGATAATGCCATCCACCTCATACTGTTGCATCAGCGCAAGAACGGTATCAAAATCACAGATATCCGCCTTGACGAAGGTATAGTTCGGAGCCTGCTCGATATCCTTCAGATTGGCCAGATTCCCGGCATAGGTCAGCTTGTCGAGGTTGATAATATGATAGTCGGGGTATTTCGTAACGAAAAGCCGTACGACATGCGAACCGATAAATCCGGCTCCTCCGGTAATGAGAATATTTTTTTGAAATTTCATATCAATGTGCATTGTTTACAATAAAGTGGTAAATTCGTTCAGCTACAGCATCCCATGTGTACTTTTGTAGGTAGGACTCCCTTCGATCAATCACATTCTTCTTTATACGCTCATTACTTAAAAGCTCTTTGATTAGAGTAGCCAACTCTTCCACATGATCTTTCTCCAGCAAAAAACCAGTTTCGCCTTGTTCAATGAAATAGGGCATTTCGTATGCATTCCTGCCAATACAGGGAAGTCCGTAAGCCAAAGCCTCGATAAATACTAATCCGTACGCCTCAAAATAGGATGGCATACAGAAAACGTCGCATTTATTGAATAACCCAGACAGTGTTGCATGATCACAATCCCCCCAATAATAATACCCGTCTATTGGCTGCCGAATTGGATTATCAGAAGGCCCTGCGACATACAGTTGAAGGTCTGGCATATCGGATTTAAGAAGTTTGAAAGCTTCATACACGAGAAATCCTCCCTTTCGAAGAAAATCCCGGCCGACAAAAAGAATCTTATTACCCTCTCGACTGTCTGGATTGATCAGACTCCAATCCAAATTAATACCACCACCGACATGACACACTTTCTCTGGAGCAATGCCACATCGTTCAATCAAATCCTTCCTAATCCAGTTTCCCATCGTAAATATTCCACTGCAAGTCCGATAGTAAGTCATCTGCTCCTTACATCTTTTATGCATAGCATATCTACTATTCATCGAAAATCCTGAATACTTGAATACCTCAGGGTTAGCCTCCGATAGATATTTAACATACGAGGCACTGAGGTCTTGGTAAATATAAGTCGAATGCGCATTCGAATTAAAGACAACCTCCTCAAATTGAAAGATGGGAATACCTCTTTTCTGCTTAAAAAAATGTGCTACCTGAGCCCTATATTGACTTATTCTTGATAAATTCATATCTTCAGTCTTGAAGATATTGTATCGGATCTTATCGAATAAGTTTCTTTGCGCCTTTAATTCTATATCCTTGACACAAAAAAATCGTTGCAATGCCGTGTATATCCCATAATAGGTCCCGGACCAAGCCTTTTGTCGCTCTTCGCCCCAGTTTGCCAAAAAATATAACTTATCCATTTCCAAACTAATTATTGGAAATTCCTAAGATTGTCCATACAGATCTTCAGCGAATCGACCCAATACGGAATCCGAAGGCCGAATGTCTCCTTGATCTTGGTTTTGTCCAGCACGGAATAGGCCGGACGTTTGACAGGGCTGGGAAACTCGTCACTGTGGCAGGGCTGGATATCGCACGTCGTATTTCCGGCATAGGCGGCAATCGCCTTCGTAAAGTCGAACCACGAGCAGACTCCCTCGTTCGAATAGTGGTAGATACCGCCCTTGGCATATCCCTGCGTCGTATCACTGACCGCATAATCGGCAAGAATCGTCCGAATCGCAAGGGCTAAATCGTAGGCATAGGTCGGCGTGCCGGTCTGGTCGAACACAACCTTCAACTGCGGTTTGGTCGACGTGAGGTTGAGCATCGTTTTGACAAAGTTCCGACCAAATTCGGAATAGAGCCAGGCGGTACGCAGAATGACATATTTGCAACCCATGCCGAGAATATACTGCTCTCCTTCAAGCTTGGTCTGTCCGTAGACTCCGGTTGGAGTTCCCTTCTGGTCTTCACGGCAGGGCGTATTATAGGGGTCGCCGCCAAAGACGTAATCCGTCGAGATGTGGAGCAGCAGCCCGTTCACCTCCTTTATGGCCTGAGCCAGATTGCGAGGTGCTTCGGCATTCAACACCCGGCAGAAAGCCTCGTCGCTCTCCGCTTTGTCGACATTCGTATAGGCTGCACAGTTGACAATGCAGTCAATCTGCTCCTCCCGGACGGTGCGACGAACTGCCTCCAGGTCGGTGATATCGAGCCGGGTCGTCTGTACGCCCTCCGCCTCGACGACATCCGTGAAGACAAATTCGTGGTTCGTATCCCGACTGACAATACGCATCTCGCGTCCCAACTGACCGTTGGCTCCCGTTACAAGAATCTTCATCGCCTAATAGAGTTTTTCGTTGTAATCAAAAAGCCACTCCGCATCGCGCAGACGGCTGTGATGGCGATCCTTTTCCGAAAGAAGGACCTTGTCTGTCGGAATCCGCCAGTCGATTCCCAAATCGGGATCGTCCCAGGCCAGCGCACCTTCCGACTGAGGTGCATAGAAGTTGTCACACTTGTATTGGAAAATAACCTCGTCGGTCAGCACACTGAACCCATGGGCAAACCCACGGGGGATGAAGAACTGGCGATGGTTGTCCTCGGTCAATTCCACGGCGACATGCTGTCCGAAGGTCGGCGAACCCTTGCGGATATCCACTGCCACATCCAACACGGCCCCCTTGATTACACGGACGAGTTTTGACTGTGCATAGGGCGGTTTCTGAAAGTGCAGACCGCGAAGCACGCCGTAGCTCGACTTGCTTTCGTTGTCCTGTACGAAAACCGTATTGCAGACTTTCTCCTGAAAATCGCGCTGCGAGAAGGATTCGAAGAAATAGCCGCGTTCGTCGCGGAAGATGCGGGGCTCAATGATGACCACCCCGTCGATATCAGTTTTGATTACCTCCATTTTTCAAGTTTGAAATCAATATATCTTATCTTAATCGAGATTGCTTTTCCCGGTATGTGCAAGTTCATCAACAACCTTCAGCAGATACTGCCCGTACTGGTTTTTCAGCATCGGCTGCGCCAACTCGCGCATTTTGTCTGCCGTTATCCACCCTTTTCGGAAGGCGATACCTTCGAGGCAGGCAATTTTCAGACCCTGCCGTTTTTCAATCACTTCAACATAGGTCGAGGCTTCGGCCAGCGAATCGTGCGTTCCGGTATCAAGCCAGGCAAAACCCCGCCCGAGGGTCTGGACCTTCAGCTCTCCATCATCCAGGAACCGCTGGTTCACCGAGGTAATTTCCAGTTCACCGCGAGCCGAAGGTTTGATACTCTTGGCCACATCCACCACCTTGTTGGGATAGAAGTAAAGCCCCACGACCGCATAATTGGACTTGGGCTTAGCGGGTTTCTCCTCGATTGAAAGACAATTGCCCTCGTTGTCGAACTCCGCTACACCGTAGCGCTCGGGGTCGCTGACCCAATAACCGAAGACCGTCGCCTTGTGGTCCTTCTCGGCCGACCGCACGGCTTCGTGCAGCATAACCGAGAAGCCGTTGCCGTTGAAGATGTTGTCTCCGAGGACGAGGCATACCGAATCGTCGCCGATAAACTGCTCACCAATCAGGAAGGCCTGAGCCAGCCCGTCGGGTGAGGGCTGCTCGGCATATTCGAACCGGACGCCAAAGTCTGACCCGTCACCCAGCAGCCGCTTGAACCCGGGCAGGTCGGCCGGCGTCGAGATAATGAGAATCTCCCGAATCCCGGCCAGCATCAGCACCGAGATGGGATAATAAATCATCGGTTTGTCGAAAATGGGGAGCATCTGTTTGCTGACCCCTTTCGTAATCGGGTAGAGCCGGGTGCCGGATCCACCTGCCAGTACAATACCTTTCATGATTTTATGATTTTGAATCGATTTTACTTTTACCCTTTCAATTGATACAGGATTACATCCTGTCCATCTTCTTCTGGAGCCAGAAGAAGATGCCCGTGCGGTTGAGGTGCGTGCGGTAGCCGAATCGGTGGAGAATCAGCAAAAGATGCGTCTTGTGACGAATCTGGTACTCCATGAAGTTATAGAGCCCCACGGTAATCAGCAGCGAGGCAATGACCACAATGTACAACTGTACGTCAATAGAGCATCCTGCCAGGTTGCTGAGCCAGCCGCACAGGGCGACGAACAGGTTGAGCAGCAGAATGGCCAGCGTCGTGGCGGCGTGCGAGCAGCCCAGACGGATGAACATGTGGTGCAGGTGCGTCTTGTCGGGATGGAATGGCGACTTGCGCTTCAGAATGCGCGTCGTCATCACGCGGAGCGTGTCGAAGACCGGAACCGAGAGCACTGCCAGCATGAAGGGAATCAGCCCGACATGCTTTGCATCGTAGATTTCGCAGCAGGTGCCGTGCGTCAGCGTCCGCATGACGAAGACCGAAATCACGATGCCCATGACCAGCGTGCCGCCGTCGCCGATGAACATCTTCGACGTTTTGCCGAACAGGTTGTGCAGGAAGAAGGGTATGAGCGACCCGGCTGCCACCAGCGCCAGTATGGACAGGGACCAGTCGCCTACAGCCCAGAACATCACACCGAAGAAGATGCTTGTCAGGATGCAGTAGCCCGACGAGAGTCCGTCCACTCCGTCCATCAGATTGATTGCGTTGATGATGCCCACGGCCGCCACGACCGTCAGCGGCACGGCCACATACTGCGGAATCTGGTGAATGCCCCACAGTCCGTGGAAGTCGTTGAGGCTGTATCCTCCGATGTAGACCAGCAGCAGCACCGTGAAAATCTCAATCAGAAATCGCAATGCGGGCGAGAGGTCGAGGATATCGTCGAGCGTTCCGGTGTAGAGCATAATCATCATCGCCACCACGACGATGAACAACTCGGAGCAGTCGTACCAGAATCCGGCGCAGCCCAGACCGATGACCGAGCCGAAGAAGACGGCGATGCCTCCCAGCACGGGGACCGGCTTGCGCTGCAGCTTGCGCGCGTTGGGGTTGTCGACGATGTTCTTGTCGAGAGCAATCTTGACCAGCAGCGGATGAATCCACCAGACGCTCAGCAGGGCAATCAGGAAAGAGAGAATGAATGGCATAAATATGTGTATTTGAGCCGGGATGCATGGACGTGTCGTGCAGCGAGTAGCATCTGGGCCATCGGCACCTCCCGGCAGGGTGAGATTGAACGGATGTGATTATCCAATGACGGCCGTCCGCTCGGGTCCGGCGGCATTGGGGCAGTGCCCCAGCCAGCGGTCGTAGTCGTCCAGACGGCGGATGAGTTGCTGTTTATTCTTCTTGACGGGGTTCTCTTCGTGCCACGGGTCGACGGCGCGGTGGGCCTCCTCGCGGTAGATGCAGCTGTTCGTGCAGCCGTAGAGCGAGACGAGCAGCTGCGCCCGCGCCTGTTCGGCCCGCAGCAGCGGGAGGATGCTCCGCATCGTGCCGAGCAGCTGCTCGAAGGCCGTCCGGTCGCCGAGTATCGCATGGGCGGGGAGCTGCATCGCGTAGAGCTTGCAGCGCATCACGTCGCTCTCAAGCTGCAGGCTCCCGTACTGGCGCAACACCTCGCGGGCCGTGCGGCGGTCCTCTTCCGTCACCCCTTCGGGCGTGTGGAAGCGGCCCATCGCCTCGTGGAGCAGGTCGGGCAGGCGGCTGCTGCCCAGACGCGTATATATGTGGCGGTTGTCGGCATTCAGGGCGATGACCTCATACTGCCCGGGCTCGACCGCGAGCAGCGGGACGTACATGCACCCCTCGACGCAGACCATCACCTCCTTGCGTCCGGCTCCGGGCTGGGAGATGACCGTCGCCTCGACCCCCTTGAACTGCCCCTCGGTGATGCGCACGCGGTCGCCCTTCATCAGCTGGCCCGGTTCGGGCGTGTAGAGCGGCAGCACGTCGGAGTAGGAGGCGGCGACCCACCGCAGGTTCTCCATCGCCTGGTCCGTGAGGTAGGGGTAGTACTCTTCGCGTGCGGTCCGAATCCGGGGCAGAAAGTTGTATTGGGGTTGGAAGCGCTTCATCCGGTAGATTTCAGCCTCCGAGGCGTGCACGAAGACGTAGTTGTAGAGCAGCGGGCGGCGCGTGTCGACCAGTTCGCCGCGGCGCTTGCGCGCCTCGATGTACGAGGGTGCGAAGTATTCGAACGTGGGCTCTCCCGTGCGGGTGCGGCGGTCGAGCTCGGCCTTCAGGCCGCGTGCCGGCTCCCCCTGGTAGTGGCCCCGCCGCGATACGGGCAGCGTCAGCACATACCAGCGTACGGCATTGCCGTTTTTTTGCATGCGCATCCGCTCAGCAAGCGATTCCGACCAGTCCCAGCCGCTTCCGTTCGACTTCGCCATTGTCGTTTGTTTCGTGCAATTTGTTCAATTCGTTCGATTCCGGGGCCGGGCGCTTCACCGAAGGGCATACCCCGGCCTTGTCGATGCGTTTGCGTAACGCATTGACATACAAAGTGTTGCGTTTATTAACGAGCGCGTTTGTGAAAATTTCTCTTCACCTGTTTTCAGCCGAGTCTGCGACCTCCGGCATTGAAAACCCGTCATCTCATTTTTCGTGAATTACACACCACGTCGGCAAAGGTACATAAAATGGAAACCAAACGCAAACGGATTGAAGATTTTCTGATGATTTATACGGTTTTTTTGCGGGCATATTTGGTTAATAATCCGGTTGTTGATGCCTTCGGGCGATGAAAATCGCGTCGTTTTTTGCCGATGGCGTCGGTCGGCAGGATGGCCCTTTTTTGACAACTCTTCCGGGGCGGTTGAGCGGGTGGGGAGGCGGGCGGATTCCGCACCGGCGCCGGGACTTCGGCGCGTGCCCCCGGCGCGAGTCTTCGGATGGGGTTTCGGTGCGTGCTTTCGGATGGGGCTTCGGCGTGTGCCTCCGGCGCAAGCCTTCGGACGGGGCTTCGGGGAGCGGCGCTGCCCCGGTTTCGGGCGGCGAGGTGAAAAAATCCGCCGCCGCCCCTTTTTGACCCGATAAATCGTTATTTTTGTCGTGAGGGCTGTGCAAGGGCCGGAATCGTTTGCCTCTTTGCCGAATGTCGCTCTGCCGGCATGCGGCGGTGGGGCGTTCCGCGGAGCAAGGGCCTTTTGCGCCGGCATGTGGCGGGGAGTTCCGCGGGGCATGGGCCTTTTGCGCCGGTATGTGGCGGGGAGTTCCGTGGGGCACGGGCCTTTTGCGCCGGCAGGCGGAGGGGGCGTTCCGTGGGACATGGGCCTTTTGCGCCAGCATGCGTCGGGGCGAGGAAGTTCCGCGGGGCACGGGCCTTTTGCGCCGGCATGCGGCAGGGGAGTTCCTCGGGGCACGGGCCTTTTGCGCCGGCATGCGGCGGGGCGGGGGAGTCCCCCGCGGAGCTTCGGACCTCGTCCGTGCAGCGGCACGCCCGGGTGCGGGCCCCTTCCGGCAAAACGGAGAATCGACCGAAAACGGAAAATCGACCGAAAACAGAGAAAAACTGAGAATCGGCCCAAAACAGAGAATCGACGGAATATGAAATTCGGCAGATGGATGGCGCTGTTGGCGGCGCTGATGGTGAGCTTCGCGGTCCGGGCGCACGGTTCGTGGCAGGAGCACGTTGCGGATATGACGGAGGTGATGGGGCTGCGCGAAGAGCCCCGTCTGCGGGCGTGGATGAAGTTCATCAGCTCCGACATGATTGACAAGTGCGAGCCCTTCTACAGCGAGCTGAAGGCCCGCTACGAGGGTTTTGCCTGCAAGCACCGGCTGCTCTTCCACTGGGGCTACGACGCCGAGCCGTGGAGCCCGGAGCTCGAGGCGCGCGTGGTCCGCTACTGCCGGGAGTACGACCTCGACCGAGACAGCACCCTGCGGCTCTTCCGCTCGGAGATGGTGGCCGAACAGAAGCGGCGCAACGCGCTGCTCAACCGCCGGACGGAGGAGCTCTTCGGCTTCGCCCACGGCGGGCGGGATGCCGCCTCGGCCCGCTTCTTCGCCAGCGTGGCCTACAACGTCCATCTGGTGGGGGACTACACCTCGGACAACCGCGATTTGGCGGGGCTGCAGAGCCTCGACCGCGTCGTGCGGTCGCTCTGCCACGCGCTTCAGGATTTGGACCCCGTGGCGGCCAAGCCGCTGGTCAAGGCCCTTGAGCGGGTCGGCCGCGAGGAGCTCGACCTTCAGAAGCGTGCCGACGCGCTGCTGGCGCTGCTCAAGCAGCAGCTCCCCGACTTTATCCGTCGTGCGCAGGGCGGAGCCATCCGCCGCCGGCTCGAGGCCCGGGGCTTCGCATTCCGGTAGTCCGCGGCCGCCCGCCGAACCTCCGCAGCGCTCCTGTGCATGAATATCCGATGTGGCGCGTGAGTCGGGGCGGCGCTTCCTCCGCTGCGGCGGGGCCGCAGATGACCGCGGAGCGGCTGCCTCTGTGCGCATCCCCCTTGTGCGTCGGGGTGCAAGGGGCGGGCATGAAAAAGACGGTCGCACGCCCGGTGCGACCGTCTGTCGAAGAGCTGTTGACAAGGCCTGAGCGGGCTTTGTCAATCCATCCTCTGTCAATTTGTTCGGCCATTTGCGAGGGGCGGGTCCCCTGCCGGGCCGATTTTGCGGCGTAATGCCTCCCCGTGTCGGGGTTTCGGTTGCGGGCGGGAGTCCGCCCGACGGTTTACAGTTTCTTCAAGGTAGGCAGTCTGTTGCCGTCTTTGAGCTCGTAATGCCAGCCTGTCCTCAGCCAGTCTAATTTAGCGTTCATTGCCTCAATGGCCGTTTGCCAGGTGACGGTCGTGCCGTCCACCTTGGTGGCTTCGAGGACGGTACCTCCCTCATTCGTGCCGATGCCTTTTTCCTGACCGTTGTTTTCCCAGTAGCAGACATTCAGTACGCCGCCGCCAAAATAGCTGTCCAGAATGTTTTGTCCCAGTACGCCGCCAGTGGTTCCGTTCGGGCCGCTGACCTTTCCTTGGGCATGGTAGCAGGCATTCAAGGTGGCACAAAGGCTGGTTCCCAGTACGCCGCCTACATAGATGGTACCGCTTCCGGAACCGGTCACGCTGCCCGTGGCATAGCAGCCAGAGATGAATGAATCGTAGCAGTATCCCACCACGCCGCCGATATAGGTATCGTCTGTGACCTTACTTTCAAGGGTCACGCTGCCCGTGGCATAGCAGCTGGCTACGTTGTCAAGAATCACTTCACCGGCCACGCCGCCGACCCGGTTATGCCCCTTCACGGTAGCCGAGGTGCCGCATCCGATCGCGTCGAAGTACACTGTTCCGGCGTTACTTATTCGGCCCGCCACACCACCTACGCAGCTTTTACTCCATTTCCCGATGGCGTTGCCGATGACGCTGCCCGATACGAAGCAGTTTTCAATGACGCTGCCTTCGTTTTCTCCCGCCACGCCGCCGACATAGCTCATACCATCCCAGCTGAAATCGTTTGTTATTTGTACGTTCTCCAGCGTCAAGTTCTTCACCGTAGCATATTTAATATATTGGAAAAAGCCCAATCTCGTGGAGTTTCCCTTAATGACCAGCCCCGAGATGGTATGTCCGCCGCCGTCGAAGGTCCCTTGATAGGTATTTATCGGATTCCAGTTGCTTCCGCCGTCGGCCGGCGGTGTCAGCGTGATGTCGGCCGTAAGAATGATGCTCAGCGAGGGGTTGCTCCATAATGAACCTGCCCATGCCCTCAATCCCTCTTCGCTGTATACGATGTAGGTGCCGTTCTCGTCTATGGTGTAGCCCTTGTCCTTTTCCAGCGTGATGTTGTAGACCTTGCCCGCCTCGGGGGTGAAGGCGGAGGAGAGGTCGCGTTCCTCGGTGCCGTTTGCCCGCAGCTTTGAAATGGCATAGCCGGGCACCACGTTCGCCTCCCAGCAGGTGATGGTGACGTCGTTCTCGGTGTATTCGCACTTCTTCATCTCTATCCAGCCCTCTTGCGAGCCTTGTCCGGCATTGCCTTTTTCGTAGGTACACTGTGTATAGGTATGGAGTTGGAGGCTCTGCACCTCGCCGAGTACATCGTCCGAAGGCGTGATGCGTACCTTCGCCAACTGGTGGGTGAAGGTCAGCTCGACAGGACTCTCGTAGTCGCCCGTGCCCGTACCGCCCAGTAGATAAGCAAGACTTTGGCTTTGGTCGCCGAGGTCGAGGGTGCCGTCCGTGGCGGGGTACCAGGCGCTGACGGTGCGATTGGGTGTCGTGTTCGTCCAGTAGAGGGGCGCGTCGGAGGTGGCTGTGCCGTCGTCCTGCACGGTGTAGGTGCCGACCTCTTTCTTGCCGTCTATTTGCACGGCGAACCGGTCGCCCGTGTCGAACACGCTGCCCGTGCCGTCCGCGGTCTCGCTGACGCGCGTCGCCGGTGCGCCCCAGGGCTGCGCTTCGCCGCCCTCCACGCCGAGGGTGATGCGGGCTATCTCAAGGGGGTATTGTCCTTCGGGCAGAAGGTCGCCGTCCGCCAGTTCGTCCTTCGTGCAGGCAGCCGTGGCAAGGAGCAGCGC
>ERZ827150.2365-NODE-2365-length-20538-cov-7.013279_pt1 | contig 20538 bp, 20 predicted proteins | sample MGYA00519779_ERZ827150 | MGnify/ENA primary metagenome ERZ827150 (study PRJEB31778, sample SAMEA3449267) | human gut metagenome | biome: human gut; feature: human-associated habitat; material: faeces | place: United Kingdom | collected 2010/2012 ...
ACTGCGCAAGTGGGAGAGTAGGTAGTCGCCGTTTTCCGATCCCCGGTTTCCTTTTTGGATACCGGGGATTTTTTTTGCCTCTTCACGGTCAGATCTCCCGGGAATATCCTGTCTTTTTTATCCGTGATACTGATATCCGACTGCGGATGTTCGGGATTGACAGATAATCCGTTTCACGGAAAGATAGGAAAGTGAATATTGTGATATTTGCTTTAAAAAACATGCTATGTTTACATCACCTTCTTTGAGATTTACGGAGATGAGATCGGAATAAGATTCGGTATCTGATTAGTTGAATTGAATTTTGAGATCAGAATGAAAGAAAATATTTGGATAATTGAGATTCTGAATGCAATGTTTGTCTATATTTGTGTATTAATATAATTAAATCTCTATGGACACAATTATTCCTTTTGCACTTTTGTGCTTCACGTCATTCTTCACTTTGACGAATCCGTTGGGTACAATGCCCGTATTCCTGACTATGACTAAAGGTTTGGATGAATCAGAACGGCAGCATATCATAAAACGTGCTACCATTATTTCATTTATTATTTTGATCTCTTTTACTTTCTGTGGACAGTTTTTATTTAAATTCTTTGGAATTTCAACTAATGGTTTTCGTATCGCAGCAGGTATCATTATATTAAAAATTGGATATGACATGCTTCAGGCACGTTATACGAATACGAAATTGAAGGATGAAGAAATCAAGACCTATGCTAATGATATTTCCATCACTCCATTGTCAATACCGATGCTGTGTGGTCCCGGAGCAATAGCTAATGGAATTATCTTGATGGACGATGCTCATACCTGGGAATTAAAGATAACCTTGGTAGTAGTTATTGCAATAGTCTATTTGCTGACCTATATAATTTTACGCCTGTCTACCCGTTTGGTTTCTGTCATAGGTGAAACTGGTAACAATGTGATGATGCGTCTGATGGGACTTATCCTGATGGTTATTGCGGTTGAATGCTTTGTTGGGGGAATGAAGCCTATCTTGATTGATATAATTCAGAGCAGCCATTTGGTTCCATAGATGTATCTCTAATAGATTTGCTTAGTAATTCCCGGAATAGCAAGATAATAGTCCTGTAAACTGTTGGTTATAAAATCGGCTGCTTTAAATATGATGAAAATTTCTTTTATAAGAAAATAAGCTTTTATATTTTCCAGTTGGATAATATGATACAAAGGAAGGCTGTACAATAACCCTGGTTATTTGTTACAGCCTTCCTTATTATTAGAATGTCTTAAAATAAAAATCAGAGAATTGATGTGCGTTTGACATAATCAATGATCTCATCGATGTAGCCGAAAGCCATTCCTACTACCGTGTCTGCAGCACCATAATATACAGCAACACGTTTCCCGTCTTGTAGTGCGGCACAAGGGAATACCACGTTCGGTACATCTCCCTGCAATTCATAAGGTGCAGCCGGTGCTAACAGATAGTCACGGGTACGGTATAGAACCTTTTCTGGATTCTCTTTGTCCAGAATTGCTGCCCCCATGGAGTAACGGAAACCGTTGCAGGTTGTAATCACTCCATGATAAAACATTAACCATCCGGCTTCTGTCAGGAAAGGAACAGAACCAGCTCCGATCTTTGTACATTGCCATGCACTTTCCGGGAAAGGCGTTACTTTCATTACACAACGATGCTCTCCCCAATATTTCATATCCGGGCTGTAGCTGATGTAGATATCTCCAAACGGAGTATGTCCGTTGTCGCTAGGGCGACTTAACATGGCATATTTTCCGTTGATTTTCTGAGGAAATAAAACTCCGTTCCGGTTGAAAGGCAGGAATGCGTTTTCGCATTGGAAGAATTCCTTGAAGTCGAAGGTATAGCCGATACCAATGGTAGGTCCATGATAACCATTACACCAGGTGATCCAGTAACGGTCTTCTATCCAGGTTACACGCGGATCATATTTATATTCAGATTCAATCATATCCGTATTGCCGGCTTTAAACTGAATCGGCTCATGATTGATTTCCCAGTGAATACCGTCTTTGCTGAATCCGGCAAAGATATTCATCTGTACCGCCTTATTATCACAACGGAACACACCGGCAAAACCATCTTTGAAAGGAACGACAGCACTGTTGAAAATACTGTTGGAAGAAGGTATATGATAACGTCCGATTACCGGATTCTGGGAGTATCGCCACATCACATCCGTACATCCTGCCGGACGTTCTTCCCAAGGCATGTTTATTTTTTCAGTCATATCATAAAGTTTTTTAGTGATTAATAGAATCTTCTTTAAGTGATTATTCCTTTTCTCCTTCTATTAAAGTACCGTCCTGATTATACTTGAATGGGACAAAGTAAGTGATTAAGAAGGCAGGTATCGTAGCAATCAGTACAAAGATAAAGAACGGTTCATAGCCGCTGGGCTTATTAAACCATTCCTCAAACAATTCGCATACCCATCCGCTGAGCATTCCCGGAATCATCACTCCCAGGTTCATGATGCCAGAAGCAAAAGCGTAGTGCGCCATCTGATGTTTTCCAGGGGCAATTTGTTGCATCATAAATAAGGTAAGTCCGACAAATCCGAAACCATATCCGAAATATTCAAAGATGATACCGCTGCAGATAAGCAAACCATTGGTCGGTTGGAAGATGGCAAATAAAGTATAGACCAGAAATGGAAGATTGAAGATGCCGCATAATGTGAAAAGCGTTTTTTTCAATCCCCGGGATGAAATATAATATCCGGCCAGTAAAGAACCTAACACAAAAGCTGCCGCACCATAGCTGCCATAATATAGCCCGATCTCTTTTTCGCTTAGTCCCAGACCTCCCATTTCCCGTTCGGTCTTGAGGAATAGCGGAACGATTTTCATGACAAAACCTTCAGCAAAGCGGTAGAGAATGATGAAGCAGATGTAATAGACAATATGTCTTTTCCGGAAAAAGTCGATTAAAACTTCTCCCAGTTCTACCATGACCTGCTTTCCCGTCCGATGTACCTCAGCTGCGGCCCGCTTTCCTCCTGACGGAAGCATAAAGATATGATAAATACCTAATAAAACCATTACAGCACTCAGAATGGCCATAATGATCATCCAGGCATGTTGGTTTGCATCATATAGACTGTCTCCCTGACTTGTGGATTTTTCGATCAGGATTCCTGCCAAGTAGACCAGCCCTCCTGTTGCAACAATTTTGGCAATGTTATAGAATGCTCCCTGCCAGCCGATATATTTAGACTGGTCGGCATTGGACAGTTCCCCCATGTATACGCCATCGCATGCGATATCATGGGTAGCACCGCTGAATGCGACAATGGCCAGTAGGGCAATGGTAATGCTGAAAAAGTGAGGAAGATTTAATGCAAAGGCTACAAGTCCAAAAGTGATGCCTGTAATCAGCTGAGTAGCTATGACAAAGAATTTTTTAGTTTTGAACAGCTCCAGGAACGGGCTCCATAGAGGTTTCAGAGTCCAGGGAAGAAGAATCAGAGAAGTCCAGAAAGTAATCAGTTTGTCTTCTACTTCTAACCCCTTAAACATAAGTACTGTCACCATATTTAATACGACAAATGGAAGCCCCATAGCAAAATAGGCTGTAGGAACCCAGGTGATCGGATTCCTTTTCTGAGTTTGATGAGTTGATTGTGAGTTATTCATGGTATTAATTTCTTATGCGCCAAAGGTACATATTTAATTGTGAAACTCGGATACTTCCCTGCTAATTATTTCAGAATACCTAGATTTAGGTATTGACTGCTTTTTCTCCAGCCCGTATCTTTGCATTGTAATAATTACAAATTTAAAACAAGATATTAATTTAAAAAGTAGTTTATATGACATCAATTATTAATTCAAGAATTCCCGAGTTTAAAGTACAGGCGTTTCACAATGGCAAGTTTGTTACAGTGTCTGATGAAGATCTGAAAGGCAAGTGGGCTGTGTTCTTCTTTTATCCAGCCGATTTTACATTTGTCTGCCCGACCGAATTAGTGGATATGGCTGAAAAGTACGAGCAGTTCAAGGCAATGGGAGTAGAAGTCTATTCTGTCAGCACAGACTCTCATTTTGTGCATAAAGCCTGGCATGACGCTTCCGAAAGTATTCGTAAGATCCAGTATCCGATGCTGGCAGATCCCACCGGGGCTTTGTCACGTGCCTTTGGAGTAATGATCGAAGAAGACGGAATGGCGTATCGGGGAACCTTTGTGGTTAATCCGGAAGGTTTGATTAAACTGGTAGAAATTCAGGATAACAGTATCGGCCGTAATGCAGATGAGCTTTTGCGCAAGGTGGAAGCTGCTCAGTTTGTAGCGGCTCATGATGGTGAGGTATGTCCGGCCAAATGGAAGAAAGGGGCTGAGACTTTGAAACCAAGTATTGATCTGGTCGGAAAAATCTGATTGGAAAGGAGGAAATATGCTGGACGTATCTTTGAAAGAACAGTTGCGAAGCCTGCTGGGACAGCTGGATGCGGATTATGTTTTCGATATTTCTGTCCGTCAGGATCATGAGTCGTATGCAGAGCTGATCGAACTTCTGGAAGAGACAGCCTCTTGTTCTTCCCGCCTTTCCTGTCGTGTAAGGGAAGGCAGCGGACTGGAGTTCCGTTTGCTGAAGAACGGTGCGGATACGGGTATCTGTTTCCGGGCAGTTCCGAATGGGCATGAATTCAGTTCTTTGCTGCTGGCTGTTCTGAATGCAGACGGAAAAGGAAAGAATCTTCCGGATGCGGCAATTGCCCGTCGTATTGAGGCTTTGCAGGGACCACTCGAAATAACAACTTACATGTCACTGACGTGTACCAATTGTCCGGATGTTGTGCAGGCTTTGAATGTCATGACACTGTTCAATCCGCAGATCACCCATGTGGCTGTAGACGGAGCTTTGTTTCAGGAAGAGACTCAGCGCTTCAAGATTCAGGCGGTTCCGGCAGTCTTTGTTGGTGGAGAATTGTTGCACGTCGGACGCAGTACGCTGGGAGAATTGCTGGACAAGCTGGAAGCCAAGGCTGGAACGAGTCCCCAGAAAGTAACTCCGAGTGAACATCATTTTGATGTTCTGGTTGCCGGAGGCGGACCGGCCGGAACTGCTGCAGCTGTCTATTCGGCCCGTAAAGGATTGAAGGTGGCGATAGTGGCAGGAAGAATCGGCGGACAAGTCAATGAAACTGTTGGCATTGAAAATCTGATTTCTGTTCCTTATACTACAGGACAAGCCCTGGCCGGTGATTTGAGAAAGCATTTGGATGCTTATCAGATTGCTGTTTTCGACAACCGGCAGATTGAATCATTCATGTTGGAAGGTCAGGAAAAGGTCTTGCGGGTGAAGGGAGGCGAAATATTCCGTGCGCCGGCTTTGATTGTTGCAACCGGTGCATCCTGGCGTAAACTGGGCATACCCGGTGAAGCCGAGTATACCGGTCGTGGTGTTGCTTTCTGTCCACATTGTGACGGACCTTTCTATAAAGGAAAACATGTGGCCGTCATTGGCGGAGGCAATTCCGGTGTAGAAGCCGCCATTGATCTGGCAGGAATCTGTTCGAAGGTTACTGTGCTGGAGTTTCTCGATACACTGAAGGCAGATACCGTTCTTCAGGAAAAACTCCGTTCTTTGAGTAATGTGGAGGTATTCACCAGCCGTCAGAGCCTGGAAGTGATGGGTGACGGAGAAAAGGTGACAGCCTTGCGAGTGAAAGACCGGGAAAGCGGAGCTGAAGAAGAGCTTTCACTGGATGGAATTTTTGTACAGATTGGCCTGACTCCAAACAGTCATTTGTTTAAAGAAGTGCTGGAAACAAACCGTCCGGGAGAAATCGTGACCGACAAGAATGGCCGTACTTCTGTTCCGGGTATTTATGCGGCAGGAGATGTTTCCGATGTGGCTTACAAACAGATTATTATCTCCATGGGAGAAGGTGCCAAGGCAGCCTTGTCTGCATTCGAAGACCGTATGCGTGGTGTTCTTTAGCCTGAAACAATACTTTTCTTTTTGGCAGGAGCATGTGAATCGTCGTTCAGACAGATCCATGCTCCTGTTTGCTGATATCCCTTTTTTGATTCTTAATGGTTGTTAAATTTTGAAATACCTCTTGTTATTTCAAAAACAATACTTACATTTGCGGTGTACTATTAAACTAATACACTAAATAACTATAAACAGTCACAACATGAACACGTCAATGATAAAGATCGAAGGGTTAACCTTCAAGTATGGAAAGAGAGCTTCCGTCTTCCAGGACTTCTCCCTGGAGATGGAAGCCGGAAAGGTAATCGGCCTTTTGGGCAAGAACGGTACAGGAAAATCTACCCTGTTGTATCTGCTGAGCGGACTGTTACGCCCTCAGGCCGGACACCTTTATTTCAGGGGGGTAGATGTACAGAAACGCTTACCCCAGTCTCTGGCCGATATGTATCTGGTGCCGGAAGAATTCACACTGCCTAATCTCAGTCTGAATCAGTTTGTCAGGCTGAACGCTTCCTTTTATCCTCGCTTCAGCCGGGAGATTCTGCGGAACTGTCTGGAAGATTTCGGTCTGAATGAAGACATTCATCTGGGAGAGTTGTCCATGGGGCAGAAGAAAAAAGCCTATATGTGTTTTGCACTGGCAGCCAACACTTCGCTGCTGCTGATGGACGAGCCGACCAACGGACTGGATATTCCGTCCAAGAGTCAGTTCCGGAAAGTTCTGGCATCGGGAATGAGTGAAGAAAAGTCTGTCGTGATTTCTACTCATCAGGTAAGAGACATTGACCGCCTGCTGGACCATGTGATCGTGATCGACGGCAGTCAGGTATTGCTTGACGAGTCTGTGGTCCGTATTACCGACAAGCTGTTTTTTGCTGAACAGGGAATGAGTGATCCGACGGACGATGCTCTTTATGTGCAGCCTTCAGTTCACGGAAACAGCGTCATCCTGCCGAATCATTATGGAGAAGAGAGCCCGTTGAACCTGGAACTGTTGTTTAACGCCCTGCTGACAGAGAGTGAGAAAATACAAAAGATATTTACTGAATAAAAACACGCAAGATAATGACTACGAATTTTAATTTCACACGCTTCACGAATCTGTTGAAGCTCGATATAGCTGAAAACTGGAAAAACTCCCTTTTTGGTTTGTTGGGTATTTATGCCGCTTTCCTCATCCCTATGCTGGGATGGTTGTGGAATCCTTCCGCATACAGCTTTCATCAGTTCTGCAACAATATGCTGGGAGTCGTTTTTCTGGTAACCAGTTTTTTCTTCATATTTTATGCTTCCCGCATCATGATCTGCATGAACAGCAAGGAGAAGCGTATCTCATACCTGCTGCTTCCGGCCACGATGTTTGAGAAATTTCTTTCCCGCTTCGTGATTGTTACAGTATTTCTTTCGATTCAGGTATTTGTTGCCCTGCTGGCACTGGAATTGTCACGCTATCTGTTGCAGCCGCTCTTCCGGCTTCCTGCCGAGTTCAGTCAATCGATGCTGGCAGAAATGGCCGAGATGATGACCTTTGCGGGGCGTGCTTCTGTCAATAATGAATGTGTCTATTATAACACAACCCTGATGCAATTGCTTGGATTCATTTTCCTCTTGTGGAATCATTCCCTGTTTGTTCTTGGCGGAAGCCGCTGGTACAAGCATCCGTTCCTGAAGACTCTGGGAGTAATCATTGCAGTCAATCTGATAGGCGGGGTTATATTTGCCAGACTGGTTGAAACGGGAATGATGGAACGCTTTTTCCAGTGGATGAGTGAAAACTTCGAAGAAACTTCGGCAACAGTTAATGGACTGATCACGGCAGGTATCCTGTTTTTCGGTTCACTGACAATTTTCAACTGGTGGCTGTCTTACTGGCTTTTCACCCGTTCACAGGTTATACGACGTAAATGGTTGGGAGTATGAAGTTCAAGGAAAGCAAATCTATTTATTTACAGATAGCCGACCGGATCATGGATGAGATACTCCGGATGGTATATCCCGAAGAAGGGCGTGTCCCTTCTGTTCGGGAATATGCCGCAATGGTAGAGGTCAATGCCAATACGGTTGTCCGTTCCTATGATTATCTGCAGGGACAGGAAATCATTTACAACAAGCGTGGAATCGGTTATTTTGTGAGCCCGGGAGCCCGGGAGCGGATCATTCAGCTCCGTCGTCAGTCTTTCCTGCAGGACGAACTGCCCGACATGTTCCGGCAGATTCATCTGCTGGGTATTCCGCTGGAGGAGATTGCAGCCATGTATGAAACCTATCTGAGCGAAAACGGAGAGAACTCTTGATGTAGGTCAATCCTTTCACCGCCGGAAAAGCAGTAACTTTGCAGCCGGAAATGAGGAAAGGATCGTGGAACAGGCTATTCAACAAACCAATATTCGCAAGGGACTGACCGGACTGGTGATTCCCATCTTTATCGAAACATTATTGATTATGATGCTGGGGGCGGTAGATACCGTCATGCTGAGCCAGTATTCAGACGAAAGCGTTGCTGCCGTAGGGGTAGTGAACCAGATTGTGATGTTCGCATTCCTGGTGTTCGAGGTCATTAATATCGGAACTTCGGTTCTGTGTTCCCAGTATTTGGGAGCCGGCCTGCGTCAGAAGATGGTTCAGGTAGTCGGCGTTTCCCTTTGCCTGAATCTGGCGGTCGGTCTGCTGGTCAGTGCCATTCTGCATTTCGGTGCGGAAACTTTGCTTGGCTGGATGGGATTGCGTCCCGAACTGTTGAAATACGGAGTCGGCTATATGCAGATTGTGGGAGCCTTTGCCTTTTTCCAGGCACTTTCACTGACAGTTTCCGCTTCCCTGCGGAGCGCCAACAAGGCTATTTATCCGATGCTGGTCACGGTGTTGGTCAATGTGATGAACATCATCGGCAATTACACCCTGATTTTCGGTAAGTTCGGTTTGCCTGCCCTCGGTGCGGAAGGAGCGGCGATTTCCACTTCCATTGCACGCGGAGTCAGTATGGTAGTACTCTTTGTGATTCTTTTCCGCAAGCACATCCCCAGTTTCCCGGTACGTTATTTCCGGCCTTTCCCGTGGAAGGAACTGAAGAATCTGCTGAAAGTGGGACTCCCTTCAGCGGGCGAGAACATGTCGTACAGCTTCTCGCAGGTGGTGATTACTTATCTGATCAATATGCTTGGCAACAATGCGCTTGCCACACGCACCTATACAGTGAATATCGTGATGTTCGTTTATTTGTTCGCCATAGCCATGGCACAGGGAGGCGCCATCACTATCGGCCATCTGGTAGGCCAGCGTAAAGTACGTGCTGCCTATCTGCTCGGCAAATATGTGATGCGCCTTTCCATTCTGGTTTCACTGATTCTTTCGTGTATATGGGCCGCCTTAGGGCATACTATCTTCAGTCTGCTGACCGATAATCCGGAAATTATCCGCATGGGTGTTACCGTGATGATTGTCGATGTTGTGGTCGAGGTCGGACGTGCCGTCAACATTTATGCGACCAATGCCCTGCGTTCAGCCGGGGATGTAAACTATCCGTTCTATGTCGGTCTGGTAGTACAGTGGACCGTATCAGTCGGTTTCAGTTATCTGTTCGGCATTCACTGGGGATGGGGACTGGTCGGCATGTGGTGTGCCTTCCTGCTTGATGAGAACATCCGTGCGTTCATCTTCGTCAAACGCTGGGGCAGCATGAAGTGGGCCAAGAAAGCTTTCTGCTGAGCCGTACTTATACACTGGCCTTGAGTGCCCGGATAACGGCAGCACTGAATCCGGCCATCTCCAGTTCGTTTACTCCCTTGATCGTAATACCTCCCGGAGTCGTCACTTTTTCAATTTCCAGTGCCGGATGCGTCTGTTCGTTGGAAAGCAGCAGCTGGGCGGCTCCTTCCAGAGTCTGAGCCAGCATCTTCATGGCATCCTGAGGCTTGATACCCATTTCCACTCCAGCCTGCATGGCTGCCTGTACATATTTCAATACATAAGCAATGCCGCAGGAAGTCAGTGAGGTGGCCGCTGCAAATAATTTTTCTTCGATAAGCATCGAACGTCCCATTTCGTTGAACAGGTTCATGATTGAACTGACTTGTGCTTCCGATGCGTTGCGGGCGGCTACCAGAGTCATGCTGGCCCGTTCAGAAATAGCTGTATTGGGAATGATGCGGAAGATGGTCATTTCCGGGTCCACGAAGTGAGCCAGATCTTCGAACGTCAGTCCGGCAGCAACTGAAACCAGGATCTGCGGTTGCCGGAGGCGCAAAGGCTTCAGCACCTCTTCCACTTTCCAGGGTTTTACGGCAATGATGACAATATCTGCATCCGCTGCAGCTTCCTTGTTGCTCTGTGTAGTATGAATGCCGGGATATTCAGCTTTCAGTCTCTCCAGCTTTTCTGTTCCGGGATTGGATACAAAGATATCTTCTGTATTCACCTGATGTCCATGTGCCAGGCCACGGGCAATGGCACCACCCATGTTACCTGCTCCGATAATTGCAACTTTCATGTTTTCTTGTTGATTTAGAGTTTATACGCAAACATAAGTAAAATTTTCCGGTTTCTGAAGAGGAGCCGGCGCCTGTTTTATGAATTTTGTGATGGCCGGGGCTGAAAAAAAACGTTTCGGCGTATTCACTCAAACAATGAGACGTTTTGATGAATACGCCGAAACGTTTTTTAAAAAGCCCGAAGCCTTTTTTCAGGTGCTCCGGCAATATACCTTCGATGCCCTTGCAACGTGCGGTCGTTGGGGCTCAAACGTGCAGTCGTTGGAGCCCGATCGTGCGGTCGTTGAAGCCCGATCGTGCGGTCAATTTTTTTTGTATTGTACGCATGATTTATACGAGGCGGTGCAGGCGTTCCAGGAAGTCTGAAGCTTCGTCCATGCTCAGGCAGAGCGGCGGAAGCAGACGGATGACATTGGTCCCGCTGACCCCTGTAAATACTTTCTGTTCGAAAAGCAGTTTGCTGCGGAGTTCCTTGATCGGTTCTTCAAATTCCAGACCGATCATCAGACCTTCTCCACGGACTTCCTTGATTCCCTTGAATCCTTTCAGTTCATTAAGCAGGAAACTTCCCACGCGGGCTGCATTTTCCACCAGATGTTCTTCCTTCATAACGTCGAGAACGGCGATGGCAGCGGCACAGGCCAGGTGGTTTCCGCCGAAGGTTGTTCCCAGTTGTCCGTAGACCGGAGCAAACTTCGGACTGATCAGGACACCTGCCATCGGGAATCCGTTGCCGATACCTTTGGCTACAGTGATGAGATCAGGACGGATGCCGCAGTGCTGGTGGGCGAAGAATTTTCCGCTTCGGCCATAACCGGACTGGATTTCGTCAAGAATCAGGACGGTTCCTGTTTCGTCGCATGCCTGGCGAAGTGCCTGCATGAATGCCGGAGTGGGAACCTGAATGCCGCCTACTCCCTGGATGCCTTCGATGATGACGGCACATACGTCACCTTTGGCCAGTTCGGCCTTCATGGCTTCCGTGTCGTTCAGCGGAAGGTAAGTGACATGTCCGTTGTTATTGATCGGTGCAATGATTTTCGGATTGTTGGTCACTTCCACTGCCAGTGAAGTACGTCCGTGGAAAGCCTTGGCAAAGGAGATTACGCGCGTACGTCCGTTGTGGAAAGAAGCCAGCTTCAGTGCATTTTCGTTGGCTTCAGCTCCTGAGTTGATGAGGAACAGCTGGTAGTCGTCATAACCTGAAAGAGCTCCCAGACGGTCGGCTACTTCCTGCTGCAGCTTGTTGATGACAGAATTGGAATAAAATCCCAGGGTAGCTACCTGCTTGCTGATGGCTTCCACATAATGCGGATGAGCATGTCCGATGGAGATTACGGCATGACCGCCGTAGAGATCCAGGTATTCCTGTCCCTTGTCGTCCCATACGTGACAGCCTTTTCCTTTGACAATGTTGATGTCGAAAAGGGGATATACGTCGAATAGTTTCATAATCGTTCTTGATTTAGAATGCGCTGGGCTTCAGCTTCAGTCCCACGGTTTCTTCGAGGTTGAACATCAGGTTCATGTTGTGAACCGCCTGACCGCTTGCTCCTTTCAGCAGGTTGTCGATGCAGGAAATGATGAGCAGCTTGTCACCGTGCTTTTCCAGATGAATCAGACACTTGTTGGTGTTGACTACCTGTTTCAGGTCGATGTTCTTTTCTACGATGTGAGTGAAGGAATCCTCTGCGTAATAGTCCTTATATATTTTTACGAGTTCATCCAGTTCCACTTTAGTCTTGACAACGAGAGTTGCAAAGATACCTCTTGCGAAGTCGCCGCGGTAGGGGATGAAATCAATTTCCGCGTCGAAGCTGTTCTGCAACTGGCGGAGTGACTGCTTGATTTCAGGTACGTGCTGATGTTCAAAAGCCTTGTAGACACTCATGTTGTTGTTACGCCAGCTGAAGTGACTGGTGGCTCCCGGCTTTACGCCTGCGCCGGTACTTCCCGTAATGGCATTCACCATCACGTCATCGTTCAGCATCAGGTGTTTGGCCAGCGGAAGCAGGCCGAGCTGGATACAGGTTGCGAAACATCCCGGGTTGGCCACGTGTTTGCTGTGGCAGATCGTCCGGCGGTTCAGTTCGGGCAAGCCGTATACGAAGTCATGGCTGTCGTCCTTGATGCGGTAGTCCATCGAAAGGTCGATGATCTTCAGGTCCTCAGGAACGTTGTGACTTTCCATGAACTTGCGGGTATCGCCGTGTGCCGTACAGAAGAACAGCACGTCGATCGTGTCCAGCGGAAGTTCGTCGGTGAAGACGAGATCCGTTTCTCCATACAGGCCTTCGTGTACGTCAGTAATCTTGTTTCCGGCGTTGCTGGAGCTGTTGATGAACTTGATTTCTACATCGGGATGATTGATGAGCAGGCGAATCAGTTCGCCTGCCGTATATCCTGCGCCTCCTATAATACCTGCTTTGATCATACGTTCTCCTCGTCTTTGTGGTTTGCGTAATAAGCGCGGAGCGGAGTAGAAAGAACCTTGATGAAGCCTTTGGCATCTTCGGCTGTCCATCCTTTCTGCATTTCACCGTATTCACCGAACTTGTTCTTGACCAGATCGTCCTTGGATTCAACTCCTACTGTTGAGAAGCAGTACGGACGCAGTTCGAGGATTGCAGTTCCGTTGACGTTGCGCTGTGATTCCTGCAGCATGGCTTCGATGTCGCGCATGACGGGTTCCAGATACTGGCTTTCGTGGAGGAACATGCCGTACCAGTTGGCCACCTGGTCTTTCCAGTACTGCTGCCATTTGCTCAGGGTATATTTTTCGAGGAACTTGTGTGCGCCGATGATCAGCATGGGAGCAGCTGCTTCGAAACCGACACGGCCTTTGATACCGATGATGGTGTCGCCCACGTGCATGTCACGTCCGATACCATATGCAGCTCCGATTTCCTCTACTTTCTGAATAGCCTTGATCTTGTCGTCGAACACTTCGCCGTTGACTGCATACAGTTCACCTTTCTTGAATTCCAGTTTCAGCTGTTCGCTGCCTGTCTTGGTTACCTGTTTCAGATAAGCACTTTCAGGCAATCCCTGTGCAGAATCCAGGATTTCACCTCCACAGATGGAAGTACCCCAGATACCTACGTTATAAGAATATTTCAGTTTGGTGAAGTCGGCTTCGAATCCGTGTTCCTTCAGGTAATTGATTTCATAGTCACGGCTCAGTGCCATGTCGCGGGTAAGTGTGATGATTTCCACTCCGGGAGCCATAACCAGGAAAGTCATGTCGAAACGTACCTGGTCATTTCCTGCACCGGTTGAACCGTGTGCAATGGCGTGAGCGCCGATTTCATTGGCGTAACGTGCGATGGCGAGTGCCTGGAAGATACGTTCTGAGCTGACGGAAATAGGATAGGTTCCGTTGCGCAGTACGTTACCGAAAATCATGTATTTCAAGCTCTTGGCATAGTATTCCTGTGTTACGTCGAGGGTAACATACTTCACTGCACCCAGCTTGTATGCGTTTTCCTCGTTTTGTTTCAGCTGTTCGGGGCTGAAACCGCCTGTGTTGGCACAGGCTGCATATACTTCATAACCTTTTTCTTTAGCCAGATACATGACGGTGAACGATGTATCCAGTCCGCCGCTGAATGCGACGACTACTTTTTTCTTTTCTTCCATAAGGCTTTATTTTATTTCAGTTATTTTTCATGAAGGGGATTAAAAATTAGTAACCTTGTCGTCTGTGTGCAGAGCCGGATCATAAAGCATGGCGGTGCAGATACAGAATTTGCGTTTCTTGGCCATCAGGATTTCGTGGTTGATACAGCCTTCGCATCCTTTCCAGAACGATTCATCATCGGTCAGTTCGTTGAAAGTCACGGGGACATATCCCAGTTCCGTATTCATTTTCATCACGGCAGCTCCTGAAGTAAGACTGAAGATCTTAGCTTTCGGCCAGCGCAGGCGTGCCAGGGTGAACGAAGCATGTTTGATGCGCTTTGCCAGTCCCTGTCCCTGATACTTGGGATGGACAATCAGTCCCGAGGTGGCTACATACTCTTTGTTTCCCCATGATTCGATGTAAGTGAATCCGGCGAATTCGTCTCCGCACAGGGCGATGATAGCCTTTCCTTCTTTCATTTTTGTGGCCACATATTCGTGTGTACGTTCGGCAATACCGGTTCCGCGTTTCTTGGCGGCTTCTCTGATGGTGTCCAGAATCGTGTCAACATAAACCTCGTGTGAGGCGTCGGCTACCATGACCTCTATTTGTTTAGTAGTATCCATTTTTTTCTGTATCTATGTATTATTATATTAATGGTTGATATTCGGAATGACATGCTCCAGCGCATGTTTGACACTGGTGCGCGAACATCCTTCGCGGAGCACCAGCATGATGGTGTCGTCTCCGGCTATCGTCCCGATGATCTCGTGAAAGTTGCTGCTGTCGATGTCGTAGGCCAGGCTGCTTGCGTATCCGGGGCGCGTCTTGATGACGGCAATGTTGGCGGAGAATTCGATAGAGAGGAATCCATTGTGACGAAGCATCTCGGTTGCACTTTGCGGATCGGTCATGCGCTTGTACATCGTGTTGTTGGGAAGCACGTATACATAGTTGCCGTTCATACTGGCGGCTTTGGCCACCTTCAGTTGCTTCAGGTCACGTGAAAGCGTAGCCTGTGTCAGTTGAAAACCTTCCCGGGCCAGTTCCTGCAGAAGCTCTTCCTGGCTTCCGATCTCTTTGCTTGAGATGATCATTTTGATGGAATCAAGTCTGCTATTCTTATTCTTCATTGTATAATTATTCTTATTTGGCTGCAAAAGTACGCAATATTTTGGAATATAGATACAGAAATCGGGAAAATTTTATGCATATATGCAAGTTTTTTCATCCTGCTGCATATCTTTTCGTATCTTTGCACGCAACAGACAATCAGGAAACAAGAAATATAGAATAATGGATATAACTTTATTGACGGAAGACAAGGATCCGATGGGATCGGCTGTTTATGATTATTTCAAGCAGGGGAAGGCTGCACGTCTGCGTGTGTTTTCTTCTCAGTTCGAGGAAGATGAGATTCCGGTGAAAGACCTGTTTCGCTCTTATGAAGAGATGCCTTTGCTGGAGCAGAAGGCTTTGCAGCTGGCAGAAGGAAAAATTCTGGATGTGGGAGCGGGAAGCGGTTGCCATACGCTGGCTCTCCGGAAGATGGGCAAGGAGGCACTGGCGATTGACATTTCGCCCTGGTCGGTGAAGGTGATGGAAGCCCGTGGACTGACAGCCCGTCAGGTAAACCTGTTTGATGAGCGTTTTACGGAGCGTTTTGATACGATCCTGATGCTGATGAATGGTTCCGGAATTATCGGACGCCTGGAACGTATGGGAGATTTCTTCCGCCGTATCCGGCAGTTACTCAATCCGGGCGGGCAGATTCTGATGGATTCAAGTGATCTGCGTTACCTGTTCGAGGATGAGGACGGCAGTTATCTGGTTAATCTGGCAGGCAACTATTACGGAGAAATAGACTTCCGTATGCAGTATAAACAGGTGAAAGGGGACAGTTTTGACTGGCTTTATGTAGATTTCGATACCTTGTCAGCCTATGCTGCCCAGTGCGGTTTCCGGGCAGAATGTATTCAGGAAGGCGGTCATTACGATTATCTGGCCCGTCTGACCGTAACCGATGAGGCTCTTTAACTCTTGTATGGTGAAATCAGGGTTTCAGGAATAATTGGAAAGTTTTTTACCTGTTTTTCGCTCAATTGAAGAAACTTTGTTAATTTTGAAGCAACTAAATGATAAAACTATGGATGAACAGATCAAACAAATAGCAGAACGCGTGCGAGGGTTGCGCGATGCATTGAGCCTGGGTATAGATGAAATGGCAGAAAGCTGCGGACTGGCTTCTGCACAATATGCTGCCATTGAGTCGGGAGAATGTGACCTGTCGGTCAGTTCCCTGCAAAAGATAGCCCGCCATTTTGATGTCCCTCTGGATGTGCTGATGTTCGGTGAAGAACCGAAGATGAATGCCTACTTTCTGACTCGTCGGGGAGCAGGTGTATCCGTGGAACGTACCAAAGCCTATAAATATGAATCGCTGGCTTCCGGTTTCCGCAACCGGATTGCAGATCCGTTTATTGTGACCGTAGAACCGAAGCCGGAAGAAACTCCTGTCTATTTCAATACACATGCAGGGCAGGAATTTAATCTGGTGATTGAAGGACGTCTGCTGCTGAACATCAACGGAAAGGAACTGATCCTGAATCCGGGTGACAGCCTGTACTTCAATTCGGCACTTCCTCACGGAATGAAAGCACTCGATGGGAAGACAGTGCGCTTCCTGGCTGTAGTAATGCAATAATTTAGAAGTTGAGTATGTTAGAAAGATTTATTGAACAGACACATTTTACCTCTCAGGAGGATTTTATAAAGAATCTCCGGATTAAAGTTCCCGAGAACTTCAATTTCGGATATGATGTAGTGGATGCATGGGCTGCGGAAGAGCCGGAACGGAAAGCTTTATTATGGACGAACGACAAGGGAGAGCATATCCAGTTTACTTTTGCCGATCTGAAGAAATATACGGACATGACCGCTTCCTGGTTCCAGAGTCTGGGAATCGGACGGGGCGACAAGGTCATGCTGATCCTGAAGCGCCGCTATGAATTCTGGTTTTCCATCATTGCCCTTCATAAGTTGGGGGCCGTTGTAATTCCTGCTACTCACCTGCTGACCAAGAAGGATATCGTTTATCGCTGCAATGCGGCTACCATCAAGATGATTGTTGCTGCGGGTGAAGAAGTGATTACCCGTCACATCATTGATGCCATGCCGGAATCTCCCAGCGTTGAGAAACTGGTAAGCGTGGGCCCTGAACATCCGGAAGGATTTGAAGATTTCCATCAGGGAATTGAGCAGGCTGCTCCGTTTGTGCGTCCGCAGCAGGTCAATACGAATGACGATATCTCGCTGATGTACTTCACTTCGGGTACGACTGGTGAACCTAAGATGGTGGCTCATGACTTTACATATCCGCTGGGACATATCGTGACCGGCAGTTTCTGGCATAATCTGCATCCCAACAGTCTGCACCTTACCATTGCAGATACCGGCTGGGGTAAGGCTGTATGGGGAAAACTGTACGGACAGATGATTGCCGGAGCCAATATATTTGTTTATGATCACGAGAAGTTTACACCGGCAGACATTCTTCAGAAGATACACGACTATCATATTACCTCACTTTGTGCTCCTCCTACCATTTATCGTTTCCTGATCCGTGAGGACCTGACAAAATATGATCTGTCATCACTGGAATATTGTACGACGGCCGGTGAAGCCTTGAACTATTCAGTCTATGAGACTTTCAAACGGATTACCGGTATCCGGCTGATGGAAGGATTCGGACAGACTGAAACAACCCTGACTCTGGCTACTTTCCCCTGGATGGAACCGAAACCGGGAAGTATGGGTGTTCCCAATCCGCAGTATGATATTGATCTGCTGACTCCGGACGGACGTTCTGCCGAGGATGGAGAACAGGGACAGATTGTGATTCATACAGACAAGGGAAAACCGCTTGGTCTGTTCAAGGAATATTACCGCGCTCCCGAACTGACCCGTGAGGCCTGGCACGACGGAATCTATTATACCGGTGATGTGGCCTGGCGTGATGAGGATGGTTACTACTGGTTTGTGGGACGTGCAGATGATGTGATCAAGAGTTCTGGTTACCGCATCGGTCCGTTTGAGGTGGAAAGTGCACTGATGACTCATCCGGCTGTAGTGGAATGTGCCATTACAGGTGTACCTGATGAAATTCGTGGTCAGGTAGTCAAGGCAACCATTGTGCTGGCTAAGGATTATCGGGCCAAGGCAGGACCCGAGCTGATCAAGGAGTTGCAGGATCACGTGAAGCGTGTAACTGCTCCTTATAAGTATCCTCGTGTGATTGAATTTGTGGATGAATTGCCGAAAACAATCAGTGGAAAGATCCGTCGGGTAGAGATCCGTCAGAAGGATAGAGGCTGAGATTTTTCGGATTCGGGTATAAACTTGCTGCGGCCAGATACGGGCAAGTGAGAAGAACCGGTGGTGCAAAAAGCTTGCATCACCGGTTCTTTTATATGTCTATCCAGCTGAAACTGCCGGAAGCGGGCATAAAAAAAGGCTGTCCCGAAAGACAGCCTTTCTATTGAGTTTAAGATTGTGCGGATGATTATTTTTCAGCAGCCCATTCTTTTGCACCCTGTTCTTTCAGCTTGGCAGTAGCTTCTTTAGCTGCTTTTTCTGCTTCTGCTTCATCTTCAGGACTTGCGAAAGCGTGCTTGAATCCTTTAACGTCGTTCCAGTGACCGCGAGTAAAGTCGGGGAACTGAACAGCTGCACAGTTGTTGTCCATAGACAAAGCACCCAGTTCAGCCAGACAGCACCATTCAGCGAGGTCATAAACGTCCATATCCAAAGGCAGACCGTTCTGCAGACAGTAAACCAGACGGCTGTCCATGATGAAGTCCATACCACCGTGACCACCTACTTCTTTTGCCATTTCACCATATTTCTTCAAGATCGGGTGCTGGTATTTTTCAACCAGAGCTTTCATTTCAGCATCAGGCATGAAACCGTGTGAGCTCAGGTTGTCTACTTTAGGCTGAACGCCTGAAGCCTTCATCTGAGCAGCATCAACTGCATATCCTTCTACCGGATACTTGTTGGCAAAACCTTTAGTACCAGTCAGCTGATACAGACGGTTGTAAGGCTGCGGGTTCATAACGTTGTGCTGGATTTCAATTACTTTACCGTTAGCAGTGCGGATCAAAGTTGTTGTATGATCACCGTTACGGAAGTTTTCACATTTTTCACCACTTGCTTTTTCTACCAGGTCCTTACCGTGAACAGATTTGGTATCCATAGCAACCAATGTAGTCATGCGGTCACCACGGTGAATGTCCAGAGCCTGTGCAACAGGACCAAGGCCGTGAGTAGCGTAAACGTCACCACGATGTTCCATGTTGTAGCGCAGACGCCATCCCAGTTTGTCTTCTTTACCGTTCTTCCAGTAGTAAGGCCAGAAGTCATCCAGGTTGTGGATGTAAGCACCCTGAGCGCGGAGAACTTCACCGAATACTCCGTTCTGAGCCATGTTCAGTGTGTTCATTTCAAACCAGTCATAGCAGCAGTTTTCCAGAATCATACAGTGTTTACGAGTCTTTTCAGACAGGTCGATCAGTTCCCAGCACTGTTTCAGATCCATTGCTGACGGAACTTCGATAGCTGCATGCTTACCGTTTTCCAAAGCACATTTGGCAACAGGGAAGTGGTGATCCCAGTCAGTTGCGATATATACCAGGTCAATGTCTTCACGCTGGCAAAGTTCTTTATAACCTTCAGCTCCTGAGTAGATAGCAGCTTTCGGCAGGCTGGCAGCCTTCAGATATTTCTGGCAATTTTCAGCACGTTCCTGTTCGTAGTCGCAAAGAGCAACGATCTGTACGCCCGGAATGTGAGTGAAGCGTTCTACGGCACCCGGACCACGCATTCCCAGACCTACAAAGCCTACACGTACGACTTTCAGTTTCGGTGCAGTCAGACCGATGGCAGATTCCTGTCCAGCCGGACGTTCCGGAGTGTCAACTACGATAGTTCCCTGTTCCCAGTGGTAGGGAGTTCCGTAAGCGGATACTAATTGTTCTTGCTTGGGTTGGGGGCTACATGCTAAAGCTAACAAAGTGCAAGCTCCCAGGATTAATTGATTGAGTTTTCTCATAGGTGTTGTTTTTTAATTTAGATTATTTTCTGCAAAGGTATAAATTTAAATTGATTTAATCAGTCTTATTAAAAAGATAATTCAAGAAATGTTGTAATATTGATTTATTCTTAATTTCTGAGGCCTTCAGAAAGGAATGGTGAGTGTGGGAGGTTTCTTACCTTATATATAAGGATATATAGAGGGAACATGAATGAGAAAAGCCGGTTGAAACAGATGAAAGAAATGGCCTTTGAGGGGAGAAAACAGGTGTTATGAGGAGAAAAAGCAGAAAAAAGTGATTTTTTTTGAAAAAAAACGGGAAAACATTTGTCAGGTTAAAAACTTTGCGTACCTTTGCAACCGCAAACGAGAAACAACGG
>ERZ827150.2368-NODE-2368-length-20533-cov-3.625159_pt1 | contig 20533 bp, 15 predicted proteins | sample MGYA00519779_ERZ827150 | MGnify/ENA primary metagenome ERZ827150 (study PRJEB31778, sample SAMEA3449267) | human gut metagenome | biome: human gut; feature: human-associated habitat; material: faeces | place: United Kingdom | collected 2010/2012 ...
GGCTACATTTCTCACATCAGAGATCAGCGGACGAGTGTAACGCAGCAGCCAATACCGGGCGGCGTTACCGGCCTTCGCCGTTCGGATCTCCAACGTCCCACCGTTCTCCACGGCATCTTTGGTCACACTGAGGCAGCAGGTAGGTGCGCACTTGGGCATCAGGTAATAGTACCCATCCTTGGGGCCGGGCAGGATCTGCCAATACTGACCATCCTTATCCACCTTGGGGTACTGGATGACCTTAGTGCCAGAGGAGGCAGAGGACTTGTACACGGTCAGGTACAGACCGTTCTTCTCCATCATCAGACGGTAGTAGCCATGGCTCCCCACCGCCTGGGCACGGATCTTCATGGAATCGCTCTCCGTATTATAGCTCAGGCTGAGAACACTGCCTGATTTGCTGTCCTTAGCTGTAACACAATATTTATTACTTCGACCATTATCGAAGTAAAAGGTGGCATTGGGCAAATTTTTTTTGGCATTGCGAACGGCGAATTTCTGGCGCAGGAGGACGTTGGACGTCTTGTTTGCCATCTTCACCGTGATCCGGTATTCGTAGAAGCCCGGCGTCAGCTTGCTGAACTGCAAGCTCTGGCTCATCTGGCTCAGGTCATACCCCACCGAGTTGACGGTCACAGTCTTGTTGCAGTTTTTCACTGGGTCGCCATTCAGGTCATAGCAGCCAGCAGTGACTGTGCTGATCTGATCGGAACCGCCGATATGCCCTCGAACAGCCAGGGCAGTCCCTTCCCTCAGGATGCCGCCATCCAGCGCCAGCTTGCCATTTTCCAGCGTGGTACTCGTTTGACGATAATACTGGTAGACCCGTTTGATCGTGAACGTAAAAACCTTTTCCGAATCACTGTACTTGGTGGACTTAGCCTTGTTTCCGCTCACAGTTATTTCACGAATGAAGTTCTTCTTTTCGCTCTTTTCCAGCGGATCGGTTACCAGGTATACGTTATCCGTTTTTTTCCCGATGATCATCAGGACATGCTGCCCCGTACTGGTCTTATAACAATCCTTGTTGACCCAAGTGATGATAGGCGGGCTGTAAGCACCGTTGCCGTTGACATACCGCTCTACCATTTCCTCTAGTGAACCTTCATCCTGATAAATTGCGCCTCGATTGATCGTGGGTGATTTCCCATCATTGGTACTCTTTTTGAGGATATCCTTTGGCAGCTGGTCGATTCCCAGATAGGACAGACTCATGGAAATACAGGCTGCCCAACAATAATTGATGGCTTTATAAGAACCCCAATGCCCTGATTTATTGTAATACGGATTCGTAGATTTCTGGGTAATGTACCGGATCTGCCCATCCCGGATCTCGTCCGCTGTGCTCAGGGTCACATTTGGGTCACAGGAAGAAGTTGCCAGCACTCCACAGGTGTTCAACTGTTTGTCCGCACTGCTGGAGGTTCCCCCATCCTTCTGGGCAGCTGTGCTGACTTTGGTACGCTGTGTAGCGGCCGCTGTCTCCACAGGGACACGGTTCGCCGTCTCCTCGGACTCCGAACCGGTCACTGTTTCTGCCACAGCGACAGTTGGTTCCGGCTCAGCCGAATCCGTGGCCCAGGCGGCAGACGGCAACATACTGAAAGTTAGTGCGATTGTCAAGAGAAAGGTGGTCAACTGTCGTGTTCGTCTTGTCATGGTCGTTCTTTGTCCTCCTGTTTAGAATTTGAAAATTTTTACAAAAAGCGTCCGAAGCCACCCCCCGTGGACAGCTTCGGCCTTGAAACTTAACAATACGGTTACAGTTTAACACAAATTTAATCAAACGTCCACCCTTTTTGTAATCTTTTTCCCATTCTATGGGCAAAGAAAAGTTAACATTATTAGCGAAAACACGACTTTTCCTCCGCCTTCTCTCCTTTTCCGAACCTTTCGGTCACATATCCCTCACCTCTCGGAACACAACCAACCGCTGTCCCAGGTAATTGCAGCAGGAGAACAGTCCCATTCCGACCAGCATGGACACATTTTCCTGCACATTGTGCCGGACATGAGCCATGAGCCGAATGACCAGAGGCTTCGCCACGCTAAACGCAAACACATAGCACAGGGCGATATTGGCTGCAAATCGGAACGCCTGCCGGATACTTTTCTGATGATTATGGAACGTGAGATACTTATTTGCAAAAAAACTGATGACACTGGTGATGAGATAATTGGCCGCCGTAGACACCCAATAGCCACAGCCCAGCCAATTATACATCCCAAACATGATGCCCATGCCCAGGATGGTGTTGGCTGTGCCAATGGCGGCAAAGCGCATCAATTTCCGATCCACCAGGTGATGATGCAAATGGTTCATCCTTGTCTCCTCCCCTGCCGAAACTGCCATCAGGCAGTCCGATCTTTTCTCAGGTCGACCCAAAAGAATAGGGGCATTATACCATGTTTTGGCTTTTCGTGCAATTTGACTAGACAAAAAAATCCGCTCTGCCGCAAAAAACCGACACGGAAACGGATTCTGTGTCGGCTTTGGCCTACTCCTCTATTTTTAAAAAACTCGCACCTGCTGTCGGGGACTTTCGCAGCGGCAGCCGGCGTATACGCCGGGCTTATCCCTAGAGCATTCCTCCTCCCTGCGCCTGTTTTTCACGATGGCTGAGCACCGCAAAGGCGATCACGCAGATGATGACCGACAGCAGCGACCCAGCAGCCGTAGCCAGCCCCATGGGGAACAAGGTGGTGGGGAACAGCTTGGAGGTCAGATAAACGCCAGGGATACGCACCAAGGCGATGGCGATGATGTTGTGCAGAAAGGAGAGGATGGACTTCTCACAAGCACAGAAATAGCCACTGAAGCTGAAGTGGATGCCGGCAAAGATGCAGTCCCAGATGTACCCACGGAAATACTGCCCGCCGGCGCTCTGTACTGCGCTGTCGTTGGTGAACAGCCCCACCACCGGTTCCGCGATGAGCTGAACCAAACCGGAGACAATAAACCCGAAGCCTAGGGCGATGAAAATAGCATAACGCAGCGTAGCTACTGCCCGTTCCGGCTTGTGGGCGCCGAAATTCTGCGCACCTAGGGCAGAAACGGCAGCAAGCAAGGAAGATGGCACCAAGAAAACAAAGCCGATGATCTTCTCTACAATGCCTACCGCGGCAGCATCGGTGAGGCCACGGCGGTTGGCGATGATGGTGATAAGGAGAAAGGCCACCTGGATGAGGCCGTCTTGAATAGCGATGGGAATGCCGATTTTCAAGATATTTCCCATCACCGGCTTCTTGGGCTTAAAGTGGGACTTGTCCACAGAGATACCAGACTCTCGTCTCAGGATGACCACCAGAGACACCACCACGCTGATGGCCTGGGAGAGTGTGGTACCCAAAGCTGCACCGGCAGCCCCCATATGCATTGCCCCTATGAACAAGTAGTCCAGGCCGATATTGGCCACGCAGGCCACGGCGATAAAGTACATGGGGCTTTTGGAGTCGCCCAGGCCGCGGAAGATAGAGCTGATGATATTATAGGCGGTGATAAAGGGGATGCCGATGAAGCAGATGGTCAGGTAGGCCACCGTGCCAGAGACCGCCTCGGTGGGGGTAGACATGATGTTCACAATAGGCTGTACCAGCAAGACCAGCACTACCGTGAGCACTATGGACAAGGAGAGGAACAAGGTGACCGTGTTACCGATATGGACAGCCGCCCGCTTTTTGTCGTTGGCGCCCACCGACTGACCAATGCTGACGGTGGAGCCCATGGCCAAGCCTACGATCATGACGGTGAGCATATGCATGACCTGAGAGCCGATGGAGACAGCAGTAGTGCTGGCTGTCCCCTCGAACTGACCGATGATGAACAAGTCCGCCATGCCATACAAAGTCTGCAAGAAATAGGACAGCAGATAGGGCAGAGAGAAAAAGACGATATTTTTGAATACACTTCCTGTTGTGAGGTTCCGTTCCATAGGCTTACGTCTCCTTTTGACTGACTGCGCCTATTATAAACGCTGCAACAGCTGTAAAGTCAAGGGCGTTTCCGAAAAAAGTTTCCTTCCGTCCGGTCTAACCCCCCTCAGTTCCGCATACATTCCAACAGCCGGGGAAAAACCGGCCCCAAAGGACGGAGTGGTTGCCATTGAAAGGGACGATCGAGGCCCGCGCCAAGGATTTGGCCTTATACATGATTGAACACCGTTCCACGGTACGCAGTGCCGCCAAAGCCTTCGGTGTATCCAAAAGTACGGTACACAAGGATCTCCAGGAGCGGTTGCCTGCCATCAATCCCAGCCTGTATCGTCAGGTGAAGGAGATCTTGGAGGAGAACAAAGCAGAACGGCATATTCGTGGCGGCATTGCCACCAGGAATAAATACCGGCGAAGATAACCGGAACAAGGGCACTCCTGTCAGGCAGGGGTGCCCTTGTCCTTGCTTTTTCTCCTTTTTGGACGTATAATAAAAGTATCTGCCCTTTTCTCTGGTCAGGCGGAACAGTTCCTCTCCGTTCTGCTCAGAATGTGCCGATCTGGGCAGGCTATCCTTGTCAAATCCACACCGAACCCCATCTGCCGGCAGGGTTTGGCTGGTGTTTTCCTGGTTCGCCGGCAAGAATTTTATTTTTGATCTGTTTGGAGGAAATCCAATGTCTAAATACGCTTCCGAAATCAACCGCCGGCGCACGTTTGCCATCATCTCCCATCCGGACGCCGGCAAGACTACTCTGACGGAAAAGTTCCTGCTCTACGGCGGAGCCATCAACCAGGCCGGCGTGGTCAAGGGCAAAAAAAACGCCCGTGCCGCCGTGTCTGACTGGATGGAAATTGAAAAACAGCGTGGTATCTCCGTCACTTCCTCCGTCCTCCAGTTCCAGTACGAGGGCTTCTGCATCAACATCCTGGACACTCCCGGCCACCAGGACTTCTCCGAGGACACCTACCGTACCCTTATGGCGGCAGACTCTGCCGTCATGGTCATCGACGCCGCCAAGGGCGTAGAAGCCCAGACTCGAAAGCTGTTTAAGGTCTGTGCCCTGCGAGACATCCCCATCTTCACCTTTATCAACAAGATGGATCGGGAAGCCCGTGACCCTTTCGAGCTGTGCGAGGAGATTGAAGCGGAGCTGGGCGTAGAAACCTGCCCCATAAACTGGCCCATCGGCTGCGGCAAGGAGTTCAAGGGCGTGTATGACCGGGCTGGCAAAAAAATTATCCACTTCACCAGCAACACCAACGCCAAGGCCGCTGAAGCCACCCAGGTGGAACTGGACGACCCCAAGCTGGTGGAATTGATCGGACAAGCCCGCCGAGACCAGCTGGCCGATGAGATCGAGCTGCTGGAGGGCGCCGGCGCAGAATTCGACATGGAGCGCGTCCGTCACGGAAAACTTTCCCCCGTTTTCTTCGGTTCCGCCCTGACCAACTTCGGCGTGGAACCCTTTTTGGAGGAGTTCCTGCGCATGACCACCCCGCCTCTGTCTCGCAAAGCCGGCGACCAGGTGGTGGACGCCTTCGATGACGATTTCTCCGGTTTCGTGTTCAAAATCCAGGCCAACATGAACAAGGCGCATCGGGATCGCATCGCCTTCGTGCGCGTATGCTCCGGCCGGTTTGACGCGGACAAGGAAGTATACCTGGTACAGCAGAACCGCAAAGTGAAACTCTCCCGTCCCCAGCAGATGATGGCGGCAGATCGGGAAATCATCGAAGAAGCCTACGCCGGCGACATCATCGGCGTGTTCGACCCCGGTATGTTCTCCATCGGCGACACCCTGTGCGCCCCGGGCAAGTCCTTCCAATTTGACCCCATCCCCACCTTCGCACCGGAGCACTTCCGTCGGGTACGTCCCAAGGACACTTTGAAGCGGAAGCAGTTCATCAAGGGCACCGAGCAGATCGCTCAGGAGGGCGGCATCCAGATCTTCAAGATCCCCTACGCCGGTATGGAAGAAGTCATCGTGGGCTGCGTGGGCACGCTGCAATTTGACGTGTTTGAATACCGTCTGAAAAACGAGTACAAGGTGGACATCATCATGGACAACCTGCCCTATGAATATCTCCGCTGGGTGGACGCTTTTGACGGCAACCTGGACGATGATCTGGTCATGGGCAACGGTCAGGACATCAAGCTGGTGGAAGATTATCAGGGCAGCAAGCTGCTCCTGTTCTCCGCTCCCTGGTCCATCAAGTGGGTGCAGGACAAGAACAAGTCGTTGGTCTTGTCCGAGTTCGGCGGAGCGAAATTCTAAGTTTTTTACGCACTTATCCCAACATCTTATTCTATCTAGGAGGTATGCCAATGAGACTTTATGCTTTACGACATGGTGAGACCAGCTGGAATGTCCAGCGCCGTTTTCAGGGTCAGAGTGACATACCTCTGAACGACAAGGGCATTTTGCTGGCGGAACTGACCGGAGAGGGTCTGGCGAATGTCCCCTTCGACCTGGCCTTCACTTCCCCCCTCTGCCGGGCACGCCAGACGGCGGAGCTGGTGCTGGCGGGGCGGGACGTTCCGCTGTATGTGGAGCCGCGTCTCATCGAAATGGCCTTCGGCGTCTACGAAGGCGTCACGGCCAACTCCGGCCCCGGCGGGACGCTGAATCAGAATCTGGTGGATTTCATCTGCCACGCCGAGCGCTATCAGGCGCCGGAGGGCGGGGAGACGTTCCAAGAACTGTCCAAGCGGATGGCGGACTACTTATTTGACCTGTGCCACCGGCAGGAGCTGGCAGACAAAACCATCCTGCTGGCTTCCCACGGCGGCGCCATCACCGCTCTGCTCAACGCCATCGACCCGCCGGAGGGCTTTTTCTGGCGGGGCGGCGTGCCTTACAACTGTAGTTACGCCATCATTGATGTGGGTACAGACGGGGTGCCGGTGCTGGTGGCGGAAAATCAGATCTGCTACCCCTTGGAACAGGCACAGGGCAACTTCCCTCGGTTGGATTAACTGCAAGACAACGCAAAAACAACAGCACCACGATACTGTGGTGCTGTTGTTTTTGCGTTTCTCTCGAAACGGCACTGCTATTTACAAGAGCCGAATCGCCGATTTTTTCTCCACTTACTTCTGGTTGCGCTTCAAGAGGGCTGCCAGCAGGGTGATGATGCCCAGAGCAGAGGCGGCCAGGAGGCACGTCCAGAGAGTGAGGTTGGCGCTGTCACCCGTTTTGGGAGTGTTGGGTTTCTTGACCAACGGTTTTGCAGAGGTGGATGCGGAGCTGCTGCCGTCAGGTTCCGGTTCTTCCTCCGGAGTGTAGACGTTGGTGAATACAACATTCTCCATCTTTTCCGTCTCATCATCCCGAATGGCCCAGATTTCTGCGGTCAGGCCGCCATTGTCGTCGTTCACTACCCGTACCGTCACTGTGTAAACAGCTCGGTCATAGGTGTAGAACTCCGTCTCGCCCACTTCCTGATACACCGTATAGACGTAATCGCCCGGCTTGGTGTAGGTAATGGGGCCGAACTCCACCGTACCGTTGTCGGTCACCGTCAGCCGAGTTTCCTCCGGCAGGGGGGCGTCGTCTTCGGCAGTCAGGACGACCGTATAGACCTCCCCAGTGGGGATCTCCGTGTCTTCGGTCTTGGTAATCGTTTTCACTTCCACCGGCAGCTGTACCGTACAGCTGTATACCGCAAGGGCCTGCGTGGGGAACAGCAGGACTGCAATCAGCAGTGGAAGGAGCAGCAGTTTGCGGAATCTCGTTTTCTTTTGATTCATGGTGTCCTTCAGAACCTCCTTCTTGTGCTTGGATCTTATTTGTCCAGCCGCCCGAACAACACAACACGGCCATTGGTCACCGCTTCGGAACAGGTTGACAAACCGATAATCTGATCTTTCGCCGTCACTCCGATGTCTCGGTACTGCACGGCCGTGCCCTGAAGATAGTTCAGGAGGGTCGTCACATCCCCTGCGGGCTGTGCGTCGGGGTGGTATACCACACTGTCAAAGGCGTCAGTACTCACGCAGGCAAAAAAGGTGATGGGTATGGCTTTGCCAGGCAGATAGAGGGTGCCTGTCTCGTGGCTGTCGAAATAGCTCTTGTCTCGGAACTCCACCACATCCCCAAACATGGCGCCGCCCTCCATGTGGTGGCCATATAGGAGGTTGTAGCTGTCGGAGAAATCCCGTTTGTTCTGGCTGTCCAGGAAGATGGCGCCGGAAAAGGCAAACTCCCCTTTGACATCCTTGTTGACGTACTCCATATTGTCTTTCCCCTGTACCACCGGATAGTCAATATGGGTATCGTCCACGGTGATCCAGGCACAGACATCGGGATTGAGTTTCAGCAGTTCTTCAAAGGTGAGACTCTCCGGATCGTCCGCTGAGGGCTTATACTGGAGAAGGTCACTGGAGTTGAAGGCGCCTTTGTAGAGCATGGCGGTGTCCCAGAGGGAGTAACCGCCGTAGCAGAGGAGGAGGAAGATCATGAGGACAGCGATGAGGCTGAGCACTTTGTCCGCTCCCCTTGCCAGTTTTGCCGCGAATTCCAAACCGTTTTTCCTTTCTTCTTCGCGTGGGGTTCTCCCCGCCCCTCTCCGGCGAGGGCCAAAGGGGGCGTAGGGAGAACGGCTCCCCCACCGCCCCACCGGATGGAGCTTGCATCAAAGCCATGGTTGTCCGGCGGGGTGGTGTGCGGGGAGAGTTAGATTAAAAGATGTACTTCACATCCTTCCGTTCTAGTTCCATTTTATCAGGAACGGTCACGGAGGTGTTGTTTTGATTCGTCTGAATTATTCAGCGCGGTTGCGGCGGGTCAGGAAGACCACTGCGAATGCGCCAGCCAGGACGACCATCAGAGCATAAGGAGCGATGGTCATGATGACGCCACCGGGGGTGGTGGTGTCCTTTTCGTTGGTGACAGTAACTGCCTTATCTGCTGCTACTGCATCAGCACCAGTGCCATTTGCCATGGATACTTCCTTTACTTCATTTACAGCGGTATTATCCAGTGCGTAACTAGTTAAATAACCGTCCTGACCTGCATCAGTTTCAACTACGGTAAACTTATCGCTCTTAGACAGACCATAGATAACCACAGATTCGCCATCTTTCAGAGTGAAGCTATAGTCCTGACCAGCGGTTACATCAGTCAACACAGTCTCACTATCGCCGACTTTTTTAACAATCTTGTAGATTTCGCCATCTGCGTTAGCATCAATCTTAACCTTAAAGCTGAAGTCCTTGGTCTTATTACCCAAAGCACCAGTGACCTGCTTCTTAATGGTCAACTGCTTAGTCGTAATAGTATTGTTGAAGTCAGCAGCGGACTTGTCAGTACCCTTGCCTTCAATGACTGCGGCGAAGATTTGGCCTTCACTGTTCACATAAACATCCAGATACTTGGTGGAGTTATCATACATCATATCGCCATTGCTGCCAGCAGTTTCCTTAATCTCATAACGATAGATGCCAGGGGCAGGCTTACCATCTACAACAAACGCTCCTGCATGCAGGGATACGGTTGCACTACCGGTATGGGTCGTACTTGCAGTATCATTTTCACCCTTAGAAATCGTAATATTTGCGGTTGCATCTACGCCGCCCTCAATACCCTTATACATATTAGAGCCTTCTGCAGGTTCAGCCGGAGTAATGGTGAAATTAAAAGTTTCACCATTTGCATAAGTTTCATTAGTGGAAGTTACGGTCTTGTTAATCGTGATGCTACTTACAGTAGTCGGCTTCTGTTCGCCGTCAACAGCAGAAGCATTCACAGCAAAGACAGAGACTGCCATTGCCAGAACCATCGCCAATGCACCCAGGCGACGGATGGTTTTCTTCAACATTGTTCATTCATCCTTTCCATTCAAATCGCAATTTTTCCATTCAACACGTCTCCCAACTCCCTCCGCTCCCTCACGCGGTTGGGCTGAGATCCTCTTATTACCACAAGGCGCTCCGTCCATGATGCTTTGCACAGGCACCTCATAATAACCTCTCTCCTGCCGCTCCCCTTACAGGTTGGAACGGCGCAGTACGGTGATCACTTTCCCTTTCAGCTCGCTCCGGCGCACGGGGCCGTAATATCGGCTGTCCTTGGCTCCCTCTCGGTAGTCGCACAGCACGAAATACTCGTCGTCCGCCAGGGTCACTGGATAGGTCACGTTGTCATCGTATCGGGGGGTACTATAATAGATGTCGTTCTCCAACACGACACTATCATTGATCTTCAAGGTGGCTTCCTTCGTAATCTCCACCGTATCACCTGGCTGGGCGACGATACGGGCGACATACTGGGTGCCATCCTTTTCCAGCACAGCGATGTCCTGGGTGTGCCAGGTGGAGGCCATGCGGTAGTAGAGCATCAAGTCGCCGGCGCTGAGGCGGGGGGACATATCCCCGTTGGGCATGGGGGTCAGTCCAAAGACGAACCCGAACAAAACCCACAGCATGAGCACCATGATGACCAGCCGCTGGAGGAAGGATGTGACGTCCCTTCGGTTCCGCAGCTGTTTGCGACGGGCGGCGATGACCTGCTCTGGGGTCAACGCCTGGGGTACTCCGTCCGTCGGGGTCTTGCGACCCCGACTGGGACGGGTTTTGGTTGGTTTGGTGTGTTTTCCGATGCCCATAGGTCACCGTTCCCCTTTCAGGCGGCGAATCTCTGCGTCGCGCTCATCCAGGAGCGCCTGGTAACGCTCGGCCTGGGCATCGAAGGCGGATTGATACTGGGCTTGCAGCTCGTCCAGCTTGTGCCAGACGTTGGCCTCATCCACACCGCCGATGATTTTTTTCCGGAACTTTAGTTCCTTCAACCATGCGGCGATCTCCTCCATGTTCTTCGCCGACATCAGCGATTGCGTCTGCGGCGGCTGTACACGAAGTACACGCCTGCGCCAGCGGCGAGGACGACCATGATCGCATAGGGCGCGATGGTGGTGGTGATGCCGTTGGGGGGCTGGATGGTTTTGTCGTTGGTGAAGGTAATGATTGTGCTTTCACTCATATCCTTTGTTACAGTAAAGGTGTAGGAATGATCTTTATACTCGCCATTTACGCCTTCGGTTGCAGTTGCCGTAGTGGTGTAGCCATCAGAAGTATAGTCATCTTCCGTAATGGTGACCGTTTCACCGACCTTAGCGGTGATGGTAGTCTCTCCATTATCCTTCAACTTGCCGTTGCCACTCATTGTTGCATTTTCGCTAACGCTAAACTGGAATTCCTTGTTTGTGTCACCCATGTTGCCACCCACGATCTTTTTCAGGGTGATGGTGCGGTTGCTGGGCGTGTAGGAGTTGGTGATATGAACCGTTTCCGTTGCATCACCAGCCACGCTTCCAGAAACAGGCAACGTGCTTGGAGTCGTAGTCAATTCATAACCTTCTACGTTAGCATCGCTTTCTGTCACGCTATATGTAGTACCCGGAGACAAGCCTTCACGTGTCAGGGTATATGTCCCATCGTTGCCTGGGGTAAACTTACTCAAAGGAACCTTAACTTCCTCGTTATTAATCGTCACATCAACGGTCATCTTGTTCACAAGAGCGGTTTTCTCTTCAGCCGTCAAGTCGCCCTGAATGTTCTTTTTCACAATCAAGGTGCCAGGGTGAAGTTGGATAACCGGCATGGGATATTCAGCACTGCCTTCTTTCTGATTATAAGTATAAGTTACCTTTGCTTCGCCATCTTTATTAGAGAATACGCCTTTTTGGTCAGCTGAAGTAGCACCGGTACCCGTTTCACCAGTATCGGGATAGGCATTGCCGTTAGCACGATAGTTTTCATATGCCTTTTCCGTTGCCTCAATCGTAGCGGTTACAATATAAGTGTATTCAGGATTCAGCTTATAATCATCCGGGAAATCCATAACGATTTTTTTCTGATCTGCATCATAACTGGCTGTGATTCCGTCCGGTGTCGCTACCGTATTCCCGTTCTTATCTTTTACCGTTACGACCAATTTCTTAGGCTTGTTGTCACTTCCCATGACCATCTGCACGTTGTCACTTAAAACGTCAGTCACAGTTACGTTGGAGCAAAGGAAAGTAGTGATGTCCGCCGCAATATCTTCGAAAATTTTTGCTAAGTCTGCAGCACTATTTGTTGTATGCGAACCATGCGTGACCGAATTCGCAGAACTTGCCAGTTCATTTAAACTCTCTGGAACAGCGTCTCCCGTGCCAATGCAATAGAAATAGTTACAGGTGAGATTCGCTGCCGCAGCCTTAGCAGCATCAAGATTATATCCACTCGGGTCAGTTTGGCCATTGCCCCAGCCATTGTCCGGATAGCTATACCCAGCCGATGCGCCACCGCTTTTATATGTCTGTCGGAATGTCGGAACACCATCACTAAAGAAAATTACTGCTGTCTGTGCTCCATCACGAGTATTCTTCATTTCCGTTTTTGCTACTTCAATGCCGGCCTCATAATTGGTACCACCAGAAGCTGTAATCTTCGAAATCTCATTTTTTGCATTACTTCCTGCAACCCAGCCTGAAGTAATACAGTTTGCGCTCGCACCTAAACTAGGCTGTTCTTGCGGAATAGAATTAGGCCCGCTGAAAGTGATGACTTTATATTTAGCATTTATAGATTGGTTATTGCCTACAGCATCAATAAATGTTCCTGCTGCAGCCTTAATAGCTTGTAAGCGCGTTATCCCGCCACTTATCTGTTCTTTCATACTACCAGACTTATCCAGCACAAGCACAATATCCAACTTTGCCGGATTTGCCTGTGTTCCTTTGGCACCGCTGACAGTCAAACTCAAATCATAGGAACCATCTTCGTTGGGTGTTACATACTTTTCGCGGGTCAGGCTCTGTTCTTCTGTAATCGCCCCACCGCTGCTGCCGCCACCACCGGTTTCATCAGCTTTGTAAACCAAATACACATCTGCTGTTTTGGTTCCCCCAAATTCGCTACGCGTTAACCGCTCAACTCGAGTGTTTCCGTTGTAAAATGTCAAATACCGAGTAGGAAACAGATCACCGTCGCTACTAGCCACTACTTTTGTAACAGCCGCTCCGTTATATGTACCATAATGTGCGTTCTGATAGGTATAGCCTTTGATTGCACGCGCTTCATTCGCAAATTCAATCGCATTCCCATTCCTAATCGTCATACCAGAATGGGTAGCATCAATCTCTCCCCCATTTTCATCTACATAATGTACTGTCACTTGAAAATAAGTAGACCAGTCACCACTCCATGTAATAGTAAAAGTAGAAAAGCTCTGAACCGCAAAGTCAGCCTTAACAACCTGGTTCTTCACTGTCACGTCACCAGCAGTGACAGCACCCGCGTCGGCAACGGTTTCCGCCTTGCCGTCCGTCAGATGCTGCACGGCCAGAGTGTTGGTGTCAGCAGTTTCCGGCAGAAGGCCAGCGCCCAGCTCGAACTGAACCTGGACGGAACCTGCTTCCGGTTCCACTTCCTTGCCGTTGACTTCAAAGCCCACATCCAGAGCCAGGAAGTCATCATAAGTCACCTGGCTGTCTTTCAGGGTGGACTCTGCGTCCTGATACGCCTGATCCTGGTTCGCCAGCTTCTTCACCACCAGCTTCGCCCCTTCCGGCAGAACGCCAGCGGCGGCAGTGGTCTTTACGGTAACGGTCTTGTCCCCAGTGCCAATGGTGGCAGTCTGGACATTTTCGCCTGCTTTGGGAGTTGCTTTCTCCTGCTTTTCCGCAGGTTTGTCAGCATTCTCCTTTGCTTCGGTCTTCTGCTCGTCCTCTTTTTCTTCCTGGACGGGCTTTTCTTCCGGCTTGGCGGCTTCTTCCTCCGCCTTCACCTCACTGGGCGCTGCGCCCGCTTCGGTCTTGTCCTGCTGCTGTACTTCTTCCGTCCCGGGTGTGTTCGACTCTTGCTCCGCAGACACGGAGAGGCCAAGACCGCTCATCACCGACACGACAAGTGCCAATGCCAGCAGGAATGCCAAAGATTTCCTTACTTTATTTCGCATAAGCATTCTCCATTCCATCCATTCCTTAGTGTCTCTCAGACAACCTGCGGCAAACGCCGTTGGGTCTGGCGATTCTGTACATTATCAATATACCAAACTTCCTGCACAAAAGCAAGCAATTTTTGAAAAAATTGCCTAACACTTCTGATGTAATATATTTCATTTGATACCTGACAAGGCAGCTGCCATCTCACTTACGTTCAGTCTGCGTTTGCAGGGCAGGTTTCTGAGCGGTTCTCAGGTTTTTTCCACCTGTTTTCCCTTTGGTTCTTGTTCCAGACAGATCATCAATGCCGTTAAATCTGCCGGACTGACGCCGGAGATGCGGCTTGCCTGTCCCAAGTTCAGGGGGCGGATGGCTTTCAGCTTCTCCCGCGCTTCCAGGCGCAGCCCGTCCAAGTGGTCGTAGTCCAAATTTTCCGGCAGCAAGTGGGACTCCATCCGCCGGAACTCCTCCACCTGCCGCATCTGGCGGGCGATGTAGCCCTGATATTTCAGCTGGATCTCCACCTGTTCGGTGATGAGCCGATCCAGCTCCGGCCGTGTCGGGTCGAAGGGCGCCAGGTCGGCGTAGGAGATACGAGGACGGCGGAGCAGGTCGGCCAGCTTGACTGCATGGCGGGCGGCGGGCTCGCCGTGGCTGGTGAGCATCTGGTTGAGGGGGTCGGTGGCTGGGGTGCCGCTGTGCTCCAGCCGCTGAATCTCCTGCTCCACCGCCTGGTATTTGGCCTGGACTGCTTCATAGCGTTCTCGGCTGACCAGGCCGATCTGGTATCCGATGGGGGTCAAGCGCTGGTCGGCGTTGTCCTGCCGCTGAATCAGGCGGTACTCGGTGCGGCTGGTCATCATGCGATAAGGTTCGTTGGTGCCCTTGGTCACCAGGTCGTCAATGAGCACGCCGATGTAGCCTTGATCCCGCCGCAGGATCATCGGCGCCCGTCCCAGCAGCTTTAGGGCGGCGTTGACGCCGGCCACGAAGCCCTGGACGGCTGCTTCCTCGTAGCCGGAGGAGCCGTTGAACTGGCCTGCGCCGTACAGGCCGTGGATTTTTTTGTGTTCCAATGTGGGCAACAGTTCCGTTGGGTCAACGCAGTCATATTCGATGGCATAGGCCACACGGGTCATCTCCGCCTGTTCCAGGCCGGGGATGCTGTGGAGCATCCGCACCTGGACGTCCTCCGGCATGGAGGAGGAGAAGCCCTGGATGTATAATTCCTCCGTGTTCAGCCCCATAGGCTCCACAAAGAGCTGGTGGCGCTTTTTATCTGCGAACCGGACGATTTTTGTCTCAATGGAGGGGCAGTACCGAGGGCCGGTGGACTCGATGGCGCCATTATACAACGGGGAGCGATCTAAATTCGCTCGGATGATGTCGTGGGTCGTCTCATTGGTGTAGGTGAGATAGCACACCGCCTGATTTTCCGGCGCACGGTCGGTGGCGAAGGAGAAGGGCACCGGTTCCGGATCCCCCTCTTGCAGTTCCATCTTGGAGAAATCCACGCTGCGGGCGTTGACACGAGGGGGTGTGCCGGTCTTGAACCGGCGGATGGTGACGCCCAGCTTTTCCAGGCAGCCGGTCAGCTCCAGCGCCGCCTGGAGGCCGTCGGGGCCGGAGTCTCGAAACACATCACCTACGATGGTGCGTCCGCCCAGGTAGGTGCCGGTGGCCACCACCACCGCCTTCACCTGAAAGACCGCTCCGGTGGCAGTGACCACGGCGCAGACCGCGCCGCTGTCATCCACCCGCACTTCCACCACTTCCGCCTGCCGGACGAACAGATTTTCCGTCTGTTCCAGGGTGTGCTTCATCACCTCCTGATACTTCCGCCGGTCGGCCTGGGCACGGAGGGAATGAACGGCAGGCCCTTTGCCTCGGTTGAGCAGCCGGTATTGGATACAGGCTTTGTCTGCCGCCCGAGCCATTTCGCCGCCTAAGGCGTCCAGCTCCCGCACCAGCTGTCCCTTTCCGGTGCCGCCAATGGCGGGATTGCAGGGCATATTGCCCACTGCGTCCAGATTGACGGTAAAGCACAGCGTGCGGCAGCCTAATCGTGCCCCAGCCAGCGCCGCTTCAATGCCAGCGTGGCCGGCGCCGATCACTGCAATGTCAAATGTTCCGGCTTGATACTCCATGGTGTCTGCTTCCTCTCTTACAATTAGGTATACTTGTTTTAGTTTATCATGTTTTCAGGCGCAGCACAACAAAAACCGCCGGAAGAACGGTTTCTTCCGGCGGTTTGATCTCTGGTTGTTTGCGTTACACGTCCAGGTGCATGGCCTTGACCACTGTAGCGCAGCGGGGGCACAGTTCGGGATGCGCTGCGTCCTTGCCAATGTCGGCATGATGGAGCCAGCAGCGGGGGCACTTGGGGTCTTGGTTCACTTCCACGGTGACTGCCAGACCTTCCACTGCTTCGCCAGTCACAGCGTCAGCGGGAGCGGCTTCGATGGAAACGTCCACCTTGGAGACGATGAAAAGCTGTTCCAGGTCAGCATCCTTGATGGTCTCATAGACAGCCTGCGCCTTTTCGTCCAGGTACAGGGTCACCTTGGCATCGGTAGACTTCTTGCAAACCTTTGCGGCGCGTGCCTTTTCCAGCGCCAGGTTCACGACACCACGGAAGGCCATGATGTTAGCCCAGTAGGCGGCCTTTTCTTCACTGAGCTTCCAATCCGCATTGACTTCGGGGATGTCGTTGAGCAGGACGCTCTCGGCATTGTCGGAAGCCTCATGGGGCATGACCTCCCAGATCTCATCACTGGTGAACACCAGGATGGGGCTGATGACCCGCACCAAGGTATCCAGGATGCGATAGATGGCGGTCTGTGCGCTGCGGCGTTCATAGGAACCAATGGCAGAGCAGTACAGGCGATCCTTGATGATGTCCAGATAGAAGTTGGACATATCCACCACGCAGAAGTTATACACGGCACGATAGACGTTATGGAAGTCATAGTTGTCATAACCGGCACGGGCGGCTTCCACCAGGCGGTTGGTGGCATCCAGCGCCCACTGATCCAGTTCCATCAGATCCTTGTACTCCACCAGGTCGGCAGCCAGGTCGAACCCGGTCAGGTTGCCCAGGATATAACGGCAGGTGTTGCGGATCTTCAGGTAGGCGTCAGACAGCTGCTTCAGGATGGGCTTGGAGATGCGCATATCCTGAGTGTAGTCGCTGGAGGAAACCCACAGACGGAGGATGTCAGCGCCGTAGTCCTTGATGATGTCCTGCGGGGCGACGGTGTTGCCCAGGGACTTGTGCATGGCCTTGCCCTGGCCGTCAACGGTCCAGCCGTGGGTGATGATGTGCTTATAGGGTGCCACACCACGGGCGGCAATAGAGGTGAGCATAGAGGACTGGAACCAGCCGCGATACTGGTCGCCGCCTTCCAGGTACAGGTCGGTGGGATAGACCAGTTCAGGATGTTCCGGATTGTGGTCGCAGACGGCAGCCCAGGTGGAGCCGGAATCGAACCAGACGCCCATGATGTCGGTCTCCTTGGTGAATTCCTTGCAGCCACATTCGCAGGCAGCGCCTTCCGGCATCAGTTCCTCCGCTTCCTTCGCCCACCAGGCGTTGGAGCCTTCAGCGCCGAAGATCTCAGAAATCTTTTCGATGGATTCCGGCGTGCAGTAGGGCTTGCCGCAGTCCTTGCAGAAGAAGATGGGGATGGGCACGCCCCAAGTACGCTGACGGGAGATGCACCAATCGGAACGTTCGCGGATCATGGAGATCATCCGTTCCTTGCCCCATTCGGGCTTCCAAGTGATGTTGTCGCAGGCTTCCACAGCGGCATCCTTGATGGCATCCACGCTGGCGAACCACTGCTGGGTGGCGCGGAAGATGATGGGCTTCTTGCAGCGCCAGCAGTGGGGATAGCTATGAACGATGTCCGCACTGGACAGGATGGCGCCCATGTCCACCAGATCCTTGAAGATGACCGGATGTGCCTTGGTCACATGCAGCCCTTCATAGGGGCCGGCAAACTGGTTCAGGAACCCCTGTGCGTTGACGGAGACTTCCATCTCCACGCCGGTGGGGATCTCGTCATAGCGCTGGCACACATAGAAGTCGTCCAGGCCGAAGGAGGGAGCGGTGTGAACGCAGCCGGAACCGGCATCCAGGGTGACGTGGTCGCCCAGGATGATGAGGGAATCCCGATTCATAAAGGGATGATAGGCGGTCATGTATTCGAACTCGTCCCCAAACAGGGTGCCTACCGTCTCATACTCAGTGATGCCGGAATCTTTCATGACGCTGTCCACCAGATCGGTGGCCATGATGAGGATCTCGCCATTGGTCTTGACCAGAGAGTACTCCAACTGGGGATTGAGGCAGATGGCCATGTTGCCGGGCAGAGTCCAGGTGGTGGTCGTCCAGATGACGAAGTACATCTTGTCCAGATCGCCGTACTGTGCCAGCTTGCCCTTGTCATCATGAACCTTGAACTTGACGTAAATGGTGGTGACGGGGTCATCAGCATATTCCACCTCAGCTTCTGCCAGAGCGGTCTCGCAGGTGGGGCACCAGTAGACGGGCTTGAGCCCCTGGTAGATATAGCCTTTTTCTGCCATTGCGCCGAATACCTTGATCTGCTTGGCTTCAAATTCAGGCTTCAGGGTGATGTAGGGATGCTCCCAATCGCCAATGCCCCCCAGGCGGCGGAACTGTTCCCGCTGACGGTTGAGGAAATCCAGGGCAAAGTTCCGGCACTTGTCCCGGAATTCTGGCACGGACATGGTGTTGCGCTTGACGCCCTTCTTCTGAATGGCGGTCTCGATGGGCATACCGTGGGTGTCCCAGCCAGGAACATAAGGCGCATAGTGGCCGGTCATATTCTTGTAGCGGATAATCATATCCTTGAGGATCTTATTCATGGCGGTGCCAATGTGAATATCCCCGTTGGCATAGGGAGGGCCATCGTGGAGGATAAACGGAGTCTTATCCTTGTTCCGTTCCATCACCTTACGGTACAGATCCTTGCGATTCATTTCTTCCAGCATCCCCGGTTCCCGCTGTGCCAGCTTGGCACGCATAGGGAAGTCGGTCTTGGGCAGATTGATGGTCTTGTTATAATCAGCCATGGTTACTATTGTCCCTTCTTTTCTGTGTCTTTCTAGGGCATCTCTTTCACAGGATGCACCTAGGTAATCGCTATAAACAATCATGAGCCTGTCGGCCTGATCTCAGGCTGACAGGCTTCGAAAAAATGAATAAAATGGCATTTTCCCGATGGTTTCGATCATTTGATTTCGTAATCCTTCCCGAATTGCAGATTATTAAAGTCAATCCGATGCCCTTCGGTATCTTCCATATCAGCTTCTGCCGCACCAACGGCTGCCGCCGCCGGTTCCTGTTCGGTGCCAGCCTCCTCTTGGAGGATCTGGTTGATACAGTCATCCTTCTGCGCTTCTGCCGTCTCATCTCCGGCCACTTCCGCTTCGGGTGCGGCAGGGGCGGGAATCGGCTCGGCCTTCTTAGGGTGGACAGGCTCCGCCTTGATGGCGGGCAGCTGATCCAGGAAGGAAGCTTCCTGCTTCACCAGATCCCGCATATGCTCTACGAACTGGGCGGTGGCGTTCTTGGCCATCTTCAGCTGGTATTCGGCATCTGCCACTTCCTGTTCCACTTCCGCTTTCCGCTGGAGGGCAGCACGTTCTGCCTCCGCGATCATACGTTTCTTTTCTTCCTCCGCCTGCACGACCATGGAGTTTGCCATCTTCTGTGCCGTAAGGAGGGTGGTGCGCATGGCGTCCTCAGTCTCGCGGTATTCGGAGATCTTCTCCGCCAGCACTTTGATCTTCCCTTTCAACACAGAGTTTTCTTTGTACAGCTCACTGAAGTCAGCGGTCAGTTCATCCAGAAAATCGTCCACTTCCTTCATGTTGTACCCGCCCATACGGGATTTGGAAAAGCCGTGTTCTGCTACTTCCTGCGGCGTCAGCATGGATAATCCCCCTTTACTCTCGGCTCTTTAGGGGGCTTTCTCTTTCCCCTCGCCGTTCTATATTTCTTCCGAAAAGGTTTGTTCTGCTTTGTTTCTGTGATTCTGATGCACGCTCTGCCTTTAGAAGTACATCCCGTTGTTTTCCAGCTCGTCAATCAAGTCGCCGATGATATCCACGTTGTAGGGTGTGATAATATAGGTTGCTACCGCCACCTTCTTGATCTTCCCTTCCTGGGCATAGGCTGCGCCGGACAAGAAGTCCACCATACGGCGGGCAACGTCCTTGTTGGCAGATTCCAGGTTGAGCACAACGGTGCGCTTATCCCGAAGGTGATCGGCAATAGCAGAGGCATCCTGGAATTTCTCCGGCTTGACCAGCACAACCTGCAGCTGGGTGGTGGTGTTGATGTTCACCACTTTATCCCGACTGGTATCTGCATAATCCCGTTCCATGTCGTCCTCCTCCCGCTTTCTGCCGCGGGTCTTGCGTTCCTCCTTGGTCTCCACAAAGGGCTCTTCCAGTTCAAAATCTTCCTCGTAATCTTCCTCATCTTCATAAGGGCGTGCCAGACGTCTCAGTTCATCCATTAAACTCATTGTGGTTTGTCCTCCTTTTTATCTCTGAGCAGGGGGCGCCCCCTTATCCGTTCACCCGATTGGCGGGCCGAGCACCAAACAACGCAGTGCCCACACGAACCTGTGTAGCCCCT
>ERZ827150.2378-NODE-2378-length-20440-cov-3.677949_pt1 | contig 20440 bp, 20 predicted proteins | sample MGYA00519779_ERZ827150 | MGnify/ENA primary metagenome ERZ827150 (study PRJEB31778, sample SAMEA3449267) | human gut metagenome | biome: human gut; feature: human-associated habitat; material: faeces | place: United Kingdom | collected 2010/2012 ...
ATCCACTTGGCCGGCGATGTCGCCCTCGATGACACCGATGCGGTAGGTTTCCCGCAGGCGGTTAATCAAGGAGACGATCATACTGGTCTTACCGGCGCCGGGGGAACCCATGACGTTGATCAGACAAACCTGATGCTCGGCCAGCTCCGCTTTGACGGCGTCGCTGACATCCTCGTTCCACTCCATGACCTGGTGCATTACTTTGATTTCCATGGATCAATCCACCTCCAGACTTTCTACATAAAATTCATGCCCTGTCAGCAGCTTCAAGTCGGTGCTGCCGCAGGCGGGACACTGGATCTTGAGCTTGTCGATCTCATTCTCCGCCCCGCACTGGTTACAGCGCATGGTGATCGGTATCCGTCTCGTCACCAGCACTGCCCCTTCGGCGGCGGTGCCTTTGCTGAGGATATCGAAATATTGCTGTACGCACTGAGACACAATGCCAGAATATTCTCCGATCCGCAGATGGATCTCTCGAATCTTCTTCACATTGTGTTCTTTTGCCGTCTCTACGGCGATGTTTACAATACTCTGCGTGATAGATAGTTCATGCATAACTTAGCAGTCCATACAGGAGAAGCAGGGGTCGATGGATGCCACGATCAGGCCAGCGTCTGCCACGGTGTTGCCCTTGAGCATGGTTTCCACGGTGGGGGCATTTTTGAAGGTGGGCACGTGAATGCTCAGACGATGGTTGGTGGGGCCGCCATTGGTGACGACTTTATACACCAACTGACCACGGGGCGCCTCATGACAGCCTACGAATTCGCCGGCAGGAACCTTGGGGATCTTGTTGCCCAGGTTGATGGGGCCTTCGGGCAGCATATCAACGGCCTGACGGACGATCTTCATGCTCTCATAAGTCTCCAGGACACGGACGAGCACGCGGGCGAACACATCGCCGGAGTCTACCACGGGAATGTTGAAGTCAAAGTCCTCATAAGAGGTATAGGGGGCGTCACGGCGAACATCAATGTCCACGCCGGAAGCACGGGCGTGAGGGCCGACCGCACCGATGCGGATGGCATCTTCCCGCGTCAGGACGCCAACCCCCTGGGTTCTCATGGCCACGGTCTTATCAGTGGTCAGGAAGTGGGTCATGGGCTGCATCTTCACTTCCAGGTCATCCAGGGTGTCGATGATCTCCTTGCGCAGGTGATCGGGGATGTCTCGGCGGGCGCCGCCGATGGTGTTCATGGCATAGTTGACCCGATTGCCGGTGATGGCTTCCAGCAGATCCATCGTCCGTTCCCGATCGTTCCAGGAGTGCATGAACAGGCTGTCGTGGCCGATGATGTGACAGGCGATGCCCAGCCACAGCAGGTGGGAGTGGATGCGTTCCAGCTCGGAGATGATGACGCGGATATACTGACCACGCTTGGGCACCTCCATGCCGGCGATATTCTCCACGCACATGGCATAGGTCATGGCATGGGAGTGGGAGCAGATGCCGCAGACACGTTCCACCAGAACATCGGTCTGGATAAAGTTGCGTTCCTGGGCCAGCTTTTCGATGCCGCGGTGGTTGTAACCGATAAACACCTTGGCATCAGTGATCATTTCGCCGTCTACCGTAAGACGGGCATGGACCGGCTCTTCCAACGAAGGATGGTAAGGTCCGATCGGAATGGTATAGCTCATGTGTTGAACCTCCTTAACACTGCCTGTTCCCCCGCTTCCCTAACTGGGGAAAAGGCATCTTTATCTACCTTTTCTATCACGGGTGCTATATGAATATAGTATTGCATTGCCAGTTTGATTATATTAAATTGTTAATTTCCTGTCAAGCGACTGTCCCCCCCTTTTCCCCTTTTCTTTCGTGTTCTTTTTACGAAAAACCCTGCTTCTTCCCTGTCCCTTTTAGGCATACAGAACAGAATTACACCCCCTTCCAGTTTCCTCGCTTCCGGCGCTGGATTTCGGGGGTTGGATTTTTATAATTTTTTTGTTAACAATTTGTTCAACTTTTCCCCTGTCCGCTTCTCTTTCCCCCTGTTTTACCGGTATCTGCGTTGGAAATCCGGACTCTTTTTGCAGCCCGTCTGTCATTTCTACCAAAGGTGTTTTTCTAACTTTTTTCCACTTTTTTTGGGGGAATGTCCTGGAATTTTCCGTTGGAAGGAACGGTCAGAAAAATTTTTTTCTTTTGCCCGCCACTTTTACAAAAAAAGATTGGCAGCGCATTCTTCTGCTCTGCCAATCTCCATGATTTTCTATTTTTACCTGGGGAATTCGTCCATTTTTGTCAGCGAACAGGATGCTTGATCCGTCCCATCACAGCGCCGCCATGGCCGCATTCACCTGATCTTCACAGGAGCGCATGGCCAGGATGGTCTTGGAGATCAAGTCCTCTACCGTCCACCCCAGACGCTCTGCGCCGGTGGTGATGACCTCACGGGAACAGCCTGCGGCGAAGCTGTGCTGCTTGAACTTCTTCTTCACCGATTTCAGCTCCAGATCCTTGGTGCTCTTGGAGGGACGCATCAGCGCCGTGGCCCAGATGAGACCGGTCAATTCGTCTGCCGCAAAGAGCACCTTTTCCATCTCGTGTTCCGGCCGGATGTCCACCGTGATGCCATAGCCGTGGCTGCACACAGCGTGGATGAGGGCATCGTCCGCACCGCCCTCTCTCAGCAGCTCCGGCGCCTTGATGCAGTGCTGGTCAGGGTACTGTTCAAAGTCGATGTCGTGGAGCAGCCCCACATTGCCCCAGAAATCCACGTCCTCGCCGTAGCCCAGTTCCTGGGCGTACCAGCGCATGACCCCTTCCACCGTCAGTGCGTGCTGGAGATGGAAATGATCCTGATTGTACTTGCGCAGCAGCTCCCACGCTGCCTGTCGCTCCATGGTCTGTTTCATCTTTGGTTCCTCCTTGTTTATTTCGCTAACAGATCTTTGACCACCTGGCTGGCCGCAATGAGTCCCGCCACCGGCGGCACAAAGGGCACGCTGCCCGGAGTGCTCCGGCGAGTGCTGCCCGGTTCCGGTTCCGGCTGGAACAACGTTTTGTGGGGCAGCTCGGTGGAGTAGACCACCTTCAGGTGGGTAATGCCTCGTTTTTTGAGTTCCTTCCGCATGACCCGCGCCAGTCCGTCACCGGCGGTCTTGGAAAGATCGGTGACGGTAAAGGACGTGGGGTCTAATTTGTTGCCGGTGCCCATGGCGCACAGGATGGGCGTCCCCGCCGCTTTGGCACGGGTGATCAGCTCCAATTTCCCCGTCACCGTGTCGATGGCGTCCACGATGTAGTCATACTGGGTCAGGTCAAACTGGTCGGCGGTGTCCGGCAGGTAAAAAGTTTTCCACAGCGTGACCTGGATATCCGGATTGATGTCCAGCACCCGCTCCTTGGCCACGTCCGCCTTGTCTCGTCCAATGGTGCTGTGGAGGGCGAAAATTTGGCGGTTCAAATTGCTGACGCTGACCGTATCGTGGTCGATCAGATCCAGCGCCCCGACACCGCTCCGTGCCAGCGCCTCCACCACATAGCCGCCCACGCCGCCCAGGCCGAACACGGCCACCCTGGCCTGCTGCAACCGTTCAATGGCGTCTCTGCCCAGCAGCAATTCCGTTCTCACAAAGGCTTCCATCTTCAACCTTCCTCCTCTGGCTTCCCCAGGGCGCTGCCCAGGGTGTCATACCACTCCAAAAACGTGTGCTCCACTCCGGCGGATTTATAGCCCACCATGGTGTCCAAGCTGACGGCGTGGATGGCTTTGAAAATATTCTTGGGCACCTGGCTGTTCTCCTCTGCCAGGGTTGCGATGAGCTGTTTCACCGCCTGCCGCTTGGAGGTGCCGATGCCGTCCAGGCTCTGGGACATCTTCTCCGTCATCCGGCAGGCGCACTGGATGAATTCCAGGTCGTTGTACCGCTTCCAGGCGATGATGTCCTTCTCCTTCACGCAGTACAAAGGCCGGATCAGTTCCATCCCTGGGAAGTTGGTGCTGTGGAGCTTGGGCATCATCCCCTGGATCTGCCCGCCGTAGAGCATCCCCATCAGCGTCGTCTCAATGACGTCATCAAAGTGGTGCCCCAGGGCGATCTTATTGCACCCCAACGACTGAGCCAAGCTGTATAGGTGTCCCCGCCGCATTCGGGCGCAGAGGTAGCAGCAGTTCTTCGGCTCGCTCTCGGTGACGGCGAAGATGTCGGTGTCAAAGATCTGGATGGGAATGCCCAGCAGGGCGGCGTTCTCCTGGATCTTCGTCCGGTTCACCGGATGGTATCCGGGATCCATGACCAGATATTTTGCCTCAAAGGGCACCTCGCTGACCCGCTGGAGCTGCTGGATGAGCTTGGCCTGGAGCATGGAATCCTTGCCGCCGGAGATGCACACGGCCACCCGATCTCCCGTCTGAATGAGTTCGTATCGCTTCACCGCGGCGATGAAGGGGTTCCACAGTTCCTTTCGGTATTTTTTCACAATGCTGCGCTCGATGAGCTGCAATCGGCTGAGCTGACGTGCCATCTCTTTTGCCTCCATGTTTCGTGTTGTCCACCATGATACCACAACCGCCGCTAAAATACTACCAATTCACTATGAAATACCGCTGTTTTTGCATGGCGTCTTTTGGGATGCAACAAACCGGACTTTAATGCCCTCTTTCCAGTTAGCTGCGCCTTACTGCCGGTTCCACATAAGGGGTTCCAAATCCCATGATTTTCTTTCTATTTTGACGGATTTTATCTCCATTTTGTAACCTTTTCCTCCTTTTTCTAATCAGACTGTCACCTTGACTTCATAAGGAAAACATGGTATCTTAAGAATATCTTAAAATTTTTGCTTTATAATTTTTGTGCTTATAGAAACTCCCCTTTTGGAGGAACTTATGGTTTTTACATCTTTCTCATTTTTGGGTTTTCTGGCGCTGTCCGTCCTGGCCTTCTGCCTGACCCCCAGACGCCGCCGCTCCCGTGACATCCTGCCGTCCGGAAAGCACTTCCAGTCCAAACGCCACGCCACCGCGCTCCCCCCACGGGGCTATGTCCTGCTGGGGTTCAGCCTGGTGTTTTACGCTTTCGCCGGCTGGAAGAAGTTGATCTTCCTACTCCTCACCGCCCTTTTTGTCTGGCTGTGCAGCCGGCAGATGGGGCAGGTTTATGACAACATGAATGACGCCCTCAGCCGCCTGCAAGACCGGCAGGAAAAGGCCGCCGTCCAGAAGCGCCACCGGAAGCGGTGCCGCCGCCTGGCCGCCTTCGGCATCGTCATCCTGCTGGTGCTCTACAGCTACTGCAAATACGGCGCCATGCTGGTGGAAGCCATCAGCAGCCTGCTGGTGAACCTGGGCAAGGGCGGCCCTCTCTCCGCCTGGGAGGTCATCGTCCCCTTGGGGCTGTCCTACTACACCCTGTCCCTCATCGGCTACCTCTTGGATGTCTACTGGCGCAAGCAGGAGCATGAGAGCAACTTTGCCCTCTTTCTCCTCTGCGTCTGCTATTTCCCCCAGATCTTGCAGGGGCCCATCCCCCGCTATCGCCTGCTGCGCAAGGAGTTTTTAGAGGATACTCCCGTCACCTCCCAGCGGCTCTGCCGAGGGACGCAGCTCATTTTATGGGGTTATTTTAAGAAGCTGGTCATCGCCGACCGGCTGAACCTTTTCATCACCGGCGTCCTGGGCAGCTACCCCCTCTACGATGGTCTGGCCTTCTGGGTCACCGCCCTCTTTAGCACCTTCCAGCTCTACGCCGATTTCTCCGGCTGCATGGACATCGTCCAGGGCATCTCCGAGCTGTTCGGCATCACGGTGGAAAAGAACTTCGACCACCCCTTCACCTCCCGCAGCGTGGCGGAGTGGTGGCGCCGGTGGCACATCACCCTCTGCCAGTGGATGAAAGATTATGTCTACTTTCCCCTGGCTGTCTCCCCCCACCTCATCAAGGTCAGCGGCAAGCTGAAAAAGCGCTTTGGCGCCAAGGCGGGGAAGAACTTTGTGACCATCGTCACCATCGGCGTGGTCTGGCTGCTCACCGGTCTGTGGCACGGGGTCAAGGTGTGCTACCTGATCTGGGGGCTTTACTACGCCCTGTTCCTCATCATCGACACCATCGCCCAGCCCAAGCGGCTCACCGTGCGTCTGGGCATCGACGGAGACAGCCCCGCCTGGCAGCGGTTCCAGATGGTGCGCACCACCCTGATCTTCTCGGTCGGACGACTCATCACCGTCCCCGATGATTTTTCCATCTCCCTGCACTTGTTTCAGGGGATGTTCACCCACTTCAACCCCTGGATCTTCTGGGACGGCTCTCTGCTGACCGCCGGCCTGGACGGCGCGAACTTCCTCCTCTCCCTGCTCCTCATCGCCCTCCTGCTGGTGGTGGAGCACAGCCAGGTGACCCACGGCTCCATCCGTGACCGAGTGGCCACGCTGAAGCTGCCGGTGCGGTGGGCGGTCTGGTACGGCCTGCTGGCGGGCATCCTCATCTTGGGCATCTACGGCCCGGGCTACAGCGCCAGCAGCTTCGCCTATATGAACTTCTGACATTTCCATTGATAAATAAAGGAGAACGACACCATGAAAGAAAAATTGACAGCATTACTGAAGGAAAACTTCTCTGAGATCGACTTCACCGAATCGGACGCCCTGGTAGACGATGGCATTTTGGAATCCATGACCCTGGTGGAGATCATCGCCACCATCGCCTTGGAGCTGGGCATCACCATCCCCTACGAGGAGGTCATCCCCCAGAACTTCAACTCCCTTGACGCCATGGCGGCTATGCTGGAAAGGTTGGAGGAAGCATGATGACCCTGGTAGACGCCCTGTACCGGAACGGTGCAGAGCGGCCGGACAAGGTGGCGCTGATCTTCCGTGACCAGCAGGTGACCTACGGCCAGCTGCTGGAACAGGCTGCCCTGCTGGGGGGCTACCTCCAAGCCCAAGGCATCCAGCCTGGCGACCGAGTCATGCTCACCGGCGCATCCCGTCCGGAGTACGTCATTGCCCTCCTGGCCGTCCAGCTCATGGGCGGCGTCACCGTACCGGTTGACCGGAACCCACTCAAGACCACGCTGGCATACATCGCCCAGCTCACCGACGCCAAACTCTACCTGTCCACCAACAAAAAGGTGCCGGAGGGGCTGCCCTATGTGCGCTACGTTGATGCTCTGGAAGCCGCCAACGCCCTGGGACAGAAGGCAGCTCCCCCCCCAGAAGACCCCGACCGCATCGCAGAGCTGCTTTTCACCACCGGCACCACCGGACGTCCCAAAGGCGCCACCCACACCCTCCGGTGCATCTCCGCCAATATGCACAACACCTACACCGGCATCGGGATGCGCAGCGATGATATTCTGCTGCTGCCCCTGCCCCTGAACCACTCCTTCGGGATGCGGGTGCTGCGAGCTATGCTCTGGGCAGGGGGCACCATCGTGCTGCAAAACGGGTTTGGCTTCGGTCGGGAGACAGAGCTGAACATCCACCAGCATCACTGCACCGCCATGGCCTGCGTCCCCGCCTCCATGGACTTGATGCTCCAGCAGATGGGGAACGACCGTGCCCAGCAGGTCTTTGGGAAGCTGCGCTACATCGAGTTCGGCGCCGGCTCCCTGAGCATCCAGCGGAAGAAGTTTTTAAGCCAGCTGCTGCCCCACACAGAGCTATTCAACGTCTGGGGCTCCTCGGAGACGGGCGGCTGCCTGTTCCTCCATGTGAACCGGCATTTGGATCATGTGTCCGCCGTGGGACGCCCGTTGGAGGGCATCCAGGTGCGCCTGCTGGATCAGGAGACCGGAACTCCCCTGGAGGGCATCGGCCCCGATGTCGTGGGGCGGCTGGCGCTCCAAGGTCAGATGCAGATGGTGGGCTATTGGGGTCTGCCGGAGCAGACCGCCGACGCCTTGCAAGATGGCTGGCTGGTGACCAACGACCTGGTGTGGCGGGACGAGGACGGCTTCGTGTATATGCTGGGTCGTGCTGACGACATCATCAATGTAGGCGGAGAGAAAGCCTCCCCCATCGAGATCGAAAACACCGCCTCCCTCTGCCCCGGTATTCGGGAGTGCGCCTGCATCGGCGTGGAGGATGTGGGCGGTGTGCTGGGGGAAGTGCCTGCCCTGTACCTGGTGGCAGAATCGGCGGATTTTGATCCGGCCGATGTGACCAAATTCCTCACCCCCAAGCTGGAGAGCTATAAGCTCCCTAAAAAATTCGTCTTTGTCAACGCCTTGCCCCGCAATGCCATGGGCAAGCTGGATCGAAAGGAGCTGCGTAAAATGTGGTCTGATTCCGGCGACATGAACTTGACCAACCCCACCTTCGAGACCATCCTGAACCGGCACAGTATCCGCCACTTCACCGATCAGCCCATCCCCCGCCGGCTGTTGGAAGCGGTGGTCAGCGCCGGTTACCACGCCCCCAGCAGCAAGAACTTGCAGACCTGGCGGTTCACCGTGCTGACCAATCAGGCAGAGATTCAGGCGCTGAAAGAGCTGATCGCCGCCACCGCCCAGCGGGTCGGTTCCTTCTTCTTCGGCTACAACAACCCCCAGGCGGTCATCCTAGTCTCCAACGATCAGCGCAACCCCAACAGCATCCAGGACTCCGCCTGTGCGGTGGAGAACATCCTCTTGGCCGCCACTTCCTTCGGCCTGGGCGCCACCTGGATCAACGCCCTGCGCACCATTTGCGATGAGCCGGAGATCCGCACCAAGCTGGACGAGTACGGCATCCCCCAGACCCACACCGTCTGGTCTACCATCGTCCTGGGCTGGCCCGCAAAAGAGCCGAAACCCATCGTAAAAAACCCCAACGTGGTTCATTTTGTGGACTGACCGGATCTGCACAGCCAGCCCAAACGCCGCAAGTGCGGCGGCTCAAGCGTTTTCCGCAGGAAAACCTTGGCGCAGGGACGATTCATTCGTCCCAAGCAGGTCAAAGCAAATGGGGTCCCCAAAAATCACAGATTTTTGGGGAAGCTGGCCAGCCAAAGAGCCGAAACCCATCGTAAAAAACCCCAACGTAGTTCATTTTGTGGACTAAATGAACCTTCCCCCCGAATTTCTCAGACACGGAGGTTGTAACAAATGAAATGGAAACCATACTTCGCCCGTGCTGGGAAAGGGCTGGCCTTTTTCCTCATCGCCGCCCTGCTTTTCTGCCTTATCACCCGCATCTTCACCCCCAAGTGGAGCGGCTATTGGAAAAGCAGTGACACACTGACCGGCTTCTACCAGCTGGAGGAGGACTCCATCGACACCCTCATCATCGGCAGCAGCCAGGTCATCAGCGGCGTCTCCCCCATGGAGCTGTACCAAAATCAGGGCATCTCCGCCTACAGCCTAGGTACGGAGCGGCAGCCGGTGCTCTGCTCCTACACCCTGCTCAAGGAGGCGCTGGACACCCAGCCCAACCTGAAGGCGGTGATCTTTGAAGTCACCGAGCTGTTCAACGTCTGTGACGAGGCCAGCTACCGGAAGGGGCTGGACTACCTGCCCCTGAACGCCAACAAGTGGGAGGCCATCCAAAGCCATGTGGCCTGGGCGGAAAAGCGGGAACAGGAGCAGAACGGCGAGGCAGCGCCCAGCGCACTGAGCTATCTGCTGCCCATCATCGCTTACCACGACCGGTGGAACCAGTTGGAAAAAGCGGACTTCACCTACTGGCGTGAGGATCGCACCGACCCTTATCGGGGATTCTCCATCCAGACCAACCAGGGCGCCAAGGGCACCTATGAACCATTGGACGAGGACGCCTCCGCCGCCCTGGCTCAGCCGGAGCCGGAAGCCATGGAGGCTTTCACCAACCTGGTCAGCTTGTGCAAGGAGCGGAACATCGACCTGATCCTGCTCAAGACGCCCCGCTCGGACTGGACGCTGGAGGAGTACAACACCACCCAGCTGCTGGCTCAGCAGAACGACCTGCCCTTCCTGGATTTCAACCTCCCCCAGCTCCAAAAAGCCATCGGGTACGACTACACGGTGGACAACCTCTACCGCTCTCCCACCCACCTGAACTTGTCCGGCGCCCAGAAGGTCACCGCCTACTTGGGCGACTACCTGGCTGACCATTGCAACGTAGCGGATGTCCGTGGCACACGGGCAGCGGAAGCGTTGGAGGCGGAGCTGCCGGTGTACCTGGACGGGGTGGAGGACGGCAACCTGTACCTGAAAGAGGACTTGACCAACTTCCTCTTGGCCTGCCAGAAGGGGCGCTACTCCGTCCTGCTGGCGGTCAACAACAAGAACGGCAACTGTGCCTTCCCGCAAGCCTACCGAGACGCCCTCACCGGCCTGGGGCTGGACACCCGCTTCTGTGACGGCGGCAACTACATCGCCGTGCTGGAGTGCGGCACCATCCCCCTTCAACAGTGGGGCGGAGCCGCCCTGTCCCAGTCCCTGACCCTGGCGGACGGCGCTTACGCCACCCTGACCAGCAGCACCTCCAGCGGCACCCTCTCCATCGGCGGCGAAGAAGTGGACGCCAACGATCCTGGGCTGAACATTGTGGTCTACAATCACGAGACCGGCCAGGTGGTGGACGCCATCGCCTGCAACATGGAGGAAAAAGTCCTGGACAAAAAGACCGGCGAGACCGGTCTGATGCCTGTCCTGCGCCGATAACGTCAACAAAACGACCCTCCCAACCAGTTGGGAGGGTCGTTTTTGCCGTATTGTAAACCTAGCAACATTTTTAGTTGACAATCAACCACAGCCGGTGTATACTCTTTCTCGACAAGAAAACAGGAGAGGTGTTTTTTATGGAAAACAATCGTTGGTCGATTCAAGACCTGACCCGAATGGCGCTGCTGACCGCTCTGTTGTGTGCCTCCGCCTATATCGCCTTCCCCATCCCCATCACCCTGGTCAACGTCACCGCCCAGACCTTTGTCCTGAACCTGGTGGCGCTGCTGCTGACCAAGGAACAGGCTGGCGTCACCGTGGCACTGTGGATCCTGCTGGGTGCCATCGGCGTGCCGGTGTATTCCGGCGGACGTGGGGGCTTCAGCGAATTGGCCGGCCCTACCGGCGGGTTCATCGTGGGCTTCCTCATCGCCGCCTGGCTCATCGCCTGGCTGAAGGGGGACAACCCCAGCCCCCGCCGTGCTCTGGTACTTACCCTCATCGGCATCCCCATCATCGACCTGCTGGGCGCCGCCTGGTACGCCGTCTTCGCACAGATCCCCCTCACCACCGCCCTGCTGACCACAGCGCTGCCCTTCCTGCCCGGCGACATCATCAAGGCCGTGGGTGCGGTGCTGGTCTACCTGCCCTTGCGGAAGGCCCTGCGGCAGTTCAGCAAGTGACGAAAATGCCTGCTAAGCTGTCATGCTCCAGCGCCACCTGGAGCCGAGGCAGCACCTCCCCCGCCGACTGGCGCAGATAACCGGCCAGAGCGGGCATCCGGAAGGTTTGAGCCAGCGCCCACGCTCCCTGCTTCACCACCCGCCGCAATCCGTTGGAGGACAGGGGGGACAGGCGCCGATGCAGCTCCGCTCGTTCTTCCGCTGTGATGGACAGCTCCAACACATCCCGCCCCAGCAGGCACCGCCCCAAGGCGTTCTGGAACACGGGCTGGTAGAGGTTGAGGAGCAGATCCTCATAGTCCGGTGAGGCGGCGTTCAACACACGCTCCACCGTCCCTCGGTCGAAGCAATTCAGCAGCCGATTCTCCGCCGCCAGATGGGTGAGATAGCCGTTCAAAAAGCGGATTCCTTCCAACCCTTCTCTGACGGGCAGGAACAGCTGATAATCTATGGTGCAGCCTATCATGTGGGGCATGAATTGGGGCTGATAGGTGTGGAAAAAAGCCAGAATATTGGCTGCTGTCTCCCGATACGCCCGATTGGTCACCACCGGCGGATGGGCGCAGACGTACTGATATAATTTCAGCCCCTCCTGCACCTGCTGGTTCACCCGTTCCAGCCCCCGCTGTATCACTTGATCCAGATCTCCCCGCAGCAACTGTTCCTGTGGGTCTTTCTCCCCGTACAGCCCCTGTCCAATCAGATCATTCACTCCTTTGAGCAGCTCCTGCGCCACCTCTATTGGCACGGAGCTGCTCTCTGCCATGGTGTAGTGCTGCACCTGCCGTTGGAGCAGCCCCCAGAGTCGAGTCTCCACCGCTGCCGCTTGGGACGCCGTAAAGGGGCGGGTCAACGCCTTGTCCATCTCACCAATCCCCCTTCCAGTCCAAATCGGTCAGCGCCTCCACCGGTACCCCCGCCAAATACTCCGTGGCGCCCTGCGCCACCCCGTCAAAGAGCCGCTTCATGCCGTCCAGCACCTCCCGATCCGTGAGCCGGTCTCGGCACTCGTTTTTGAAGTAGTAGAACAGCGCTTGCAACTCCCCCAACGTCTCCTCGTAGTTGGCCGGACAGAGGAAGGGCGAGTCGCAAAAACGCTCCGCCAGCAGGTGGAGCACCCCGTCCCCGAATTCCACCCGTCCCGTGGCTTCCAACGCCTCCTGCCGCTGCTGGAGCAGGGAAAGCATCTGCTGCTCCGTCAGCACCAGCCCGTACTGGCTGGTAATCTGGTTGACCTGGGTCAGCGCCTGGATGGGGCGGGTCAGCGCTGGTTGGCTGAATGATTGCAGCTGTATCCTATCCATTGAAATCACCTCCCATTCTTATTACTACAACGGCGGGAAAAGGACAAGTCTTGAAATTTCCGCCGTTTTGTGGTAATATAAAAGCAGAAAAGAAGAAAAAAATGCAGTTGTCTTGGAACAACTGCGCTGTTTCCCTCCCTGCCCCAATCCTTCCCTTTACAACCTTCCCATTCCGTGCTACAATGAGCTGGAAATGAGGTACTCCCCCAGCAATCGCTGAAACCGCTTTTGAAAGCTGATGCCCTCTGTATTTCGATTGCAGAAGGACGTTGGCTTTTTCTGCATTTTTAGGAGGAAGCAATCATCATGAACGAACGAATCCGAGCTTACCGCGATACCCTCTTGCTCACCCTCATCGCCCTCCCCTTAGGGCTGGCCATCGGCGCCATGGACGCCCTCTTTGGTCGGGTGCTGCTGTCGGTGACCGCCTTCCGCATGGCGCACGTTTATTCTCTGCTCCCCTTCCTGGGCTTGGTGGGCGTGGGCATCGTCTGGTGCTACCAGAAGGTGGGCGGCACCAGCGGCAAGGGCATGACCCTGCTCTTTGAAGCCGGTCACGGCGACACCCAGGACATCCCCCTCCGGCTCATCCCCCTGGTCATGGTCAGCACCTGGCTGACCCACCTGTTCGGCGGCAGCGCCGGACGAGAAGGGGTGGCCGTCCAGATCGGCGGCACCTTGACGCACTCCATCGGCAAGCGCCTGCCCATCCCCAACGCCGGAAAGCAGCTGCTCCTCACCGGCATGGCCGCCGGCTTCGCCGGCCTGTTCCGCACCCCCATCGCCGCCACCTTTTTCGCCTTGGAAGTGCTCACCGCAGGCGTGTTGGAGTATTCCGCTCTCCTGCCCGCTCTGGTGGCCTCCTTCAGCGCCAGCGCCTGTTCCGGCCTGCTGGGGCTGGAGAAATTCACCGTGGCACTCACCGACCAGGTCGCCTTCTCCGCCCCGTTGGTGGGCAAGCTGCTCCTGTTCGGCCTGGTCTTTGGCATGGCGGGCGGCCTGTTCGCCTTTGCCCTGCACAAGCTCAAGGCACTTTTCGCCCAATACTTGCCCAATCCGCTGCTGCGCATCTTCCTGTTCGGTGTCCTTGTCAGCGGCTTCTCCCTTCTCTGCTGGGAGGGACGCTACTCCGGTCTGGGCACCAATCTGATTGCCATGAGCTTTGACAGCGGCATCTTTTCCTGGGACTTCGCCTTGAAATGGATCTTCACCGTGGTCACCCTGGCCGCCGGCTTTCAGGGCGGTGAAGTGACCCCGTTGTTCTCCATCGGCGCCTCTTTGGGCGTCCTGCTGGGGACGCTGTGCGGCCTGCCCACCGCCTTCGTAGCCGCCTTGGGCTACGCCGCCGTCTTTGGCAGCGCCAGCAACACCCTGCTGGCGCCTATGCTCATCGGCGGGGAGGTCTTTGGCTTTGCCTACCTGCCCTACTTCTTCGTGGTCTGCGCCGTGGCCTACCTGTGCAACGGCGGCAGCTGCATCTACCCCCTGCAAAAGGGGCGCTGACTGCCCTGCGGAAATCCCAATAGGAGGGACACATATGGACGTATTCTATCAGCTCATCGGCCTGGGCGCTCTGGCCGCCATGGCGCTGAGCTTCTACCAAAAAGGCAAGCGCCAGATTATGGTCTGGCAGATGGCCGCTTTCGCCTGCTTCATCCTCCACTACGGCCTGATCGGCGCTCTGTCCGGCGCCCTGTGCAACGTGGTGCAGATCCTCTCCATGCTGCTCTTTGCTGCCCGTGACCGGTTTCATTGGCCTGTCCTGGCCGCCGCCATCCCCATCTTCCTGTGCTACGGCGTTCTGGGCTGGTACTCCTACGAATCCCCCTTGGCGCTCCTGCCGGTCGTCGCCTCCCTGATCGGGATGCTCCCCTTTTTCCAATCCAGGGAAACGGTCATCAAGATCGCCGCTATGATTAGCGACAGCCTGTGGCTCATCTACACCCTCGCCGTCCACTCCTACTCCGGTGCGCTGACCAACGTGCTCTTGATCGTGACCACCTTCGGTTCCCTGTTGGTGGGGCGGAAGCAGAACAACGCAGAATGAACGAAAAACGGACTTCCTGACGGAAGTCCGTTTTTTCTATCGCAAGCGGTAAACTCAAACCTTGTTTTTCTTCTTGGCCTTGTACGCCGCTTCGCCAGCCTTGGCCGCAGCCGCCACTGCGCCGCCCAGAGCCAGCAGGCCGATGACGTTGGGGATGACCATGAGGTTGTTGAAGAAGTCGGTCAGCTCCCACACCAGGTCGTTGGACAGGATGGAGCCCAGGAACAGGAAGATCATGGCCAGGACGGAATAGATCTTGTCCGCCTTCTGACCGAACAGATACTTGACGTTGATGCGGCCGAACAGGTTCCAGCCCAGGATGGTGGAGAAGGCAAAGAAAAGCAGGCAGATGGCCACAAAGCCGTTGCCGAGGCTCTCGCCAAAGACCATGCCAAAAGCGATCTGTGCCATGTTGGTCTTGGTCACGCCGTCCACAGCGCCCTGTGCCAGGATGCCGTTGCCAGCGTACAGGGTGCTGATGACCACCAGAGCGGTGAGGGTCAGGACAACGAAGGTGTCGATGAACATACCGACCATGGCAACGGTGCCCTGGTCATGGGGCTTTTCCACCTTTGCCAGCGCGTGGGCGTGGGGGGTAGAGCCCATGCCGGCTTCGTTGGAGAACAGCCCCCGCTTTGCGCCCTGGCTGATGGCGGTCTTGAGGGCATAGCCCAGGCTGCCGCCGATGATGGCGTTGGGCGTGAAGGCATAGCGGAAGATCATAGCAAAGGTTTCCGGAATGTACTGGATGCGGCAGACCAGCAGCACCAGACCGCCCAGCAGGTAGATGCAGGCCATGACCGGCACCAGCTTTTCGGTGACAGAGGCGATACGGTGGATACCGCCCAGGAAGATGAAGCCGGCGACCGCAGTGACCAGCAGGCCGATGACCCAAGAGGGCACATGGAAAGCGGCGGCACAAGTTTCGCCGATGGAGTTGGACTGAACCATGGAGCCCATAAAGCCCAGCGCCAGGGTGATAGCGATGGCAAAGAAGGCGGACAGGAATTTGCCGAACTTGTTGTCAAAGGCACGGCGGATGTAGTAGACGGGGCCGCCCACCACGTTGCCATCTTCGCCCACAACACGAGTCTCCTGCGCCAGGACGGCTTCGGAGTAGATGGTGGCCATGCCGAAGAAGGCAATGATCCACATCCAGAACAGGACGCCAGGGCCACCCACCAGGATGGCGCCGCAGGCGCCGACGATGTTGCCGGTACCTACCTGGGCGGCCACAGCGGTGGCCAGTGCCTGGAAGGAGCTGATGCCGCCGGACTGCTTGCCGCCCCGCAGGGAGAAGCCGCCGAACACCCGGCGCATCCCCTCACCCAGGCAGCGCACCTGGACAAAGCGGGTGCGGATGCTGTAGTAGAGGCCGCAGCCCACCAGCATGACGATCAGGATGTAGTCAGACAGATAGGCGTTGGCCGTCTGCACGAGTTTCAATAATGTGTCCATGTTGTTTTTCTCCTCTTTTCAATCAGGTAAAATGCACAAAAAAACAGTTGCCACATCTGTGACAACTCCAGAGAACAGCCTATGAAACAGAACCAAACGACAGAGACTTGCGCACCTGCGCAAATCTCGACTCGCTCTGTCCGTTTGCCTGAGAGATTCAGCCGCGCCCTTGCAGCCTTGCACCTTCGGCACTCAATTTAATGAGATTCTCCAGAGTTCCCTCCCCGCCCAGTCTCCGAACACCCTGTTCCAATTCTAAGCGGTTCTTTGGGAGATATTTTTTGACAAAGGTTATTATAGTCCCTTTCTTCCCCTTTTGCAACCCCATTTTGCAAGTTTTCATGCTTCTCCTTCAAAAAAGGAGAGGGACAGTCAAGTTCCCTCTCCACTTCTGTTGAAAAATGTCAATTTTAACGGAGCACTTGCATCATGTGCCGCTGCTCATTCCGCACAGGGCTGCTCCGCTGAACATCCCAGCCAGACATCCCGCCGTTTGCCCAGCACCTTGGTGATGCCCTTCAGCACCACTCCCACCAGCACCGCTGCCGCCGCTGTCCCAACGCCCACGCTGCCCAGGGCGTGGAGCATGACCAGACAAGTGACCAGGGAGATGGCCACCATGGAGCAATCAAAGAGGATCTTCACGGTGGAGAAGGCCACCCCGCTGACCTGAGAAATGGCCAGCATCGCCCCCTCCCCCGCCAGGGGCATCAGGTCGGCGGGCACATACAAAAAGATGCCCAGGGCGATGAGAACGATGCTGACGAGCATCATCCCCAGCCGCACCAACAGGTTGTGCGGGTCGGGCAGGAAGGTCATCAGGTCGTTGCAGAAGGTGGTGAAGCAGCCAAAGAGAACGCCCACCACCACCTGCAACAGGTTCTTGGCCTGAAACGCTTTTCGCAAGATCAGGATTTGCAGGAGCACCAGCCCCATATGAAACAGGATGGTGGCTTTGCCCATCTCGATGCCAAACACACAGGTGAGGGTATAGGGGATGGAGCTGACCGGCGAGACGCCCAGGTTGGATTTCACCGAGATGGCGATGCCCAGGGTCATGATGAAAAATCCACCAAAGTAGCACACCAGCCGGTTTCTCCGCCTGCTCCCTCCTGCGCTGCTCACAGCGCCGCCTCTGCCACCAAGGCTTCCGGATCGGCGTTGGGCAGGTCTAACCCTTCACAGCGGATGGTATGGAATTCCGGAATGCTGAACATGGCTTGGAACACGGTCTGGATGTACTCCTCCCCCAGGTGATGTGCGCCCACAAAGCCGCCGGCGGTGCTGATGTAGACCGCTTTCTTGGCCTTGCACAGCCCCTGGGTCTCATAGCCCACATAGTGGAAGGTGATGCCCGTGACGCAGACGTGTTCCAGGTACACCTTCAAAATGGACGGAAAACTCAGGTCCCAGTAGGGCGCCGCCACCACGATCTCATCCGCCTGTGCGAAGGTTTTGGCGATGTCGGTGCGTTTCCGCTCCACCGTCTCCTGGCAGCTCAGAGGCGCCAGATCCAGCTCATAGAGCTTCTGGTGGTTCACCTGCACATCCTCCAAGGTGTCCAAATAGCGTTGTGCCAATTTCAGTGTGCGGGACTGTTCCCCATGCACACAGCAGTCGATCAGCAGCACGGTTCTTGCCATGGAAGTCATCTCCTTTTCCCAGTTCGTTTTTCTTCTACTATAGCACAAAAAGTCCCGTTTTTTCAACGGCTCATTGGCAAAAAAGACGTGTCCGCCGAAACGGACACGTCTTTACTAGATGCGTTTATTTCAGGATTCTCACCCGAATGATGTTATCCAGCCCCTCGATGGCCTCGATCATGGAATCGCCTACCTTGCGGTCGATGTCGATCATGGTGTAGGCCAGCTCTTTCTTGGACTTGTTGATCAGGTTTTCCACGTTGATCTCCAGGTCGGAGAACAGCTTGACGATGGAGCTGAGGACGGTGGGCACGTTCTTGTGGATGACGCAGATGCGGCAGTCACCGGAACGGCGCATGGTCAGGTTGGGCAGGTTCACCGAGTTGGTGATGTTGCCGTTTTCCAAATAGTCCCGCAGCTCGTCTGCCGCCATGATGGCGCAGTTGGTCTCGCTCTCCGGCGTGGAAGCGCCCAGGTGGGGCATGGCCACCACATTTTTGGTCTGCACCAGGCGATTGTCTGGGAAGTCGGTGATATACTTGGCCACACGACCGGACTCCAACCCCTCAATGATGGCGTCATCGCTGACCAGCCCGCCGCGAGCCAGATTGATGATGCGCACGCCGCCCTTCATCTTGGACACGGCGTCCTGGTCGATGATGTTGGCGGTGGACTTGTTGAAGTGCAGGTGCAGGGTGATATAGTCGGACTGACGGAAGATGTCGTCCAGGTCAGTCACATGCTCGATGCGGGTGTTCAGGGACAGGGCGTGGTCAACGGACAGGTACGGGTCGTAGCCCAGCACGTGCATCCCCAGGTTGATGGCAGCGTTGGCCACCTTGGCGCCGATGGCACCCAGGCCGATGATGCCCAGGGTCTTGCCCACCAGCTCAGGGCCGACGAAGGCCGCCTTGCCCTTCTCCACCACCTTGGTCACGTCCAAACCGTCCGCCACCTGCTGGCGTACCCACTGGATGCCGCCCAGCAGGTCACGGGAGGCCAGGAGCAGGTCAGCGATGAGCAGTTCCTTGACGGCGTTGGCGTTGGCGCCAGGGGTATTGAAAACCGCAATGCCACGGGCGTTGCACTGGTCGATGGGAATGTTGTTGGTGCCGGAGCCTGCTCGGGCGATGGCCAGCAGCTCCTCTGGGAAGTCAAAGCCGTGAAGGTCGGCGGAGCGGAGGATCAATCCTTCATAGCGAGTCTCCTCCTTGCTCACCTGATACCGGCCGGGATCCAGACGACGCAGGCCAGCGGGTGCAATCTTATTCATGACTTGTACGCGATACATACTTCAGACCTCCCTTTCTCAATGTTCCCGATCGAACTTCCGAATGAAGTCGCACAGCTTTTCCACGCCTTCTACCGGCATGGCGTTGTAGATGGAGGCGCGCATCCCGCCCACCTTCTGGTGCCCCTTCAGGTTGTGGAAGCCAGCCTCGGTGGCGGCAGCCACAAACTTGGCGTCCATCTCGTCGCTGTCGCTGCGGAAGGTCACGTTCATGTCGCTGCGGGAACCGGGTTCGGCCACACAGTGGAGGAGCTTGGAGTTGTCCAGGGTATCGTAGAGCATCTGCGCCTTGCCGTGCTTGATGCGTTCCATACCGGGCACGCCGCCCTGGCTCTCCAACCATTCCAGGGTCAGACCCAGCATATAGATGCACCAGCAGGGAGGCGTGTTGTACATGGAGTGCTTTTCGATCATCTTATCATAACGGAGCATCAACGGAGTATCCGGCAGGTGGTGACCGGCCAGAGCCTTGTTGACGATGACGATGGTCAGACCGGCAGGCGCCAGGTTCTTCTGAGCGCCGGCGTAGATGATGCCATATTGGGACACATCCACCACACGGCTGGCAATGTCCGAGGACATATCGCACACCAGGGGCACGTCACCGGTTTCGGGGACGTACTGCCACTCCGTGCCGTAGATGGTGTTGTTTGCGCAGTAATAAAAGTAGCTTGCCTCCGGATCCAGCTTCAATTCACTCTGGGTGGGAATATAGGTGTGGTTCCGGTCGGCAGAGGAGGCGGCCAGATTGATCTTGCCGTACTTCTGAGCTTCTTCGTAAGCGATGTTGGAAAAGTTGCCGGTCACCGCATAGTCCGCTTTGCCTGTCTTGCCGATCAGGTTCATGGGGATGGCGGAGAACTGGGTGGAAGCGCCGCCCTGGAGGAACAAGATCTCATAATCCTCCGGAACATTCATCAGACGGCGGAACCGCTCCTGGGCTTGGTCAAAAATGTCCTGGAATACCTTGGAGCGATGACTCATCTCCATGACGGACATCCCACAGCCGTGGTAATTGGTGATCTCGGCACCTGCTTTTTGCAGCACCTCCAGCGGAAGCATGGAAGGGCCTGCGGAAAAATTATAAATACGATCTCCCATAGTGAAAGATCTCCTTTCTGACCGGGCTTCAAACTCACCCGTGTCCTGAATTTGCCGCACCACCCAGCTTCAACCTCACTGGGCAGCAGAGTCGGCATTTCTATTATAGCACTCTGCCCACACAATACCAGCTCCCTTTTCGCCAAAAATACCGCTTTGTTGGCCAGATTTTCCCCACCCGTTTTTGTGGAAATCGACTAACATCCACCTACCAGAGGGCAAGCCCCGCAGGGCAATTAAAGTTTTGCGGAGCTTTTTCAAAAGCGACTAGGGTCCAGGGGCAAAGCCCCTGGTCGCTGACCGCAGTCAGCGCCGCAGCGTTCAGAAAACTTGCCAGTGGCAAGTT
>ERZ827150.2387-NODE-2387-length-20398-cov-4.876370_pt1 | contig 20398 bp, 14 predicted proteins | sample MGYA00519779_ERZ827150 | MGnify/ENA primary metagenome ERZ827150 (study PRJEB31778, sample SAMEA3449267) | human gut metagenome | biome: human gut; feature: human-associated habitat; material: faeces | place: United Kingdom | collected 2010/2012 ...
CACGCGCGCAGACAGCGCGCGTGCTGGCGGCGGGGCGCTACCGCAGCGCTTCTTCCAGTACGTCCGCGAAGCGCTGGACGGCGTCCCCAAGGGATTCGGCCAAATCCAGCGTGCGCGGGTCGTCCCGCAGGCGCAGCGGCGCTTCCCGCACGCAAAGCGCCGTTTCGAGCAGCTCGGGGTCGGGACAGAGCGCGTTTTGCAGCGCCCAGCGTCCGGCGTCGGTTTTGGACGCTACGCGCCCCGTGCGAATTGTATAGATTCCGCGCGCAACGTCCAGCAGCCAGCCGAACGAATAGAGGCTGCGCCCCGTCACGGCCGCATAGCGGCGGACGGCCTTCAGATGCGCCGCCACGGCGTCGCGCAGCTCCGCGTACGACGGCGGCGGCAGCAGGCCGCGCAGCTCTTCTCCGGCCAGCAGCCGGCCCTGCCCGCGAAGCTGCAGGCGGCCGAACGCGTCGAGCGCATAGCCGTCTGTGAGCCGCTGCCCGCTCGTGCCCCAGTAGACGGCGCGCGTCGGCTCGCCGGACAAAAGGTTCCGCAGCGGCAGCATTCCGCCTTCAAACAGGCGATAATAGACGTTGTCCGGCTCAGCGGCCGTCATCGTCTGCCGCAGAGAAACCAGCGCCTCTGCGGCGGAGGGCGGAATCGGCTCGCGGGTGAGGACGAGGACGTCCAGATCGCTCCAGCCGAGCCGGAAATCCCCCGACACCGCAGAGCCGTACAGATACACCGACGGACGGCAGCCGACCAGCAGACCGCAGACCGCCTCCGTCATCCGGGAAAGCGCGCATTCCAGACCGCTCACGTCTCCCGCATATTCACAATCCATACGTCCATCTCCTCCCGCGCCGGCGTCTCGAACACACGGCTGCATTTTTCGGCCAGCGCCGCGTCGACGGCATAGCCGGCTGTTTCGTCTGCGGCGGCGGAGGCGTTGCGGTCTGCGATATTCCGCCGCCACACCGCGTCCGGGACCTCCACATAGTGCCACTCGGGCGTAAAGCCCTGTCCGCGGAAAAAGGCGTCCGCCGCCAGCCGGTCGCTTCTCCGCCAGAAGCCGAAATCCAGAATCACCGGCAGTCCGGCCTGAAGCAGCTCGACCGATTGCGCAAGCAGGTACGCGCGTACGCGTTCCGAAATCCCGTCATGCCAACTCCCGAGCCGCTGTCCGAACAGAGTGAGCATCAGTCTGTCGCAGGACAAAACGACCGCCCCGCGCGCCTGCTTCAGACGCGCGGCATAGGTGCTCTTGCCCGCGCAGATGCGGCCGCAGAGCAGAATCGGGCGGATTGGTGCGCGATCCGCAGGCGTGTTAGACATAGAAACCCCTCTCTTTCGATTCGCTTTCGTCATCCGGCTCTTTTGCGTGCCGCTGTGTAACATTGCCGTATCGCTGCGGAAAGGATTGTTTCCGCAGCCGCTGCATTTGCTTGCGCGGTCATCGGATTTCCGAGCCCCATTCCGTTTGTACGTCCAAACAGCCCGTGCCCGGCTCATTTCCCCGCTTGACGGCCTTTTGCGCCACATAAAACAAACGCCGTGATACGGCTCGATTCATTATATCTCTTTTTTCGGCAAAATACAATCGTTTTCAAAAAACGCAAAAAGAAGTCTGCCGCGCGCGGCAGACTTCTTTTTTCATCAGAGCCGGATAAGCTCGGCATACAGAGCCTTGTTTTCCTCCTCCGACCATCGCCCGTGCCGCGCACTGAAGCTCTTGCAAAGACAGCTTTCGCCGCAGCGCGCATACGCGTCGGTCGCTTTGAAGCGCTTCAACAGCTCCAAATACAGCGGCTTGTCCTCCCGAACGAGGGCAAAGCAGACTTTTATATAGTCCTTTTGAGGCTGCCAGCCGCTATACAGATCGTTGAGCTGCGGGACAAGAAAATTCACGACGCCGCCGACGCCGACGTCCTCGAAGAGATTGGCGTCCTCTGCCGGATATTCGCAAATCAGAATATGCAGCAGCAGATGCTCCAGATAATCGCAGTACACAAGATTTTCTGCCAACTGCCACTCATATGGATTCTGTATGGCCCAACCCTTGCTGGAACGCATAATTGCGTGATCCTCAAAAATGTGATGGGTAAAAAGGCCCTCGTTCGTGCGTGTGCATTTCTTGCTTTTGTTCCACGACGCAGTCATATAGGCACTGCGGCCGACGCCGTATTTCTGCTGAAGATAGCCGCAGTATTCCCGATACGTCATAGGCGCGGTCTTCAGGTATTTCTCCCGTTTCATACCGTCGTCTCCTCCTATAAGCGAATGCCTCGCCGCAAGCGGCGGGCAGGACGCAGGGACTTATGCCCCGTCCCGACCTTATTGTACCGAAAAAGGCGTCCGACTGCAAGAACGCATCCGTTGGAAACCGCCGCCCGCGCCCGCGCTGCCGTTGGAAGCAGACCTCGTCCGCTCAGAGGCCGTACTTGGTCTTGACGCGTGTCAGCACCTTCCCCACAAGCGGCGTGAACAGCAGCAGGAAAATCACGTTCGACAGCGCGTAGACGGCCATCCACGGCAGGCTCGACAGCACATAGGCGCCATAGCGGGCGAGATTGAAATAGCCGTCCTGCCAGAGCACGGTCCATGTGTCCATCAGCAGCGAAAAGAGCGCGCCGGAAAACAGCCCGTACACGGCCAGCAGGATGCTGCTGCGCTTGAGCGGGTTCGCGAGCAGGCCGGCGATGAAGCCGATCAGCCCCCAGCTCACCATCTGGAACGGCGTCCACGGCCCCTGTCCGAACCAGAAATTGGAGATCACCGCCGACAGCGCGCCGGTCATAAAGCCGGCCTCGCTGCCGAAATACATCGCCGTGAGGACGACCATCGCCGTCACCGGCTTGAAGCCGGGCAGCGGCGTGAACAGGATGCGTCCCACCACAGACAGCGCGACCATCGCCGCGATGAGGATGAGCGTCTGCGTGCTGCCGGATTTCCTTTCAAAGTGCAGGAAAAAGGGTACGCAGGCCAGCAGCGCCACGCAAAGCGAAATCCACGCGTACTGCTTCTCGGCGAACAGCAGCGTGCCGCCGACCACGACTGCCGGCGTCAGCAGGCAGAGAACGATACAGGAAACCCATTTTTTTGCTTTCATCTCTAAATTCTATCCTCTCTTGGGACAACAGGCGTGCGGCGAGGCCCGTCTCGCCTGCGAATACAGAATTGCGGCGCGGGAACGGCAGAATTTCCCCTTCAAGCCTGTTCCCCGCGCGCTCCGGCCGCGGCGGACGCGCGCAGCGCCTCGCGGGCGTATGCTGTGACCTGCTCGCAGGTCACGGCGTATTTCCAGAAATGGCGCGCCATACGATTGGCCGCGGTGGTATAGAAGTTGTTTTCGGCGAAAAAGCGCTCGGGCACGTCGGCGGAAAGAACCTCCCCGTCGAAGAACAGCGCGCAGCGGTCGGCGTTTTCTGCGGCGAAGGCCACGTCGTGCGTGACCATCAGAATCGTGATGCCGTCGGCCTTGAGCGCGCGCAGGATGTCGCGCAGCACGCGCTTGGCGTGCGCGTCCAGCCCCTTGGTCGGCTCGTCCATCAGCAGGATGCGCGGCTCGAGCAGCAGCATCTTCGCGATGGCGCACTTCTGCTGCTCGCCGCCGCTGAGGTCGTAGGGATGCTGGTCCAGCAGCGCGGCGACGCCGATTTTTTCGGCGACCGACGCAATCCGCGCGTCCCGCTCCTCCTTTTTCACGCCCTGCGCCTCGAGCAGCTCGGCGAAGTCGTCGCGGAGACGGTCGCGGACGAAAACCGTCTGCGGATTCTGCGGCAGCAGCGCCAGATTGCCGCGGTACAGCGCGCCGCCCTTGTAATCGCCGATGGGACGGCCGCCGACGCGGACCTTCCCCCGGTAGGCGCGGTTCAGGCCGGCGAGGACGTTGAGGGTGGTGGTCTTGCCGGTCCCGTTGCCGCCGAGCAGGCAGTAGAACTCGCCCTTGTAGACGCAGAGCGAAGCGCCGCGCAGGACGTCCGGCAGGCTGCGCTCGTAGCGGAAGAACACGTTTTTCATCTCCAGCGCGGCCTCGCCGTCGTGTACATACGGCGGCGGCGCGCCGTCGCCGGCGGCGGCGGGCGGTTCGGGCGCAAGAAGCCGCTCCAGAAAGTCCCTGCCCTCGCGGACGGTCAGCGGACACGCGCCGTCCTGCCCGAGCGCGTTGAAAATGCGGACGGCGCTGGGCAGGCCGAGCTGCATCGGATGCGACGCCGCGAGGGAGCGGCCGACATCGCGCGGGGTATCGTACAGCAGCACACGGCCCTTGTCCATCAGCAGCACCTTGTCGGCGATGGGGAACACCTCCTCCAGCCGGTGCTCGACCAGCAGCACGGTCAGTCCCAGCTCGTTGTTGAGCTTGCGGAGCGTGGCGATGAAATCGGCGGCGGCGATGGGGTCAAGCTGGCTGGTCGGCTCGTCGAGGATGAGCAGCTTGGGCTGCATCACCATCACCGAGGCGAGGTTCAAAAGCTGCTTCTGGCCGCCGGAGAGCGAATCCGTGTCGCAGCGGAACAAATCCTGAATGCCGAAATAGCTGGCCATTTCGCCCACGCGGCGGCGAATGACCTCGGTCGGCAGGCCCAGATTTTCCAGCCCGAAGGCCAGCTCGTGCCAGACCTTGTCGGTCACAATCTGGTTGTCGGGGTTTTGCAGCACATAGCCGATCTCGCTCGCCTCGGTGCGCTCGGAGAGCGCAGACTGCGCGACGCCGCAGTAATAAATCTCGCCGCTGCGCGTGCCGGCGGGCGCGAGCGCGCGCTTGAGCAGCCGCAGCAGCGTCGTTTTCCCGCAGCCCGATTCGCCGCAGACGACGACAAACTCGCCGCTCTGCACGCGCAGGCTGACGCCGTCGATAGCGTTCTCCGCCGCCGTCGGGTAGCGGAAGCTCACATTTTCGAGATGTAATATTTCCATACAAGCGCCTCCTTGGCTTCGATGACGAACGGCAGAAACGACAGCAGCCCGAACGCTGCGTAGACTGCGACAGAAAACGGCGACAGCGGCAACGCGCTGATGCGGGGGTAGTAGCAGAACACGGTCGCGCCTACGGCGGTTCCGGCCAGCGTCAGCCCCAGCAGCAGCACGCTGACCGCGGCGAGCGCGGCGTCGGCGGCGCGGAAGCGGAACAGGGCGAACCGGCTGCGGCCCGGCAGCCCGTAGCCGCGCGCCTTCATCGACGCGGCGGTGTCTATGGCGTTTTCCAGCGACCACGAAATCATCGTCAGAAACACCCGCAGCGCGCTCCTGCCTTTGTCCACAAGGCTCTTGGAGCCGTACAGCCCCATCGCCTTCTGCGCGCGGTTGACCTTGTGCATCTGCCGCTTGAACATCGGAATGAACCGCAGCGCCATCGACAGAACCAGCGCCAGCTTGGGGATAACACGCCCGAACAGGCAGAGGAACTTATCGCTCGTCATCACCGCGCTGTAACAGGCGCACCACAGCATCACGCCGACGACCATCACGGCGATGGCGGCGCCGTAGACGAACGCCTCCAGCGTGACGGGGTTGCCGTTGAGATAGAACAGCGGCGTCACGCCGTTGTGCGAAAACAGAGGGTTCGTGACCGCCACGAGCAGGAACATCGGCACATAAAAGCCTGCCCCGCCGCTGCGGTGCGGGAGCATCAGGCAGAAAAGAACCGCGCCGAGCAGCATCGTAAGCTGGAGGACCGGGTTGGTGACGAACATCCCCACCAGCAGCACCGACAGGAAGTACAGCAGCAGCACGGCGGGATGGTAGTTGGCGAAGGCCTTCACGGGCTGTCTCCTCCCATCCAGACGCAGCCGACGTCGCTGCCGAGCGCGCAGGTGTAGACCCACTCGATGACCTGCCCGTCCCGCAGCTCGTATTTCGAGCAGCCGTAATTGGGGAATTCGCCGTCCACGCGGTACATCCAGCCCGACAGCGGGCCGCAGGAGAATTCGTACAGATAATGGATGCCCTGCACATACACGCTGCCGAAGCTGTTTTTGTCCGCGCCCTGATACTCCATCTGAATCCGGTTGTAGCGCACGGCGCGATCGAGGATGTCGAACACCGTGTCGCCCGGGCGGAGGACGTACTCGGTCGGCGGCAGGATGACGCCGTCCTGCGGCACAAACTCCTCCGATTGCAGCGCCGGGTCCAGCTCGTCGTAGTTGTCGAGGACCGTGTCGCAGCGGATGCTGATGAACACCGTTTCGCTTTCGGGCGTGATGTCGTCGATGTGGGTCAGATAATACTCGTCCACCGACTGCACGTTGGTGCCGCCGGCGACGACGGCGATCACGATCACGAGTGCGAACAGCGCCAGTATGTCCTTTTTCATCTCATCCGCCTCCCTCGGTACGGTCGTCCTCGTCCGCATACAGCGCGGCCAGCGCTTCCATTTCTTCCGCCCTGCGTCTGCGACGCCTGCGGACGCGCCTGACCAAAAGCAGGGCAAGCGCCGCGGCGGCGACGCACAAGGCCGCCCCGATCCATATGGCGCGCAGGAGGTTGTCCAGCTTCGTCTGCGTCTTGACCACGTCCTCCCAGCGCTCGATTTTCGTTTTGTCATATGCGCTGAGCGCGTCGTAGCGCTCGGCAAGCGCGTCCACGACAGGCTTGTCGAGCAGCGTCACGTCCTCAAACGGATACAGCTCTTCGCGGATTTCATCGTTGATGGCGTCGATTTCCGCCTGCACGGCGGCGATTTGCGAACGTGCCTCGTTCAAGCGCTCCAGATACGCCTCGCGGCCGTCAAAGTCCTCGCACCGGCGCAGCTTGTCCAGCAGCGCGGTGACAGTCACATACTGCTCGGTCGTCAGCACGTCCGGCAGCGCGTCGACCGCCGCGCGGTCGGAGTCGGAGAAGTAAAGCAGCACGGTGTCGTCCTGCGCGTCGTCCGGCCCCTCGACGACCGGCGTGGTGTCGGCGATGTGGGAAACGTCCAGCCCCGCCGCCGCCGCCGCGGCGGAGAGCCGCCAATAGCCGCGGACGTAGCTGCGCTCGTCTGCGGGGAGCGCGTAAAAGCCGCGCAGCAGCGCTTCCAGCGACGCGGCGGAGGCGTCGTCCGGCAGCGCGTCGATGCCGGATTCCAGCGCGTCGATGCGCGCCTTCAGCGCTTCGCTCTGCTCGGGGCGGAAGTCGTACAGCGTCCGCAGGCCCGCCGACTGCCGCCAAAGCGCCGCCATCGTGTACAGCGTCTGCTCGCCCGCCATCGAATTGGAGCGGTCGGGCAGCGAGGTCGGGTTGTCCGGGTCGTAGGAACGGGCATGGACGAACCCGCCGTCGTCCATCCGATAGCGAAGGATGCCGTCGAGCAGCGTGTTTCCGTCCTTGATGAAGCGATCGTCGGTCAGCGGGTCGATGCCGAGACAGCAGAGCGCGACGACGACCTGATCGGTGCTTTCGACGTTCTCGGTGCCCCAGCTTTGGAAATCACCCGTCGGAAGCTGAAGGCGCGAGAGGCAGTCCAGCGCCTCGTCCACGACGTCGCGGATTCTGCGGGCGCATTCGCTGTCGGTCGATTTCCGCTTGTAGGTATAGACCGTCTCGGTGTTGTAATACGGGGCGAGCGCCTGCACCGCCATCGCCGTGATGTCGGGGTCGGCGGCCGTGCCGCTGAGCGCAAAGCCGCCGTCCGCAAGCTGGCGGCAGAGGATTTCAAGCAGGATGTCCTCGCGGGTATAAAACGCGTCGTCGGGCAGCTCGTAGCGCATGCTGTCCAGCGCGATCAGACCCCAGATCCAGCCGTTGATGCCCTGACGGCCGAGCGAGGTCTGCCGGCCGCGGTTATAGGTGCCGTCGGCGATGAGGTCGATGGGCTGTCCGTCCCCGTCTGTGCCGAAGCTCGTCGGGTCGCCGCCCGCCGCCAGCACCGCCAGCGCGATGCGGTGCCACTCGGTCGCCTTGGCCGCGCTGAGCGCGCCGGGCTGGCGGTAGCGTTCCTCCACCTGGTCGCGGAGGACGGCGAGATACGCGTCGTAGCGGTCCTCGACGCCCAGCCGCGAAAGGCCGATGGGATACCAGTCGCCCGGCGTGGTCCCCGCAAGCGCCAAAAACGCGTCGTTGAGCAGGAAGCCGTCCGCCGTCGCGCCGTTGTCCGCCTTTTTCCACGCCACGATGCCGTCGGCGATCGCCCGCACGTCGGCGGCGTCGGCGGCCCGTCCACGCGCGGGCAGGAGGGCGGTCAGGCAGAGCAGCCCGAGCAGCAGGCATAGAAAGCGTTTACGCATGTCCGTCCTCTCCTTTGTTTTTGCGCTGCCGGCGGCGCAGCACGACCAGCACGGCAGCCGCCGCGGCGAGCAGCAGGCCGAGCGCGACGACCGCCCACAGCCACTTCGGCACGGACGACGCAGCCTCGCTGCCGTCGGAGACGATTGCGCCGCCGGACACGGACGTCTCCCCGCTCGGCGCGTCGGATTCGGCCGCGTCGGATTCCGACGGCGCGCTGTCATCGCCCGACGAATCGGCTGCGGACGAGTCGGCCGCGGACGAGTCGTCCGTGGACACGTCGTCCGGCCGCAACCCCGATTCCTCGGACGGACGGCTTTCGGCAGCCGAGACCTCGCCGGCAGGCAGGCTGACCTCCCCGCTCCCGAATTCCTCCGGCGGCGCTACGCTTTCCTCCGGCGCACCCGACGGCGCGTCGGACGGGTCCGCGCTCTGCGCGGGCGGCGCAGACGGTTCAGACGATTCAGACGGTTCAGACGGTTCAGACGGTTCAGAAGGCGCGGACGACTCGGACGGTGCGGACGATTCGGCAGGCGGCGAAACCGGGTCGTCCGACGGGTGCGCCAGCGCGTACAGCAGCGCCTCCGCCGCCGCGTCGGTCTCACGCTGCGAGGCGTCGAGCGCCGCCACCACCTCCAGCGCGCCGTCAAGCGCCGCGCGGACGTTCGGTTTTTCGGTTAATCCCGAGCGCAGCGCGCGGCAAAGAGCCACGGTGAGCGCGTCCTTGTCCGAAACCGCGAAATAGCCCGCGCTCGGCTGCGTCTCCACGTCGGGGATGTCCGTCCCGACCGCGCCGAAGCCGCCGATGTCCGCGCCGTAGCCGAGCGTGAACTGCACGCGGACAACGTCGCCGTCCGCAAGGAAGCAGTCGGCAAACCCGACGTTCGGGAACACGTTGTTGACCGCGTACATCCAGCCCGAGCCGTTGCTGAAGACGAATTCGCCCAGATAACCCGCCCAGTTCTTTTCATAGTCGTCTATGTCAAAAAAGGTCATCGTCTGTTCGAGATGGGGAATCAGCAGCGGCGGGATGGCGGGGTCCAGCCCGAGCGTCCGCGGCGACGCGGGCGCGGCGCTACGCGTATAGCCGTTGTATTTCGCCGCCGACGCGTTCCCGTCCGCGATGTAGGCGAGGTAAAAGCCCCCGCCCGCCGCCGGCGCGCCGCCGTAGTAGCCGACGAGGCCGTTTAAGCTCAGCAGGCGGAGAAGCTGGTCGGCCGCCGTCTCGCCCTCATAGATCGGCAGCTCAACCGGCTCGATCAGATAGCCGCAGCCGATGGTAAAGACCTCAATGCTCCAAACGGCGGCGCCGATGACCTCCCCTTCCGCGGCGGGCCGATAATCGACGTAATAGGTGAGCGTCTTTTTCTTCCCGCCGTCGGAGGAGGCGGAAACGGTGACAACATTCTGCCCCGGCTGTGTGAATACGAGCGTATAGCTTGTCTTTTCATTGTCGTCCCACGTCGGCTCCACCTTTTTGCCGTTGAGCTTGACGGTGGCGGCGATCTTGCCGCCGGCGGCGTTCCGCGCCCAGACGTCGAAGGTGCGCCGGCTGCCGCGCTGGACGATCGCGTTTTCCCATTCGGACGCATCCGGCAGCGTGGCGGCGAGCGTCGGGCCGGCGGCAGCCGACGCGGGCAGCAGGAACAAGGCCGCCAAAAGCAGGCAAAGCAGCCCGCACGCCCATTTGCGCATTTGCATATCGATAAACCGTTCCTTTCCTGCGGGATACAGACGAACGGGGAACGCGGCGCGAACGGCCGCGTTCCCCTCCGCAGCTCTGCGTTTTACATACGCCGTTTCGCGCGCAGCCCCAGTGCCGCGCACAGGCAGACAGCCGCCAGTGCAAGCCAGAGCAGAGTGCCGGCGGCGTCGCCGGTCGGCGGGGTGTCGGAAGCATCCCCGGAGACGTCCGCAGACGTGTCGGAGGGCGCGGAGACCTCCTCCAGTGCCGCGAGCGCGTCCTCCGCCGCCAGCAGAACCCCATAATTGGCGACGAGCGTCTTGGCGGACGCGGAAAGCGCGTCATACGATGCGCGGGCCGCACGGATGGCGTCCGCGCTGTCGAGCGTCACCTCGCCGATGGCGGCGATCATCGCGGAGACCTCCGCAGCCGCTTCGGCGTCGGAAAGCCGGGCGTCGGTCTGCACGGCGTCCATCGCCGCTTTTGCGGCGGCCAGCGCGTCGGCAGCCGCCTGCGCGTCGGCCGCGCCGTCGATGGCGGCCTGTCCCTCGGCCAGCAGGCGGAGCAGCTCCTCCTGCTGCGCGGGGCGGTAAGCCTCCGGCGACTTATAGGCCGCCAGCTCGCGCTTGGCTTCGTCCTTCACGCTGAGAAGCGCCAGCGCCGCCTCGGCCTGCATCAGCCGGTCGGCGTTGGACACATAGGCCCGAAGCGACTCGTCCAGCGCGTCGTAGGCTGTGCGGGCCGCGCGGATGGCGTCCGCGCTGTCGAGCGTCACCTCGCCGATGGCGGCGATGGCCGCAATCACGGCGTCGATCTCGTCGGCCTCCTCGGTTTGCTGCCAGACCAGCAGCGGGAAGCCGCCGTTGACCAGCGCGTAGGCGTCCGCCTTATAGCCCTCGCCCAGCAGCGTCAGGAATGCGTCCGACCGCAGCTCGGAGGCGGTTTTCCCAACCGCGCCGTCGTCGCCGGGGATTCCGACAGACGTGACGTCGCTGTTGAAATAGCCGTTTTCGATTTCATTATCACGCGTCACCGCACCCGCGAAGCCGCCGGCGTTGTCCGCCGTCGCGGCCGTCACCTCGCCGGTGTTGTAGCAGTTGCGGAAGGTGTGCCCGTCCTGCGCCTGCCCCACGATGCCGCCGACGGAATACTGGCCGTAAACGGCGCCGGCGTTATAGCAGTTCTCGACGGTGACGTTCACCGAGGTGCCGCTGCGGGTGGTGTCCAGATGCCCGACGATGCCGCCGAGCGCGGTCCCCTTGCCGTAGATGGTGCCGACGTTATAGCAGCCCGAGATTATGCTTTCGCCGCCGTCGCGCACCGTGCCGACGATGCCGCCGCTGTAACCGCCGGCATAGATGTCCGCTCCGTTCCAGCAGTCGATGAAATCGGCGCCGTTGCTCCATTTGGCGATGCCGCCGAAGAACGAACTGTAACCGGCCTCGCTGCCGATCTCGCCGCTGGCCACGCCGACGGAACGGATGACGGCGTCGGCGCCCACATAGCCGAACAGCCCGCCCTTTTCGGAATACAAATTATCGATCACAAAGCCCTGTCCGTCGAACAGACCGTTGAAGGCCCGCGCGGACGTGCTGCCGATCGGCGTCCAATCCACGCCGCTGAGGTCGATGTGCGCGGTCAGCGCGACGGTCTTGCCCGAGAAATTCTCACCGGCGTTGACCCGCTCCGCAAACGCGAGCAGCTCGTCGGCCGTGCCGATTTCCAGCCCCGCGCGGACGGGCGGCTCCTCGCCGGGAACCGTTTCGCCGGTGAGGACGGGATAGCGCTCGCCCGCGGCAAACGCGCTGCCGAGCAGCGCCGGAAAGCCGTCCGAACGCATCTCGGCGTCGGTTTTGACGGCCGCGCCGCCGGTGATCGTGCCCGGCATATCGGCGCCGTCGTCGTCAAACACGCCGCTGACCTGCGCGTTCGTGCCCTCGAGATAATACACGTTTTCCAGCCGGACGTCCGACTCGCAAACGCTGCCGATGACCGCGCCGGAAACGCTGCCGGTCACCTCACCTGCATTATAGCAGTTTTTCAGCAGCGTTGCAACCCCTGTTCCGGAGGTTCTGTGGCTGCCGAGAATGCCGCCGTTGCCCCACGCGCCGCGGCCGCCGACGCCGCCGTCGTTATAGCAGTCGATGATCTGCGCATACGCGCCGCTGTCCTTCTGACGGTTGGGGCCGACCGCGCCGAGGATGCCGCCGCCCTGATAGGAGGCCGTCACTTCGCCGTGGTTGCTGCAGCGCTCGATGACCGCGCAGCCGCCCTTGCCGACCGCGCCGAGGATACCGCCGACGCCGAAGCTGCCCGTAACCGAGGCGTAATTGTGGCAGTTGCGGATGGTGACGGCCGCGTCCTCCACGACCTCGCCTGCGATGCCGCCGACGCCATAATTGTACGAACCGCCGAGGCTGCCGCTCGCAATCGTCAGATTTTCGATCAGCGCGCCGTCGCCCAGCTTGCCGAACAGGCCGCAGACGTTGTAGGTCGAGCCGTTCAGATTCCAGACCGCATACCCCGCGCCGTCAAAATGACCGCGGAAGCCGGCCGTGACGTTGTCCGCGATGCCGCGCCAGTCGGAGATGTTTTTCATATTGATGTCCTGCGTCATTCGGAAGCAAAGCCCGGCTGTGTCCAGCTTCTTTTCCGACACATACTTCCACAGGTCCACAAGGTCGTCCGCCGTTCGGATCAGGTACGGCTCCTCCTCCGTGCCCTCGCCGTCCCACGGTATCTTTTCGCGCACCTCAATCTCCACCGAGGCTTTGAGCACCTTATACAGCACATACACCCGATCGTCGGAGAGCGTCAGCGAGCTGCGGACGGCAAGCCTGTAATCGGCCACCGTCTCCTGCCGCCCGTCGCTGTACAGCGCGGTGACGACCATGCCGGTCGGGTCGAACGCGTCGCCCTCGTAGTAGCGGGTCTTATCCGGCCGGCGGGTGACCGAGATCGAGACGATATACGCCTCGTCGGTGTCCAGCGCCTCCCTACCGCCGACCAGCTCGATACCCGCCGCCAGCGTCGCGTAGTTGTCCACATAGCGGCGCTCGTCGGCCGGCACGGCCTCGAACACGGCGCAGGCGCTCTTCAGCGCCGCCTTATAGCCGGCGTCGTCGGGCGCGGGCAGCGCGTCGATGGCCGCAATCGCCGCATCGATGGCTTCGCGCGTCTCCGCCGTCCAATCGCCGCGCATATCGTACAGCGCGCGCATACCGTTTTCCAGCCGCCAATACGCGACGAGCGCATACGTCGCCTGATCGTTGGCCATCGAATTCCAGCCGCCGCCAAGGACGTGGCAGAAGCCGCCGTCCGACACGCGGAAGCGCAGCAGGCCGTCCAGAAGCGTCTGCCCGTCGGCCGTGACGAAGCGTTCGTCGGCGGCGGGGTCGATGCCGAGCGCGCAGAGCGCGACGATGACCTGCGCGATGCTCTCGGCATTGTTGGTATTCCAAGACGAGAAGCCGGCGCCGGCGTTCATCATCGAGCCGAGACGGTCGAGCGCCTCGTCCACGCACTGCCGCACGGTCTTGGAAACCGTCGTGCCGGCGGCGTTGACGTAAGTATACACCGTATCGTCGTTGTAATAGGGCGCAAGCGCCTGAATCGCCATCGCGGTGATGTCCACGTCCGAGCTGCTGCCGTAGCCGCCGAGCACCCAGCCGCCGTATGCGTTGCCGTTGACCCCGTCGGTAAGCTGCATTTTCAGAATTTCGGTGATGAAGGTCTCGCGCGTATACTTCGCGTCCGCGGGAACGGCATACATCCCCGTATCCAGCGCGATGAGGCCCCAGATCCAGCCGTTGATGCCCTGCCCGCCCGGCCCTTTTTCGAGCGCGCAGGCATAGCTGCCGTCCGCAATCAAGTCGATGGGCGCACCGTTATACACGCCGAACGCCTCCGGGTCGCCGCCGAGCGCGGCAATGGCCACCACGGCGCGGTGCCACTCGGTCGCCTTGACGCTATGCAGGACGCCGTCGTTTTCCGCGTAAGTCGTCTCTATATAGGTACGCATCGCCTCCAGATACGCCGCATAGCCGTCGCCGTCGTCGATGAGCGGCGTATAATCGCCGCCGACCGGCCAGTAGCCGAAGCGGCCCATCGCCAGCGCCATCCAGTCGGTCGCCGTCGAGCTGGCGCCCGACATATAATCGGGGTTGCCGAGCAGCGTGCCGGTGACGCCCGACTGCTTCTTTTTGCTCTCGACCGCCTCGCGGATGTAAGCGGCAAGCTGCGCGGACAGTTCGGTGCCTTCAACGAACGCGGGATACACCGGTTCGTCGGCGCTGATTTTGCTTACCCAGCGCAGCACGGGCAGGGCGTCGCCGTCGGCAAACGCCTCGCCGAGCATAGCGGCGGTGATCGCGGCGGCCTCGGTTCCGTAGCCGTTGCTGTTCGTGCCGTCGTACGGCAGATAGTAGCAGTTGTCCACACTTCCGATGGTGACGCCGGCGACCGGCCCGATGTTGCCGGGCGAGCCGAAGCTGGGCTGTGCGGCGACGACTGCGCCTGCGTTGAAGCAGTTCGTCAAAGCCACCGCCGCTCTTTTGAAGCCGCCGACCACGCCGCCGACCGTCGAGGGGCCGGTCACCGTGCCGGTATTGCAGCAGCTCTCCACCGTTCCGGCGGAATAGGTCCAGCCCGCGACGCCGCCGACATAGCCGGTTCCCGTGACGGCGCCGGCGTTGAAGCAGCCGCTGACGGCATAGCTGCCGCTTGCATAGCCGACCACGCCCGCGACGCCGTTGCCGCCGGAGACGCTCGCCCGGCTGCCGCAGTTCTCCACCGCGCCGCCGGTCAGCTTGCCGACGACGGCAGCGACATTGCCCGAGCCGGTCACGCTGCCGTCAACGACCAGATTCTTCACCGTCCCGCCGTTTATGCAGCCGAAGAACCCGACCGACGAGCCGGACGCGATATACAGGCCGCTTACGACATGGTAATTGCCGTCGAATGTCCCGCGGAAGGGGTTGGAGGACGTGCCGATCGGCGTCCACGGGTTACTCTCCCCGCCCAGCTCGACGTTCACGTCCAGCCGCACCAGCTTGTCCGCGTAGTCGTCGCCGCCGTTGACCGCGTCGGCAAACGCCTTGAGCTCTTCATAGCTGCCGATGACCAGATCCGGCACCGGCACCTGCCAAACGAGGACGGGATAGCCGTCGTTGCGCGCGTCCGCGTCCGCCGCAAACGCGCTGCCGAGCGTTTCGGCGAACGAGGCCGCGCGCAGCTCGGCGGCCGTTCTGACGCCGGAGGCATCCGACGTGCTGCCGACCCCGTAATCGGCGCTCCCCTCCAGATAATACACGTTCGCCGCGTCCTTGTTCTGGTCCTGCCCGACGACGGCGCCGACGTTGGTCTTGCCCGAAACGGCGCCGACATTATAGCAGTTTTCCACCTTCGCACCCGACCGGCTTTGTCCCACAACGCCGCCGACATGAGAGCCGGGGTTGGAAATTGCGCCCTTATTGTAGCAGTCGGTCACAGTCCCGCCGAAATTGCAGCCGACGACACCGCCGCAGGCCGAGCCGCCGGTGGCGGTCACGCTCCCGGCGTTGACGCAGCCGGTCACGGTGCCGTTGCTGTATCCGGCGATCCCGCCGTAGTAATGCACGAAGCCGCCGCCGGAGCCGGTCACGTCGACCGTGCTCATACAGTTTTCAATCGTTCCGCGCGCGTTATAGCCGACGACGCCGGCCAGATACCCGCCCGAGGAAGCGACGCTGCCCTGAACGATGCAGTTCCGAACCGTGCCGCCGCTCAGATAGCCGAACAGGCCCTGATACGAAGCGGTCGTGTTGATGTACAGCCCGCTGACGATATGCCCGCCGCCGTCAAAACTGCCCCTGAAGGGCGTACCCGACGCGCCGATCGGCGTCCACGGGCTGCTCTCCCCGCCGAGCGAAATGTCCGCCGTCAGCAGGACGGTTTTCCCATCGAAGCCGTCGCCGCCGTTGACCGCGTCGGCGAACGCCTTGAGCGCCGCATAGCTGCCGATGGTCAAATCCGCGTCGGCCGATAAGGCCGCCAGCGGTGCCGACGCTGCGAGCAGCAGCGCCGCGAGGAACGCGGCGGCGAATCGTTGGATTCGTTTGCGCAATATCATATGTCCTCCTTGCTTTCTGTTTCGGATTGCGCGGTCCGTGGCTGGCTTGTCCGCCCCCCGGCCCTGCGCTTTTTGGGCTTACCCGGCAATTTTCTCGGCGGCTTGAGACCGGCCGCCTCCAGCGCGCGCGGCCAAGGGCCGAGAAACGCTTTGATGCGGGATCGCGTCCATTCGTCGAAGTCGTCCTTTTTCGGGAGTCTGCCGAGTTCTTTGCTTTTTTGACGCAAAAGCTCTTCCGCCCAAGACTTTTTTTCGTCCGAATTCACGTCTCACCCCTCCTTCATGCCGATAAAAAAACCCTTTCAACCGGTAAGGTCAAAAGAGTACAACAGATTTATCCGAAAGGGTGCGCCGAAAAAGGCCACGGGCCGATACGCAAAAAAGAGCGCAAGCCCCAAGCCGTGACGCGGCGATAAATCGGCTGCACTCTTCTCACCAAAGCTGTGTTGAACCTCAAAAGACACGGCAGGTATCCTGACTTATGATGCAGCGGCCAAAACGCCGCAGAGAGCAAGCCTTCTCAGGGCCGAACGGCCCCAATGGCGCAGTCTGCTCCCCTCTCGTCAAATACAGTAATGGCGGTTGTTCCGGATTCGAACCGGATTCCCTTTTACATCTACTCAGCAAACAACTTTTCAAACCGTATCTTCTATATCGGGTTATTTGATTTTCCGCGGCGCCGCCGCCCGCAAAAGGCGCAAAGCCTTTCCGCGCCCGACAGGAGCCGCATCCTTATTATAGCATCCGCGAACGCAAATTGCAAGGGCGAATGCATTTTTTGCCTTATGAAATTTCAAAACCCTTCCGCACGCGCAAAAGTCTGTATTGCCGGCAAAATCGCCTATCGGCGGTTTTGAAAACCGAGCCTTTCCGAGCCGACCTGCGGTCATAGACCCGGCCGCGCCGGCCGCTCGGCGCTTTTTGCCCGCCCGCGCATCCGAAAAAACAGGCGGCTGCAGCACTGCGTTGGGTTTTGCGCAAAGGCTGCGCAAAAACGGAAGCGCCCGCAGGCGCAGCCTTGCAGCAGAAGGCCGCATTCATAAGGCTTCTTTCAGCGGCCGCGTCCCCTTGTTCCCTTTATGCTTTCTTTTGCATCCCTGCGACCCATATTCTGATAAAATGAACCGAATGCATTGTAAAAACAAAAACCCTTTCAAGGCGAGTCTCAGTCGACAACCCTGCAATGCCGCACGCCGTAATAGCGGAACGCGCGCAGCGCGCCCTCGTCCAGCCGTTCGCCGCAGACGGCGATGGGGACGGCGGGCGGGCAGGACACGGCGAAATCGGCGAGCACGCGGCCCAGACAGCGCTCGGCCGGCAGCAGGCGCGTTTTCGCCAGCATCGCCTGCCGCGCCGTCAGCACGCGCTCGGGCGACGGGACGGCGGGCGGGGTCTCCGAAACCGGCGCGCGGCGGGGCAGAGCCGTCAGCGCGGCTTCAAGCCGGTCGAACGCCGACGCCGGAAGCGCGGGCGTGAACATCAGCACAAGGTAGTCGGGGTCCGCGAATTCGCAGACAATCCCCTGCGCCCGCAGCAGCGCCGCCAGCGCGCCGCCGGTATAGCCGTAGGACTTGGGCGCGACCGTCAGCTTGAGCGGCTCGTCCCCGACGAGGGTAAAGCCCTGCCGGCGCAGCCGATTGCGGCATTCGTCCAAACGGCGGACACAGTGCGCCAGACGGGCGCGGCAGCCGTCGGCGAGATACGCGTTGGCGCGGTCGAGCGACTGCAAGATCAGATAGGAAGGGCTGGTCGAGGCAAACAGCGCCATCGCGCGGGCCGCGTTTTCGGCAAAGAGCGGCGGCGCGGACGCGGAGATATGCAGATACGCGCCGCCCGTCAGCACCGGCAGAGTCTTGTGCGCCGAATCGCAGCACATGTCCGCGCCGAGCGTCATCGGATGGGCGTCGGCGGGCAGGAAGCGCAGATACGCGCCGTGCGCGTTGTCCACCAGCAGCGGCACGCCATAGCGGCGGCAGACCGCCGAAAGCCCGGCGACGTCCACCATATGGCCGAGGTAGTCGGGGCTTGTGACATAGACGGCGGCGGGACGACGCGGCAGGGCGGCCAGACGCGCGTCCAGCGCGTCCGGCGGGACGCGGCAGATCAGGCGGCTGTCCGCCGGCTGCGGGCGCAGCCATTCGACGTCAAAATCGAGCAGCGCCGCCGCGCTCAGAAACGAGCGGTGCGCGTTCCGGCCCGCCAGAACAAGCGGCCGCGCGCCACCGCCGCCGTCGGCCAGCAGCGCCAGATACAGCATCGCGCGGACGGCGAGCGAGGAGCCTTCGCAGGCGTACAGCGTCCGGCCGCTGCCGAACAGCCCCGCCGCGATGCCCTCGCTCTCCGCGATCACGCCCCGCGCGTCGTACAGCACGTCCGCGCCCGGCACCTCGGTGATGTCCAGCGGCTCGGCGCCGAGGACGGGGACGCCCTTGTGGCCGGGCATGTGCAGGCGCAGCGGGTCGGCGGCGGCGTAGGCGCTGACAAAATCGCAGATCGGCGTTTTCATCTCATTCCTCATCCAGCGCTCTGGCCGCTTCGAGCATAATCGCGCATTCCATCCGCTTGCGGAACAGCTCGCAGCCGTATTTGTAGACGCCGTTGACCGAGCCGGTCGCGTGGTAGGCGTTCGCCGCGCAGCCGCCCGCGCAGTAGAGCTTAGCCCAGCAGTCCGCGCAGTCGGGACGGGTGTAGACGTTGGAGGCGGCGAAGGCGTCCCGCAGCGCGGTGTTGGTCACGCCCTCGCGGACGCTGCCGAGCCGGAAGCGCGCGTCGCCGACGAACTGGTGGCAGGGATAGAAATCCCCCCACGGCGTGACGGCCATATATTCCGTGCCCGACCCGCAGCCCGAGATGCGCTTATAGATGCAGGGGCCGCCCTTAAGATCGAGCATGTAGTGGTAAAAGGTGAACGGCCGTCCCTCACGGCGGCGGGTCAGCATCAGCTCGGCCAGCTTTTCGTACTGCTCGAGCACGACGGGAAGGTCGGCCTCGGTCAGCGAGGACGGGTCGTCCGGCGGGCCGACGACCGGCTCCATGCTCAGCTCGGTGAAGCCGAGGTCGAGCATCGCCTCGACGTCCTTCAGAAAATCGGGATTGGCGTGCGTGAAGGTGCCGCGCATATAGTAATTTCTGCCGCCGCGCGATTCGACCAGCCTTTGGAACTTGGGGACGATCCGCTCCCAGCTTCCGTTGCCCGCGTAGTCGACGCGGTAGCGGTCGTGAACCTCCCGACGGCCGTCCAGACTCAGCACCACGTTGCTGCACTCGCGGTTGGCGAAATCGATGACGTCGTCGTCGATGAGGACCGACTTGTCGAAGTACTTGCCGCCCTGGACGATGCGATGCCCGATCGCATCGATTTCATCGAGGGATTTGATGGGGGCGTCGTCGCTGTTGATAAGCGAATCCAGCACGAGCGCCATGGCTGCATCATGGTCGGCCATCTGCGCATCGATGACCACTTCGTTCTCGTCGATTCCGTGCTTGTGGAAGGCGTTTGCCGAGCCCACGCGCTCGCAGATGCCCTTCGCAATGACAGCATGATTTTCGACGTGGACAAGTTGATACTTCAGAGAGGACGAGCCTGCATTGATGACCAGAACGTTCAACAGCCAACCTCCTACAACGTTTCGTTTTGGTAAATTGTAGGCATGCGCTGCAAACAGCGGACGTGCGAGCCGTTCGAATTCGGCAAGCGGTTCCGCTGCTCATTCGAGACGAAAAGCGGACACGCAGGCTTCCTTTCGCACGGAACAGGAAGCCCGCGTTCCCGCAAAGCCGCTGATAGACGGTGGTGAGTCCAAGGTTTATCGGCAGAGAACTGTCGCTCGCGCCTAGGACAGCGTCGTGTCGCGGACCTCGTCGTCCGCCGACTTCTCCAGCTCGCCCATGAGGACGTCAATGCGCTGCTGGGCCCCGTCGATGCGCTTCTTAAGCGAGGCGATCAGCTTCACCCCGCGCTCATAGGACGTAACGCTTTGCTCCAGCTCGAGCGAATTGCTCTCGAGCACACCCACGATTCGGTCAAGCTCCGCCATCGCCTCGCGGAAGGTGAGCTCCTCGATCGGCTTCTCTTCTACCATAGGGTTTCTCCTTTATCAATCGCTGTCGTTAATCTACTTGGATGCGACATCTGTCGCGGGCGCTGCCGCGTCCACCGTGCACGAAAGCGTGCCGTCCGACACCTGCACGGCGACTTTCGAGCCCACAGGTGCCTGACCGATGTTCTTAACCACCGCTCCGTCGTCAGTACGGGCAATCGCGTAACCGCGGGCAATGACGGCAAGCGGAGAAAGGTCGTTCAAGCGCGAGGCAGCAAGCCCAACCTCGTGAGCGAAGGGCGCGACCAGGCTTTTCCCTTGTGAAGCGAGACGGCCCGAAAGCGTCTCGAGACGCGCCTCGTCCCGCTGCGCGATGCC
>ERZ827150.2397-NODE-2397-length-20336-cov-59.751935_pt1 | contig 20336 bp, 12 predicted proteins | sample MGYA00519779_ERZ827150 | MGnify/ENA primary metagenome ERZ827150 (study PRJEB31778, sample SAMEA3449267) | human gut metagenome | biome: human gut; feature: human-associated habitat; material: faeces | place: United Kingdom | collected 2010/2012 ...
TTAGGGCACTGAAAAGTGCCCTTTCAAAGGGGTATGCCTTAAATTGAGTGCTTACGGCAGAAAGGCATATATATAATAAGGTGTAGAGGGGCGGCAGGGACGCCCTGCGTATGCCGCAACAGAAAAAGCAATTGACGATTGACTGAAACAGATATTTATTTTATTACTAACATTTAAAAACTAAAAATTATGGAAATGGAAAAGTATTATGTAGCTCCCGAGGTGGAAATCTTGGAAGTGGAAGTGGAAAAAGGATTTGAAGGCTCATTTGTAATCCCGCCTCAAGATTAATGTAAATTACTAAAAATAAATTCTTATTACGTATGAAAAGATTTTTATTTAGTGCAGCCATTCTGACAGCAATGTTAGCTTCCTGCACAGACGAAAATTTCGAAACTGCGAACAATGGACAAGCAGTCCAGGACCGTACGCAGATTAACTTGACATTACAGAATGACGGGGCTACAACCCGCATTGACATGGCTGGTGAAACAGGCATGAAGTTTGATGCAAATGACAAGCTGGGTGCTGTATTGGTCGATCAAGGTGTTAAAACCAATGCGGAGGGAAAGTATATTGTAAATTGGGGAATTTCTGACTCTCATGCAGGCAACAACAAATGGAACAATACGGGTGACTATAGCTTTACTACTGAAGGAACCACGTCTATTGGTGCATGGTTGTTCTACTCACGTTACAACGAAGACATGTCTGTCAATCGTAATGGCGTAGAGTATACATTCCCCCAGATTCAGGAATATGCCCCCGACTATCAGTGGATTGCCAACAACAACGTAAACTTTGTCGTTTCACCGATTTATCGTATCGATGGATATGAAGGACAAGAGATTCAAATTCCGGTTATAAATCAATCTATCCATACGTCTGTAAAGCTGAACCTTCAGTTGCCGAGTACGGTGAAGGAAGTTCAGAAAATCGTTCTGACTGCGAAAGATGCCACTGGAATGCCTGTTGAATTCCCGACAAAAGGACGTATTCTCAACACGAAGATGGAGGCAGCAGGTGCTGTCGCCAACTTGCTGACAGACGCAAACAATGCATCTTATGATCCGACTTATGGTTTGTTACGCCATGCATACAACAGCGAATATGAAGATATGGTAATAGCTGCAAATAAGGCAGCTGCTGCATTCCGTAACGACGACGTTGATTTGGCGACAATTACAGATACAGATTTGGGTACGGAATATGTAGCTATCTCTGCTGCTGTGGGTGAAAATAAAAAGGACTTTCTGGTATTGGATTGCGTAAACAATCATAGCGACGAAGCTGCTCCCGGTGTAGCTGTAACAGGCGGTAAATTCACGTCTTACATGCTGATTCCTGCCGGTATCTATCAATCCATTACATTGTATGTTTACACAAACGACGGTATCTATGTAAAAGAAGTGGCAGAACGTGATGCTGCATTGGAGGAAACTGATGCAAACAAACTTCCTGCCGGCAAAAAGAACATTCTGCTCCGTCGTCACAAACGTGTAAACTTGGCCAATATTACCAAGAAGGCTTCTGAGGTTGAAGACGCAGCCATCAAGATTGAAGATAAAAAAACTGCTGAAGAAGTTGCTCTGGCATTGGGTGGCGTAGTGGTAACCAAGACTGCCGACCTGATTGCTGCTATCCAGGGTGCACAGCAGAAAGTCGTTGACTTCCAGGTTGTAAACCAGGCTGCACAAAACTTTGGCAGCGACGAAGCCGTTCCCGAACATTCTACCAGAATCAACAAAGCTGTGGCAGACGCTGTATTGGCAAAATGGAGCGATGCACGTACCGGTAATGTTAAACTGAATTTCTTGAATGCCAAGATGGAAATCGTAGGTGATGAGACTCCTTATGACCTTGTTGCCATGACTTTCCAGAAAGGTAGCAAGCTGACTACGGGCAGCGTCAATGTAGCTGAACAGGTATTCTTTGGAAACGACTCCTTCGATGTAATGAGTGGTGCAACTGCTAACTTCACAAAGGGTGCCAAGAATAATCTTGTTGCATACAACATTGATAGCCAGTCATCAACCATTACCAATGAAGGTACGGTTAACTTCACAGGCTATGCAAAGATGGGAGTTATCGTCAACAAGAATGGTGGTGTAGTAAACGTGGATCAGACTCTGAATGTTCTTGATAACATGAAGAACTATGAGGCTATAAATGTCAATGAAAAAGGCGAACTGACCGTAAGCAATCTGACAAACGTTGGAACAGAAGGTTACGTTACATATAATGCAACCGTTGTCAACAACAACCTCCTGACTTTCAAGGGTACAGATAATAAAAACGGTGGTGTTATCACCAACAATAAGAAAGTTGAAGTAGAAGGAACTCTTGAAAACTTGTCAAAGGGTGCAATCAATAATGCAAAGGGAGCCACATTCATTGCCCAGGTTGGTGGAGTGGTAACCAATAAAATGGGAGCCAGCATGACAAACAGCGGCGAGCTCTACTGTATTATTGAAGGTGCTGATAAAGGCCAAATTGCAAACTATGGTACAATTACCGCAGAAGAAGGTGCCTTGACTTACATCACAACGAACCAAGAGCCAACTCAAAGTACTGCTGATCTGGAGGAAGACAACATTGATAATACCAACATCGGTCGTATCATCCTGAAAGAACGCGGTTCGAACATGAGCGTTTCTACTGCCAACATGCAAGGTATCATCGAATACACCTTACCTGAAAATACCAGCAAATGGACGCCGCAGGATGGTGACAAGTTCAACAAACTGATTCTTGCCAATTCGACAAGTTCAATCAGCAACCCGGTGGATCTCACTGCATTGAACCATAATACAGCTGGCATTACAAAGGTTATCTCTGTAGAACTGTCAGGAAACAGCTACGTCAAATTTGCCAACAATCAAGCTTTGAAGGAACTGATCATCAAAGGTAATGTAAACGTTTTGGGACAAAAGGTAAGCACCGCTATTCTGCGAGTAATGAATGGTAAGCTGACTATTCCTACCAACAATGTATTTGGCGTATATGCATTTACTACTGATGAAACGGGAAATGCTGTTAATGACCCCATTATCAATAACCATGCCACAATTTTGGTTGGTGGACGTTTCTATACTTCACTGCCGCAATCAATCACTTCAAGCAATGGTGAATTTGCATCCGGTGCAGGTAGCGAAGCTTATATCTTCGAAAGTACTGACTGGCAATAAAAAGGTCCAGTAATTGAAATTGAAGATATAATTAAACTTCAATTGCAATTATAGAAATCATTCTTTGATCAAGAGGGCAACCCCGAAAGTCGAATGGCTTTTTAGGGTTGCCCTTTCATTTTGCCTTAATTGTCTGAAAAGATAGGAGTGAATCAAAAAGAAAAAGCTGCTATCCCATTGACCTGCGTAAAGGCGTTGGCAGTCATTACAGTTCATTGCACTTCAGAAGTCAAACCCTGAAAACTCCGTTTTCGCTTTGTACTTCCCTCGGTTTGCACTATCTTTGCTTTTAGGATTAAACATCACCGCCATGAAGAGACTACCCTACGGACTTTCGGACTTCCCCCGGCTCATTTCGGAGGACTACTACTATGTGGACAAGACCCGCTACATCGAGCTGCTGGAGAATCAGCCGGACTTCCTGTTCCTGCTGCGTCCCCGCCGCTTCGGCAAATCCCTGTTTATGGCCATGCTGGAAACGTACTACAGCGTGGACTACCGGGAGAGGTTCGACGAGCTGTTCAGTGGACTGTACATCGGGCAGCATCCCACGCCGTCGCGCAACAAATATCTGGCGCTCCGGTTCAACTTTTCGGAAGTGACCTCCAATCCCGACGAGGTGGAGCGGTCGTTCAAGGCCTACTGCAACGCCGTCATCATCCGCTTCGTCAAGAAGTACGAGCACCTGCTGGGCAAGGAAATCTGGGAGGAGCTGGACAGGGACGAAGAGTCGCCCGGCCTGCAGCTCGGAAAGATTGCCCGCTACATCAGCGACAAGGGCTGCCCGCACATCTACCTGTTGATTGACGAGTACGACAACTTCACCAATACGCTCCTGGCCACGTACGGCACGGAACGTTACCGCCGGACCACTCATGGCGAAGGCTTCATCCGGGAATTCTTCAACTCCATCAAGGCCGCCACGACGGGACCGGGCGCAGCCATCGACCGCCTGTTCATCACGGGCGTCAGCCCCGTGACAATGGACGACGTGACCAGCGGCTTCAACATCGGGACGAACATCAGCCGGCTGCCGCAGTTCAATGGCATCATCGGTTTCAGTACGGATGAAGTGCGCCGGATGGTCGGCTATTACCAGTCCGAAGGAGCGCTGCCCTCAGACGTGACGGTGGACGGCCTGCTGGAGGAGATGAAGCCGTGGTATGACAACTACTGCTTTTCGGAAGATGCGTCCGACGAGCACATGTTCAATTCGGACATGGCCCTCTACTTCCTCAACAGCTACCTCCAGCAGCAGCGGCCTCCCAGGCAGATGGTGGACAACAACATCCGTACGGACTACGGCAAGCTGCGCCACCTGGTGCAGGTGGACAGGCGGCTGGGCAAGAACACCTCCGTCATCCAGCAGTTGGTGTCCGAAGGGCGCGTCACCGCCTCCATCGCGACCTCCTTCCCCGCCGAGCGGATGGTGGAGACGGACAACTTCAAGAGCCTGCTGTTCTACTTCGGAATGCTGTCCATACAGGGTACGGACTTCGGGGACACCATCCTGGGCATCCCCAACCTGACGGTTCGCGAGCAGCTGTACACCTATCTGGTGGAGGCGTACCGGAACGCCTCGCTTTTCACGCTCGACTTGTCCGTTCTATCCGACCTGGTCAAGGGCATGGCCCTGCACGGCGAGTGGGAACCGGTGTTCCGCTACTTTGCCGCGGAGCTGGAACGCCAGAGCGCGGTACGCGAGTTCATCGAGGGCGAAGCGCACGTGAAGGGCTTCCTGCTGGCCTACCTGGGACTGACCAGGGGCTACATCGTCCTGCCCGAGCACGAATCCTCGAAGGGCTATGCTGACTTCTACATGATGCCCGACCTGCAGCGCCAGCCCGACATCGCCTACAGCTACCTGGTAGAGGTGAAGTACGCCCGCCGCGACGCTACTCCCGCCGAATTGGCTGCCCTGAAGGAGCAGGCCGCCAGTCAGTTGAGCCGCTATGCCGCGGACGAAAAGGTGCAGAAGAGCAAGGGGCACACCACCCTGCGCCTCCTCATCCTGCTGTTCCGCGGCTGGGAACTGGAAGCGGAAGAAGTGGTGTAAAAGAATATTTCCATATCAGACCCCATTTGTAGTTTTATATAGTGTATGGTCCCCGCCCGTCACAATGGTTGACAGGCGGGGATTTTTTTTGTCCGTTATCCTGACTTCTGTTTGGGCAGTGGTGTCGTGTTGGGGTGTTATTCCGTCCTCTTCCTTTCCTGTTTTTCCTCTCCTTATCCCTCGTACACAGCCGTTTACAGACTTCATGACTGGTGCCGGAATCTGGTGTCAATCTTGCGGCAGTCTGTTCTTATCCTCCGTCTCTTATTCTTCTAACCGGCTGTGAACAAGGGGAATAAAGGTGCACAAGCAGATTCTTCCTGATTGTCATTTCAGTGTCATTCTCATATTTTTCAGATCTTTATAATGGCTGATAATCAGCTATATACGTTCAAAACCTATTTAGGAAATTTGTTTGTTACTTTGCAGCCATAAATGTGCCCTGTAGCGTGCTGTGGAAGGGGTAGTGAAAGAAGCGGGGAGGCATGGAAACGTATATATATAATAAGGTGTAGGCGGGCGACGGAAGGCCCGATGAAACCTTGACAAAAGGAAACCAACAAGTGATAGAAAAAGAATACGAACATTTATTTACTAACATTTAAAAACTAAAAATTATGGAAATGGAAAAGTATTATGTAGCTCCCGAGGTGGAAATCTTGGAAGTGGAAGTAGAGAAAGGATTTGAGGGGTCGTTCGAAATACCGCCTTTCGGTTGATTTCTCGAATAGGCATAAGTCTGTATACTTAATTCTACAGATTGGTGTATTTTTTTAATATTAAATTACGATAATTATTAACACTAAATTATTGGATCATGAAAAAAGTTCTTTTCAGTACAATGCTGTTGGCTGGTATACTGGCATCCTGTTCGGATGAAGAGTTTGGAACAGCGAATGGTGTCGGAACAACCGATGGGCGTACACAAATTGATTTGATTTTAAATGGCAATGTCGCTACAACTCGTATGGCGCCGACAGAAGGAGGATTCACTTATACTCCTAATGATAAGTTGGGTGCCGTATTGGTAGACGGTGGCATGAGACAAGATGGAAGTAGAGAACAACATCTTGTGAATTGGAGTATTGTTGATTCACATGTAGGGAACAATAAATGGAACTGGGATGGTTCTAGATTTGTTACAGAAGGGACGACTTCTGTTGGTGCATGGTTGTTCTATACACGTTATAACAAGGATATGACAACTGGTCGCGGCGGAGTGGAATACACATTCCCTCAGATTCAGGAATATGCAGACGATTATGAATGGCTTGCCAACAACAACGTTAATTTCGCTGTTTCACCGATATATCGTATTGACGGTTATGAAGGAGAAAAAGTTCAATTTAACGTATATCAAGGTTCCATCCATTCTATAGTCAAATTAAATCTTCAATTACCGACCACTGTCAGTCAGGTTCAAAAAATTGTTTTGACGGCAAAGGATATGAATGGTGGAAATGTAGAATTCCCGACCAAAGGTTATATCCGTCATACGCAACTGGAGAAGGCCGGGGTCGTTGCCAATATGTTGCAACGCGGTGGAAGCTCTTTTGATTCCCAATACGAGTTGGAACATTTGGGTAATAACACAGTATTGGAGGATATGAATGCTGAAAGTCTGAAAGCCTTCTATAATTTCATGAACAGTGATGGTACCGATCCTAACGGAAAACCAATACGTATGGATGGTGAATTTAAAGTGGATTTGGCAAAGGATACCGATAGTGATTTACAGGGGAAATATACCGAGATAACCAAACCTGTAACTGATAATACAGTGAAATTCCTGGTGCTGGATTGTGTTGAGAATCATGAAGATATAGCATCTGAAGGAACAGCTGTTACAGGTGGAAAATTCACTTCCTATATGTTGGTTCCTGCCGGTATCTATCAATCAATAACTCTGTATGTCTATACAGAAGATGGTATTTACAAGCAAGTTGTAGACAGACGTGACATGGCAGTAGATGAGGATGAGTCGTCGTTGGCTGACAATCAAAAAGCGATTCTGTTGCGACGCCATACTCGTGTCAACTTGGCTAATATCACTAAAAAGGCTTCAGCAGTGGAAAACGCGGCAATCAAAATTGAAAACATGGTACAACCTGAGATGGTTGCAAGTGAGTTGGGTGGCGTAGTAGTAACGAAGACTGCCGATTTGATTGCTGCCATTGATGGTGCAACTCAGCCTGTGGTCAAGTTCAATGTCGTTAACCAACCTATGCTGAAATATGACAACGATGGTGACAAGGCAGTTCCCGCACATACAACATTGATTAACAAGGCCGTTGCCGACGCTACTGAAGCCATGATTGGCAAATATGGTTCGGACGTTAAGTTGATTTTCCAAAACAGCGAAATGACAATTAAAGGCGAAGGAACTCCTTACAATCTGAAACACATGACTTTCCAAAAAGGCTGCAAACTCACTACGGGTAGTATCAATGTAGCTGATCAAATCAATTTTGAGAAAAACACTTTCAAAGTACAGAAAGGCGCAACAGCCAACTTTACTATCGGCGTGGCAAATGCTCCTGAAGAATACTTGAATAGTTCCAAAATTGAAAATGAAGGTACTGTAAACTTCAAGAAGTACACCACAATGGATATTATTGAAAACAAGGATGGTGGTGTAGTGAATGTAGAGCAGAGTTTGAAAGTTGCTGGCAATATGAAGAACTATGAAGCTGTCGTTGTAACAGAAAAGGGTACATTGAAAGTAAACAATCTGACAAATGTTGGAACAGAAGGTAACGTTACATACAATGCAACCGTTGTCAACAACAACCTCCTGACTTTCAGAGGTACAGGTACGAACGGTGGTGTTATCACCAACAATAAGAAAGTTGAAGTAGTAGGAGGAGATCTTTATAACAAATTAGGTGGTGTAATCAATAATGTCGAAGATGCATTATTCATTGCACAAACAACCGGTAAGATCTATAATGAAATAAAGGGCAATATTAATAACGCCGGCGAACTCTACTGTATCATCGAAGGCTCGAACAGAGGCCAGATTATGAACTATGGTACAATTACCGCAGAAGAAGGTGCCTTGACTTACATCACAACGAACCAAGAGCCAACTCAAAGTACTGCTGATCTGGAGGAAGACAACATTGATAATACCAACATCGGTCGTATCATCCTGAAAGAACGCGGTTCGAACATGAGCGTTTCTACTGCCGACATGCAAGGTATCATCGAATACACATTGCCCGAAAACACCAGCAAATGGGTTCCGGAAGAAGGCGACAAGTTCAACAAACTGATTCTTGCCAATACAGCTAATAATAAGGTTAATAATCCGATTGATTTAACAGCATTGAAATCTGTTACTAGTGAAGGTATTACAAAAGTTATTTCTGTTGAAATTTCCGGCGATAACTATGTTAAGTTTGCAGACGATCAAGCCTTGAAGGAACTGATCATCGATGGAAATGTAAACGTCTTGGGACAGAAGGTAAGCACCGCTATTCTGCGTGTAATGAATGGTAAGCTGACTATTCCTACCAACAATGTATTCGGCGTATACAGCTTCAAAGATGATACTGGCAATACAGTAGAAAATGGTGTTAATGGCCTTTATATTAAGAACCACGCTACTATTCTGGTTGGTGGACGTTTCTATACTATACTGAAGGAAGAAATCACTGAAGATGAGGGTGAGTTTGCATCCGGTGCAGGTAGCGAAGCTTATATCTTCGAATCGCCTGAGACAAATTTTGTTCCATCATGGACATCAAAAACTACGACCGTTGAGCCCTAAGCAAGAATCTTTGATGAGGAGAGTAACATTGTTTTAATCTCCTGATTTATAGAACTAAGTACAGAGGAGGATGTGCCAATTAGGTACATCCTCTTTTTTACATGTAAGCCAGAAACCGTTTGCATCCGGTTCTGACCAACAACTGACATATCGACTGTATGCCAACCATTGTAACCATCTTTACAACATACTTTGCAAAGCAACCATCATAAACCCAACAATTAAACCCAACCTTGGAGAGAAAAAATCCACATCCGTATCTACCGCAATCTTTCAATAAGAACTATAAGGATAGACATAACAGGCCGGCTACCGATAAATGATACCTGTCAGTCCCTCCCTATAGCAATTCTTTTTTACTTCCCAAATTTGCATAAACCACGGCAAGCGAGTAACTTTGCAACCAGTTATGATAAAGGAAATCCTTGCCCTACTTCCTCCCAAAGCCCGCCGGCGCAGCTGGCAGGTGGCCGTGGCGGTACTGGTGCGCGCCGTGCTCGACTTTGCGGGCGTGGCGGCACTGATACCGCTACTGCTGGCCGTGCTGCGCCCCGATGGTAGCCGGACGCAGATGCTGCTGCTCTGCCTGGCAGTGATGGGCTTCGTGGTGCTGAAGAACGCCCTGGTCGTAGCCCTGGCACGGGTGGAAAGCAGCTTCCAGCTGGAGGTGTATCGCGACTTCAGCCGGCGGATGTTCGTCAACTACTACCGCCGGGGCCTGCTGTTCCTCAAGAGCAAGAGCAGTGTGCAGCTGGGACACGAGGTGAACTACGTGTGCTACCTGTTCTGCCTCTGCGTGCTCTCGCCCCTCTTCCGCATAGCGGGCGACGCCATCCTCATCCTCTTCATGATGGTGACCCTGGTGGTGTGGGAACCCGTGGCCGGCCTGCTGCTGTGCGCGGCCTTCCTGCCGCTGGCCCTGATCTACACAGCCGTGGTGAGACGCAAGCTGCGCCTGTATGGCCAGGAAGAGCTGGAAGCCAGACGCAGGCAAAGCCGCACGGTGGTCGAGGCCTTCCGCGGCTATGCCGAGCTGGAGATAGCCCAGGCCTTCGGCACCTCGCTGACGGCGTTCGACCAGGGCATGCAAAGCATTGTGCGCAGCCGCCTGCGCATGGAACGCTACCAGCTGTTTCCCCAGTTCCTGAGCGAAGCGGCCATCGTGGCGGGCATCGCCCTGCTGATAGGAGCCGGACGAGGCGACCTGAGCATCGTGAGCGGTGTGTTTGCCATCGCCGCCTTCCGCCTGATACCGGCCATGCGCAGCATCCTGAACAGCTGGGTGACGCTGCAGAACGCCTCCCACTCCATCGAGATTGTCCGGGACGGACTGAACGAAGCCTGTGCGCCCAAAGAGGGAGAGGAAGAGCCGTTCACCTTCGAACACGAGCTGACGCTGCACAATCTGGGCTTCGCCTTCCCCGACGGCAAGCTGCTGTTCAGCGGCGTGAACCTCGCCATCCGCCGGGGCGAACGCATCGGCGTGAGAGGACCCAGCGGCTCGGGCAAGTCGACCCTGTTCAACCTTTTGCTGGGGTTCCTGGAGCCTACGGAAGGAGAGATACGGGTGGACGGCCGGAAGCTGACCCCAGCCAACCGCCACGGCTGGCACCGGCTGGTGGGCTACGTGCCGCAGGAAATCTTCATCATCGAGGGCTCGCTGCTGGACAACGTGGCCCTGGGCGACGCGCACCCCGACCGCCAACGCGTCATGGAGGTACTGACACAAGTGAGCCTGAAGGGCTGGACGGAAGAGCTTCCCCAAGGGCTGGACACCCCGCTGGGCGAATACGGCAGCCGCCTGTCCGGCGGGCAGAAGCAGCGCATCGGCATCGCGCGCGCGCTCTACAAGAAGGCCGAGGTGTTGTTCTTCGACGAGGCCACCTCGGCACTGGACAGCCGGACGGAAAGCGAAATCAACCAGGCGCTGGAGGAGCTGTCCGAGCAATACCACGAACTGACCCTGATCATCATCGCCCACCGCGAAAGCTCGCTGAAGGTGTGCGACCGCATATTTGACTTAAGCTAAAAAAGAAATGAGAGTATGATACAAGACTATCTGATTGCAGGATTCCGCCTCCGCATGGAAGGCGAGCCGCTGGTGAAGGCCATAGAAGCCATTGAAGGCTTCAAACCTTTTGCAACCGAAGCTACCGGAGAAGCCCAAATCCACCTCGCATGGACCGAAGAAACGGCTCCCGACTTCACAACCAAACTCTATCAAACAGAACAGGAACTGACAAAGAACTGCTTCGGACGTTACGAAAAAGGTTACTTGTTTGCCACACGCTACCACGCATACGACGACCATCCCCTCCAGATATGGGTACCGCAAGGAGCGAACAAGGCCTATGTGCACGGGAATCTGGACCACAACCTGCTGCGCTTTGCCTGCTGGATTGCCTTCGGCATCCTGATAGTCCCCCATAAGGCGGTGGCTATCCATACGAGCGCCATCGTGTTCCGCGACAAGGCGGTGCTTTTCCTGGGCGAAAGCGGTACCGGCAAAAGCACCCACACCCGCCTGTGGCGGGAGAATATTGCGGGAGCCACCCTGCTGAACGACGACAGCCCCATCGTCCGCATACACAACGGCATTCCCTACGTGTATGGCAGCCCCTGGAGCGGAAAGACGCCGTGCTACAAGACGGAGATGCATGAGCTCGTAGGCTGTGTGCGCCTGTCGCAAGCTCCCTACAACGAAATCAGGAAACTGAACGTGATGCAGGCATACGCCGCCCTACACCCGTCGTGCCCTCCCGACTTCGCCTATGATGAAAAGCTGTACGACTCCATCAGCGAGGTCTTGAACGACATCCTGACCCAAGTGCCTGTCTACCACCTGGCCTGCCTGCCCAATGCGGAAGCGGCACACCTGTCCTGCAAAAACATCTTCGGAGTATGAGAAAGATTGTGGTAGAAAACGACTTCCTGGCCGAAGCCGCCGAAGCCTTGCGCCAAGGGAAGGCCGTGAAGGTGCGCATCGACGGACAAAGCATGTATCCGTTTATCGTCGGAGGAAAAGACGTGGTGGAAATTGTGCCCCTGGGTATCGACGAGAAAATGCCTGCCTGGTGTTGTCCATTCTACCAATGGGAAGGCCGGTACATGGTGCACCGGTATGTGGGCAGCGCGGGAGACGAATGCCTGATGCTGGGCGACGGCAACCTGATGCGCCTTGAACGTGTAAAGCGAAAGGACGTGCTGGGCCTGTTGCGCTACATCTACCACGCTGACGGCAGCCTACAGGACTGCACGGACCGGAAGTGGCTCCGGCGCGGGGCCCTGTGGTACCGGCTGCGGCCTTTCAGAAGAGGGTTGCTGTTTGTATTGAAACGGTTCCGGAAACCTTAAGAAGCGGGATTCTTAACGCATCCGCTTCTTCCATTGCATGGATGCCGAGTGCAGCGCCAGCGCCAACGGATGCCAGCGGGCTTCCTGCGGTACGATGGCCCCCCACTCCCTGCTACGCTTCAGCACGCGGACGAACGTATGCCACTTGCCGCTCCAGTAGCCCTCAGGGCGCTTGGACTGGGCGGCATTGTGCTTGCCGAAGTTACCGCCTGCCCAAATGTCAGTCAACAGCCACTCGGCAGTAGGGATGTCCGCCGCCTGGAATGGAACAAGCAGATGTTCCGCAGAAAGTCCCAGATAGCGGACGACGATGACGCCAAATACCCTGGCTGCCTTTTCCAGGCCCAGGCTCTTCAGCAGGGCGGCTGTCTCCTCCTTGCCCGGCAGGTCGCGCTGGGCATACAGCATGCAAGCCCAATCGCAGATCTGACGAAGCCCGATCCCCTCGTCCAGAAAATGCTGGACGGCATGCAGCAAGACGAAAACCGTGTCAAACGGCAAGGGCGGCAACGTCACCTCAGCATCCCCTATCGTCCGCTTGCGGCAGTCGACACCGGTATACCAGCGCCTGATTTCACGCTGCAGCCTGCGGTTGGCGCCCGGGGCGCTAAGCTGTGTCATGATCCGGTGGTTCTCGACAATGACTCCATGCCAGGTGAAACTGGCATGCTTATACAATTCCTCTTCCTCGGAAGAAGCCTCCAGCCTCAGCAGTTCGTTAGCCCGTTCATAATGGTCCAACCCTGTAAAGAGGTCGATGTCACCGCATTGGCGGTGCAAAGGCTCCCGATAATTCTGCGCCAGCCCCTGACCTTTCATCAGTACCGGCTCGATGCCCTCCTTGCGCAAGAGCGCATACAGATTTCCCAGTTCGCGGTTCAACAGGCGGTTGTTTTCCTCCATCTGCAACACGACATTGCACCATTGCAGGTAAAGGGCCCGAGGAGGCAGCTTGTCCTTTGGCAGAGACTGCACGCCGTCGAACACGACTCCCAGCAAAGCCTGCGCGCGAGCCGACCGATAGATTTCTTTCCAATCGGTCTGATTGTCAAACAACTGGGGATTTGCCTGCTTCCCCCACAAACCGGCCCTTATCAGTTCAAAGAATTGTTCCTGTAATGTCGTCATAAAATAGAATCCAGATGGTCAAAACGAGTGCAAATATAGCATAAAGTGATATTTTAATCAATTTTTTCCCCACAATCCTACCATAATCTTAAAAATAATTGTTATTTTTGTCGCTGGAATATCCATTAATGATTATCGAATTATGCACATTAAAGATATGTATAAAGTTCGTCAAATTGCTGGCGAACATATCATTGTGGGGCAAGGCGCTATGCATGCCGACATGACCAAAGTGATTTCTCTCAATTCTACAGCATTGCTGCTTTGGAACGAGTTACAGGGACGCGACTTTACAATAGCCGATGCTGCTGCTGTTTTGACGACTCACTTTGGCATAGACCATGACCGTGCCGAGGCCGATGCCCGTTCGTGGGTAGAGCGTCTGGTTGGATGTGGCGTGATTGCCGAATAATTCCCCCCTTTTCCATTCCATCAGCAAAAAGCCATCTTTTCAGATGGCTTTTTTATTGTACGAACTTACATCCAATAAAAATGGCGTGTGACAAACACACGCCATTCCATTATCAGACAAGAGATGCCCCCTTTCTTCGCGAAAGGAGGTATCATCTATAAGAAACTGTTCTCAATTTATTTGGAAGATTCCACCAATACAACTCGGTTCAAAATCGGCTCACCAAACGAATCAACAGCCTCGGTCTTGCCCACAGACAGACGGGAAGCGTCTACTCCGTATTCGTCTACCAAGACTTTAATGACAGCTTCGGCACGCTTCTTGGCCAATTGCTGGTTGAATTCAGGCGTACCCGTAGCCGAATCAGCATATCCGTTGACTACATACGTGCTTTCGGGGTTGTTCTTCATCGTTTCAGCCATGTAGGAGAGGTTCATGGACTCACGCTTGGACACCTTGGCAGAACCAATCGTGAAGAATACGGTACGAGGAGTAACATCCTGTTTTACGATTACTTGAGGTTCTGGCTTCTGAGCAGCCTCTTTCTTGGCTTGGTCCAAAGCAGAAGTCAATTGCTGGTTTTCTGCTGCCATTTCCTTGATTTTATTACGCATATGGTCCAGCTCGGATTCCGAAATGAGCTGTGGTTTGGGTTTGTCAAATCCACGTTTTGCAAAACGATAAGTTACGCCGACCGTAGCACTGACTACACCATCATAACCCTTACCACCCAAACCGGCATCAAATTTGTCTTCCATACCAACAATGCTCAGTTCCAAATTAATGTCCCAAGCATCTGAGATACGGAAACGGTTGAGCAAACCTGCATTGGCAGACATGCACTGACGATGAGCCTCCGTATAGCTATGAGTAAAGCCGAAACCTACATAAGGGATAATCTCATATACACGATTAGGATTGTAACCGCCAAACAAGGCATTCAGATTGAACATAGCGTCGGCATGCAGATTCATGTAATTAAAGCGCTGCTTGTAACCGCCGTCCACCATATCACCCGTAGTATAATCTGTCAACGCAGACGGAGCAAAACCTCTGGCCTGCAAACCGCTATACTGCAAACGCCCTCCGATACCCGGAGTGAACCACTTACCAACAGCGATGTTGATTGTCGGACTTATCCGCTGACCAAAATTACCTACATTGGTATCAAAGTCACCCATCAACACACTTCCACCCACACCGGCAGAAATAAACCAATTGTCCCAAAACTTATTGGTAACCACTGCATACTTGTCCTGATCTGCATCAACGGACGGTTTTGCCTCCGACTGTGCCATGGAACCCAAAGCAACACCCGACATTGCCAATAACATTAAAATCTTTTTCATAATCTCAGCATTTTAAAATTAATATAAACATATTCGCTCACAAACCTTACCCGCGAAATATCTTTGCAACTTATTTATATTAATAAGGTACCAAAGGTTAAACTTCACAAGTATATTGAGACAAATATATAGTTTTTTTTAATATAACACAATTTTTTCAACGAATATCGCCCAATGATACGTTAATAACTATTAATTAAGAATAGAAAGGCGCCTTTAAGCAAAATACTATACATTATTTTCCCTTCATATCCTCAAAATAGGTATCAAGCAACGACTTGGCGGCTACAAACGACGTCAGGTTTCCTTGCAGGACCTGCTGCTCACGGTCGGCCAGCATCGACTGGATTTTGGGATTGTGGTAAAAGCTGTCCTTCAAATGTTCGTTGATGCTCTCGTACATCCAGTATTTGCTTTGCTCGTTGCGACGATAATCGAAATAGCCGTTGGCTTTTACAAAATCTATGTATTGGTACACCATGTTCCAAATTTCTTTTACTCCTAAATTATAGAAGCCGGAATAGATAAGAACCTGGGGCGTCCAGCCACTTTCGGGAGCCGGAAACAGGTGGAGGGCATTGCGGAACTGGGCAGCTGCCAGACGGGCACGCTCCACATTGTCGCCGTCGGCTTTGTTGATGACAATGCCGTCGGCCATCTCCATGATGCCACGCTTGATGCCCTGCAGTTCGTCGCCCGTTCCCGCCAACTGGATGAGCAGGAAGAAATCGACCATGGAGTGGACAGCAGTCTCGCTCTGACCGACACCGACCGTTTCCACAAAAATCTTGTCAAAACCGGCCGCCTCGCAGAGGATGATTGTTTCACGCGTCTTGCGGGCTACGCCACCCAGTGAACCGGCTGACGGGCTGGGACGGATGAACGACTTGGGATGAACCGACAGCTTCTCCATACGGGTCTTGTCGCCCAAGATGCTGCCCTTGCTGCGTTCGCTGCTGGGGTCGATGGCCAGCACGGCCAGCTTGCCGCCATATTGTTCGAGTACATGGAGGCCGAAGACATCGATGGACGTACTCTTGCCGGCACCCGGCACGCCACTGATGCCCACTCGGATGGAACTTCCTGAATAAGGAAGGCACTTTTCGATGACCTCCTGAGCGATGGTCTGATGCTCGGAGCGCACGCTTTCGACCAACGTGACAGCCTGACTCAAAACAGTCACATCACCCTTGACGATGCCGTCCACGTATTCGGCTACCGACAATTCACGCTTCTTGCGCCGCGGACGATTCTTCAGATAGGGGTTCACAGATGCAGGCTGCTCCACGCCGGCATTGACGGTCAAGCCCTTGTATGCTTCGTTGTTTTCGGGATGTTCCATAGTTATTTGGCTTTAATGTTGATGGTTACTTTCGGATGGATCGGGTCATTGGTGATCAGCAACAGACGCAGGTGACGGCGATGTTTGCCGATGTTCCGTTTGGTGACAGATACCCGCAGGCGGGTAGACTCGCCCGGAGCCAGCACCGTTTTCTTCAAACGGACATTCACAGCCGGATGGAACACCTGCAATTTGCTGATCTGCAGGGGAGAACGACCGGTATTGGTCAAGGTGATGTCCTGATGGGCCCGTTTCTTCCGTGCCAGTGTCTGGCTCAAGTCGATGCTGTCGGCCGAAAGGCTGATGACAGGCGCATTGAGACGTTCGGCTTCAGTCAGGTTGGAGAAGTCGGGAAGCAGAACGGCGGAAACCGATATTTCGTTCTCCTCACCGACCTTGTCGCCCAGGAAGCGGGACAGATAGACAGATGACTGGGTCAACCCCAAGTCTGTCAGCTTCTCGGAGTTCAGCGTCAACTTCACCGTGCCACGCTCGCCCTGTTGCAATACTTCCGGATTGCTTTCCATCGTCAGATAGGAAGGGAGATGCATCAGCACGGGCTCGTAGGGCTTGTCCGAGAGATTTACGACACTGAGGTACATCACTGGATGCTCTCCGCGCTGTACATCGGGGAAGTCTATCTCATTCCGATCGATGCGTATCTGACCGATCTGATAGGGATGTGTACGGGTAAAGTCACTGATTTCGGTCACCACTTCCCCGTCGAACTTCAGGTAGACCAGGTGGGGAGCCGCATTGGTAAAGATGGCGACCGACTTCTGAAAATGTCCCAAGGCTTCGGCGTCGAAGGTTACGTCCACCGTTCCCTTTTCGCCAGGCGCAATGGGTGTCTTGGTCCATCGGACATCGGTACAGGCACAATCGGGCTCCACCTCACTGAGAACCAGCGGTTCATTGCCCGTGTTGGTGACGGTATACTGCACCGTAACGGGACGCTTCCACTCAATTTGCCCCAAGTGTTGCATCTGCGTGCTCGACGTGAAGCGTGCCTGCGCGGCAACACCCGCCACCAGGCATGTACAAAGCGTTATGATAGAAAAAAATCTTTTCATCCGTTTCAAAGGTTATCATGATTACAGATTGCAAATGTACAAAATTCGGGTTGAAGAAACACCCCTTGACACACATTTTAGGCAAGATTTAGATTCGGGCTTGTCAAGCGAATCCGCCAACCCTTTCTCTACCACCCCGACAAGTGCACGACAAAGCACTGCTTTCCCCAAAGAAAAACGATGTTTTCCCCTAAAGAAAGCGATGGGACACGACTTACTTCCGACCACGATGCTGGAAGAACCAGCGGAGGATGGAGGCAGGAATGGTGTGAGTAAAGGAGTTGACTTCGTCGCTCCGCTCGTCGACACGGGCAAAATACTGGGCGGCGTCCTTGTCGGAGAGCACCCCGTCGGCCTGCATCTGACGGATGGTGCGCCGTTCGTTGCTCAGCACCATACGGATGGCTTTTTGTGTCAGAGCGTGGTTGTAGGCCTTGGGGAAGTCGGCAGCCAAGCGCCCGATGACATGGTTCATGCCTTCGATGTTGTGCTCCACTTCCCGACGAAGCGCCTGCAGGAGGCCCGTCTGCGACGGTTGTACCAAGCCCGACGAAGCCAGGTCGTCGAGCAGCTTCAGGTCTTCGCGCTGCAGAATGATGAAACCGCGGCCCAGGTCGTAGATGATCATGATGCGCTCGCGGAAGTAGAAGCCCGTCCAACGGCTGAAGTAGGGCAGCTTCTGCATGCGGTAGAGCGCCTGCGTGCGGCTACAGAAATCGAAAATGGAGCGACGGAGGTCCAGCGGATAAGTGCCGTCGTGGTCATAGAGTTCGTCGAGCGAGTTCATCAGCCGGCGGAAAGCCGTCTGCGAAATGATGCCTTCGTCGTAGATTTCACGGCTGAAAGCCTTCTCACGGTCGAGCACCCGCAGACGCAGTTCGGCCAGCACGTCCTGCGAACGGGCAGCAGACAGAGGAGCCTTGTCGGGAAGCGGAGCCACGTAACCAGCCACCTTCTTCCAGTTGGCTCCCGCCAGCGGTTCGCGGGTCTTCAGGCGTTCAAAATATTTCTCCCCGCTCTCGCGGATACGTTCCTGCACGCGGCGTTCCATCAGTATCCGAGCCGAAGGCACATGGATAAGCCCCAGCTTACCCAGCAGCCAGCGCGTGGTAGTGGCGTTGATGCAGAGGGTCAGCGTCACGATGCCCGCCGTGAAGAACAGCACCTGGCTGCGAATGTCCTCGGGGATGGCAGGCGTATAGGACACCATCAGCGCCAGCGTCAGGCCCAAGGCACCGCGCAGGCCGCCCCAGGTGAGAATGACCGACTCGCGCTTGCTCAATCCATAGCCCAGCCGCTTCATCAGCGGATAGAGCATCATGATCATAAGGAAGCGGAACACGTTCAGGCCTACATAGATGAGCAGCAGTACGCCGAAATGCGACCACGTGAAGTCCACCTTGACGGCAATCACCACGCCCACGATGATGAACACCAGCGTATTGGCCATGTAGGTCAGCAAGTCCCAGAAGCTCTCCATGAACTCGTTGACCTGCGGCTTGAGGCGCGGCTTCCCCACATAGGCAATGGTCAGTCCGAAAGCCACCAAGGCGATGACGCCCGACAGGCCCAGGTAATATTGCGACAGGATGAACACCAGATAGGCCGAAAAGATGATGACACTGTTCTGGATGAGCGCCTCCGAGTTGATGCGGGTGATGAACCAGATGACCACCCGGGCAGCCATATAGCCCAGCAGCACACCGCCGGCCACCACCTGCACGAATTGCATGACGGGCGACACCTCGCTCTGCCCCGCCGCCGTATAGACACCGAAGAACAGCATGAAGCAGACGATACCCGTGCCGTCGTTGAGCAACGATTCGGCATCAACCAGCGTGGAAAAGCGCTTGCTCGTCTTCAGCTCATGGAGCAGGGCCACGACGGCCACAGGGTCGGTAGCACTGATCAGGGCGCCGAACATCAGCGCAAAGGGCCACGTCCATTGCCCGTAACCGGGCACTGCAAGACTGATGACCATCAGCAGAACAGCCGTCAGGAGCATGCAGATGACCAACCCCGGCACGGCCAGCAGCGTGGCGTTGGCCAGGGTCTTCTTGAAAATATGCAGATTCAGCTCATAGGCCGCATCGAATATCAGCACAGGCAGGAAGATGTAAAGGATGAAGTCGGGATTGATGTTGGCCACCCCCGTCAACGCCTCCCCCACCTCGGGCACGGCACGAAACAGGCCGTAGCGGTCGGCCAGCCCCACCAGCAATCCGACGGCAAACAACGCCACCGTATAAGGTACGCGCGAACGGCGCAACAACGACTTCAGCAAAGCGCCGACCACCAGACCTCCGATAGCCAGCAACAAAGGCACGAGCAAAGCAAATTCTTCCATAAAGCCCAAAATTACAATCAAAAGTTAAGCCTTGCAAAGATAACATAAACTACGAGAAACGCCAAGCGGAAAACACAGATTTCCACTCCCCGATTCCGAAGCGCGGCACGTCCCCTCCGCCCCTCTCCATCCAAGCCCCGCTATCACGTTGAAAAAGAAGCGAAAATATCGGGCAAACATTTGCACATCTCGGATAAAAGCCGTACTTTTGTGCCCGATTATTCCGAAACGGGTCCGACAAAGAGCTTTCCAAGTGATTGGAGACCACCCGACGGAGCTAACTTATACATTATATATAAGAAATGTACGCAATTG
>ERZ827150.2400-NODE-2400-length-20287-cov-3.872974_pt1 | contig 20287 bp, 16 predicted proteins | sample MGYA00519779_ERZ827150 | MGnify/ENA primary metagenome ERZ827150 (study PRJEB31778, sample SAMEA3449267) | human gut metagenome | biome: human gut; feature: human-associated habitat; material: faeces | place: United Kingdom | collected 2010/2012 ...
AAAATATTTCGTAATTATTCCCCCCTTTCAATATCGTTCCGCCGCTTGTTTTGAGCGAACAAGCCGCAAGACAAAAGGCGATAAGGTAAAAGAGAATTTTTTTCATAGCCGGTATTATTGACCGAAGAACAAAATAATATACAAAAAAGGCGGGGCGAGCATTTTTGCAAAATGCTCGCCCCGCCCGGCGTTATAAAATTTTTTAAATTGATTTCAGAGCGTTTTCAGGTCGCTGCCTTTAAGCCCTATTCTCGAAAAAAGCCTTATGCGTTCTTTGAGCGAGGGCGTGTGTTCGAGCGTTATTCCCGAGAACATTCCGTCGCACGCGTCGAGAGAAGAGGATATTTCATGCCCGATTACGGCAAAAGTCGTTTCTCTGTAAAGGCTCGCGGTTTCTTCGTCGCCGAACTCGCGGACGAGTTTCTTTTTAGGGTAATCGCAAACCATTCTCGCAATCGGCAGAATATTCGCCGCGATGCACTTGTCGTAAAAAGTCCTCGCGTCGAAATCGTCGGGTTGTTTGTCGATATTGAAAACCACGCTCCGGATTCCGTTTTTAACGGCGAAGTCGATCGCTTCGTCTTCGTCGCCCTCCATAACGAGCGCGGAAATTGCCCCGAAACCGTTGCTCGCGGCAACGAATTCCGAAACTTTTTTCAGTTTTCTCGGCGGGAGTTTCATTTTGTAATTAAAGAAAAGCGTGGCGGCGAGGTCGATTTCGTAATAAACGTTGGCTGTGTCCTCGAGGCGTTTTTCGTCGTATTCGGAGAGCGAAATCCCGAGATCCTGCGTTATAAACTCGGTTATTTTATCCGCCGCTTTGAACTTTTCGATGATTGCATCCGCAAGGCAGACGAAAACATCCTCCGTGGAGGTGGTTTTGAAAAACGACCGCGGGGGAGTGGAAACCGTAATTCCGTATTTTTTCAGGCGGGAATTAAGTTTGCCGAGAAGTTGGTCGGTAAAATCGTTCTGAATTTTTCTGTAAAAGAAAAGGTCAAAGTTGAACGCCTTCACGTTTTTGTGGGGAATACCCATCGAAATCATTCTGACGGGCGCGCCCTTTTCGTCCTCGACGTCCGTTTCCGCGCCGATATAATACAAACCGCCGAGGATTTTTTCGGCTTTCATCAGTTCTTTCGCGCCGGAAAGAGAAGCGTAATCGACTATCGCGACGGCGGGAAATCCGTTTTTCATCAGCCTGTAGGCTTCGAGCGACGGCGTTGAACCGAAGCAGGAATATTCTGTGCGGCAATGAAAATTGAAGTTGGCTTTCCGGTTTTGTTCCGGTTTAAAATCTTCGCTTGCCGCAAGTTTTTTCAGGGCCGAAAGCCGTGAAAATCTGCCTTTATTTCTTAAGTTGGAAACTAATTGTTCGTCCTGCATAGAAGTCACCCGATAAAATATCTGAAACAACTATAACATTTAATCCCCATTTTGTCAAGCGTATCAACCATAGCCGAAAACCCGACGAGCAAAAACGCAATCTCTCTCGGCTAACCGGGAGAGGTCCCAATACGCCGCGGCGGACGAATTTTCCGTGAGAAAACGCCTTTTTTTGTGAAAACTTGTCTAAAATTTAAAAACCGCCGAAAAAAACTGAAAAAAACGATTGATTTTTTTTGTAAATATGTTATAATGAGCCTAAGCGCACGGGGAATTGACGAGAAGTTGTTTCCGGGGTCGCAAATCAAGTAATATCGGAGGAAATTATGAACAAAAGTGAATTTATCAGGGCTTATGCAGACAAACTCGGCGTAACGATCAAAGAGGCAGACGCGAATTTCAGCGCGTTGGTGGAAACGCTCACCGATTCTCTCAAGAACGGGGAGTATATTCACATTTCGGGCTTCGCTACTTTCGAAATCAAGGACAAAGCGGCAAGAGACGGCGTAAACCCCCTTACCGGCGAAAAGGTTCAGATCAAAGCGTGCAAGGCTCCCGCGGTTAAGTTCAGCAAGACTTTCAAAGACGTTTTCAATAAGTAATTATCCATAAAACAACGATTTGGTCCGGCAAAAATGCCGGACCTTTTCTTTTCACAAAAAAATCGTTAAAAAATTGTCCTTTAGTATTTACAAAACGGGGTATGTGTGATATAATAACTTAATAGGTAAAAACGTCGGTCGCAGGGGCGGGATTTTAAGACGATAATACGCCGAAACGCCGGCGGAATATGAAACGAACGGAGGGCGAAAACTTGAAAAACATAAACAAAGAAATGTCGGTTAGGCTTCTCAACGCCCTTTCCGAGGATTACAAAACGGACGCGAAACTTCAGAGCGACAAAGAACTCACTCTTTCGCTTGTCGAAAAGAGACCCGAATTGTACGAATATGCTTCCGAAACGCTTAAAGCCGACGAGGAGATCGCCTCGATTTGCTTTAAAAGCGACGGGCGGCTCATTCGCTTCGCTCCCGAAAGTATCCGCTCGAATCCGAAAATCGCGCTCATCGCCGCAACCGATTATCCCCTTTGCGTTTCGTTTTTAACGGGCGAAGCGGCTGATTCGAGAGAAATCGCGGAGGTGGTTGCGAGAAGCGGCGGTTCGGCAATCGAATCGTTGCCCGAAAAATATTTTTCCGATAAGGAAATCGCCCGCATAGCGGTAACGAAAAACGCGAAAAATATCCGTTTCTTTTCGGAAAGCGTAAGGGCGGACGAGAGCGTTTGTCTTGCCGCGCTCGCTCAGGACAGAACGGTGTGCGCTTATTTTGCGGACGACGCGTTCGCGAGCGATAAAGTTTTCGAGCGTTCCGTGCGGGCGGACAGGGGCGTGATCGGCGCGAACACGCTTTCCAACGATATGCCGCTCGGGCTTTTCGAGAAAATTACCGAAAAAAACATGACCATAAGGCTCACCGCGCAAAAACTCGACCTTCTTACCATAGACTATGATAAACTGTACGCCGTTTTGAGAGCGTGCGAGGGCAACGTTATCCGCAAAAAGGAACTGCTCATGCGAGTGGTGGAAAAGGACGACAGAAAATGCGCGGAACTTTTGTGCGAAAAATTCTCTGTTTTGCCGCAGACGGTTAAGGAAATTCTCCCTTACGCCGTTCAGCACAGAAAAATGCGCGTTCTGCCTTATCTCATGTCCTTTATGAACGCGAGAAGCGTTGGAGAGAGAGAAGAAAGAGAAAAAATAATCCGCGGATTGAAACGCAATTCGCCCAAAGCCGTGCAGACGCTTTTCGATTCCGTCGCCGAATATAAAAACGACAGAGAAGTTATCGCGCTCTGCGCCGGCGTAAACGGCGAGATTTTGAAATATATCGAGGATTCGCCGCTTTTCCGCGATCCGGAAATCGTTTCGGCGTGCGTAAAAAGTTACGTGGTGAAAAACGCGGACAAACCTTTCGTTCAGTGGTTCAAGGACGCGAATTTTTCCTATGACGACCTGAAAGTTCTGTGCCGCAAGGATTACCGCAACTATTTTGCGTTAAGCAATGATTTGCAAAAAGACGTCGGTTTGTGCGTGGAAGCGGTGCGCTCGGGAATCGGCGTTTACGATAAAATGGACGAGGAAATGAAAAAAATCCCCGCGGTTAAAGAGGCAAAAAGATGAGCGGACTGACGGAAAGCGCAAACGAAGTTTTAAAACTCGCCGTTTCGGCGTTCGGTTCGTCATTTTCCTATCTTGCCTACGCGGTGGGGAAAGCGAATCCGGCCGTCACCGAAGAAAAACCGTTTTGCTATACGGACGGCAACGGGATTTATTTCGGCGAAAAGCAGTTGTTGTTTCAAACTGCGTCGAAGGGGTCCGAACTCGCGGTGCTGGGGCTTTGCCACACGATTCTCCATTGCTTGTTCCTTCACCCGTTCAGAGCCGTCGGCAAAGATGCGGATATTTATGACGTCGCGTGCGATTTAACGGTTGCCTATTACGTGGACGACCTCGGCGCTCCGTTCGGCGACAGAAAACATATTGAATACAGAAAACACCTCTATAAGTCGATTATCGAGCAATTCGGCGGCATAACGGAAAGTTTTTGCTCGGCTTATCTCGCCGGGGTTGATAAGGAAAAACTCGAAGAAATCGGCAACGCGATCAGGGTTTGCAGCCATTTTATGTGGCGGCGGGGCGAACAGAGAGAAAACGACGGCGGGGCGTCCGGTCAGGATAATCGCGACGAGGGCGAAGAAGATAAAAACGCGGAAAAACAGTGGATAGAAATCGCGAAGAAAATTATTCCGAGGCTCGGAAAAGACCAGCGGGAACTCCAAAGGAGGCTCGAAAACGTAACGGGCGGGAAGAGAGATTACCGCAAACTTCTGGAACGATTCATCAAAACGAGCGAAAAACGAACGCCCGACGACGATTTCGATTATATATTTTATTGTTACGGGTTGAGCCTTTATAAAAACGTGCCTCTCATCGAAAACTTAGAGACGAGCGACGCGAAAGATTATTCGCAGATAGTCGTCGCCATCGACGTGTCGGGCAGTACCGCGGGCGAACCGGTCAAGGTGTTTTTAAGAGAGGTTTATTCCATTTGTTCGCAGATTTCCGAACGCGACAATCTGAAACTCAGGATAATTCAGTGCGACAGCGATATTCGCTCCGACGAAATTATCGACGGCGACGAAGATTTCAAAAACAAAATGAAGAATTTTAAACTCGAGGGCGGCGGCGGAACGGATTTCCGATCTGTTTTCGAGCGGCTCGAACTCGATAAAAAACGCGGAGCGAAAATCCGCGCTCTGTTATATTTCACCGACGGATACGGTACGTTCCCCACGGAGAACCCCGATTTCAAAGTGTGTTTTCTGCTTTACGGCGAAAACGCCGACGAAATCAGAACGCCGTACTTTTCATACAAAATCGTTCTCGATAAGGACGATCTTTCATAAAAGCGGCGGTTTATACGTTTTGCGCGAGCAAAAAAGCCGCCTGTATAAAAGCGAAACTCAAACGATTTTAACGCCGAAAGGAGAAATTTATGAACATTCTCGAAGCAAAAAACGAAATTAAAAACGCAATCACGATTTATCTCGCCAAGGACGCGAACGGCAACTACGAAATCCCCGTGGAAAGGCAACGCCCCACGCTCGTTATAGGCGCGCCGGGAATAGGTAAAACGGCGATAATGAGTAAAATCGCCGCCGAACTGGACATAGGTTTTTTAGGTTACACGATAACGCATCATACGCGTCAGTCGGCGATAGGTTTGCCGTTTATATCGAAGAGGACTTTCGGCGGTAAGGAATATTCCGTGACGGAATATACGATGAGCGAAATAGTCGCCGAGGTTTACGAGGCGATCGAAGCGCAGGGCAAAAAAGAGGGCATTTTGTTTATAGACGAAATCAACTGCGTTTCGGAGACTCTCGCGCCCGCGATGCTCGAACTTCTGCAACATAAAAAATTCGGAACGCATAAAATTCCCGACGGCTGGATTTTAACCGCCGCGGGCAACCCCGAAGAATTCAACAAATCGGTCAACGAACTCGATATGGTCACGCTCGACAGGGTGAGAAAACTCGACGTGGAGCCGGATTACGAAGCGTTCAAAACCTACGCGCTCAATTCCGGCGTGCATAGCGCGATCGTCGGATTTTTATCGCTCAACAGCAACTGCCTTTTCACGGCGGAGAAAAAGCCGGAGGGGCTTGAACTCGTAACCCCGAGAAGTTGGGAGGACCTTTCTTACGCGATTTACGAGTATGAAAAACTCGATATCCCCGTCAATATGTCGCTTATCGGGGGATATATTCAAAGCCCGGCGATAGCGAGCGAGTTTGCCGGGTACTACGCGATTTTCCGTAAATTCGGCGCGATCGTTTCGGGCGACGAGGTGGAAAACGGCACTCTTAAGGATATAGATCTTTCGGGAAGCAATTTCGAGGAGAAATTTGCGCTTTCGGAGATTATGCGCGCGAAGGCGGTTAAGATAGCCGACAAAGCGATGGCTAAGGTGGAAGCGGCGGACGCCGCGCTCAAAGCCGCGGAAGCGGAAAACGTCAACGTTTGCGTTAAGGAACTTTTGAGCAAATATAAATCGGGCGCGCTCAGCAGATATCAGAAATCGGAATACAGAGCGGTTATAGAGGGGCTTTCGTCCGTAAACCCGCGCGACTTTGCCGCGAAATATGCCGCGGACTGCGAAGAATACGGGCAAAGCCACGTTAAAAAGATAGAAAACGTTCTTTGTTTTGCCGAAAAATCGCTCGGCAAAGGTCAGGAACTCACTTCGTCCGTCACTTCGATGCTCACGAGCGAAAATTTCGTGGGTTTCATCGCCAAGTTCGGTTGTCCGAAGTTTTACGAACTCAACGGCGAACTTCTTCTCGGCGGCGGGGATAAGGCGAGAGATATCGCCAGACGCGCGATAAAAGCCGCGTCCGGCAAATAATTTTACGCGCGCCGAGTTTCCGACTCGTATTATTTTTACTCGTGTTATTGCTTGCATTAAAACGTTGACCGACATTAAAACAGAATATGAACAAAGTTTTTTCAAACGTTAAAAAGTATAAAAAAGAGTGCTTTTTCGCGCCGCTGTGCAAACTCGTGGAAGCGCTTCTGGAACTTATCGTTCCGCTTTTCGTCGCGGATATAATCAATCGCGGCGTGAACGGCGGGGATACGGGTGTTATAATCAAAGACGCGCTCATAATGGTCGCGCTTGCGCTCGTCGGGTTCGGATTTTCGATTTTCGGGCAGTATTTCTCGGCAAAAGCCGCCACGGGTTTTTCGTCGGAAGTAAGATCGGGATTATACAAAAAATTGCTTTCCGCGCCCCTTTCCGAAACGGACAGGATGGGCGTTTCTTCGATGCTCACGCGGATGACGAGCGATATAAACCAGATGCAGAGCGGTCTTAACATTGCGTTAAGGCTTCTTTTGCGTTCGCCGTTCGTCGTTCTCGGCGCGTTTGTCTGCGCGTTCTTAATCGACGCGGAAGTGTCGCTCGTCTTTCTCGCAACTATTCTCGTTTTGTCGATAGCCGTCGTCGCGATTATGAAGATAACGATGCCGAAATACGTCAAAGCGCAGAAACTTCTGGACGACGTGGCTTTGTCCGCGAGAGAAAATCTCACGGGCGTGAGAGTTATCAGGGCGTTCGGCGCGGAAAACGACGAAGTGAAAACTTACGAAGCGAAGAACGCGAAACTCGAAAAATTTCAGAACGCCGCAGGTAAAATTTCGGCTCTTTTAAATCCGCTTACGTTCACGATAGTCAATTTCGCCATAGTCGCCCTTTTGTGGAGCGGCGCGATTAAGGTCAACGACGGAGTTCTTTCGCAGGGTATGACGATCGCGCTTTACGATTATATGTCGCAGATTCTCATCGAACTCGTCAAATTCGCGAACCTCGTCGTTTCGATCTCCCGCGCGCTGGCTTCCGCCAAAAGAGTTCAGACCGCGCTCGATATGCCAGACGAAAAGAGCGGAACGGAAAACGGCGATACCTCGGACGCGTATATAGAATTCAGAAACGTCGGCGTGACTTATGCGGACGGCTCTACCGGCGTTAAAAATATTAATTTCAAAGTAAACAAAGGCGAAACGATAGGCGTGATCGGCGGAACGGGCAGCGGAAAATCCACCGTCGTCAATCTCCTGCCGCGGCTTTACGACGTGAGCGAGGGGGCGGTCTTTCTGGACGGAAAGGACGTGAGAAGTTATCCGCTTAAAGAATTGAGAAAAAAAGTCGGCTCGGCGTTGCAACGCCCCGCGATTTTCAAAGGGACGATTCGTTCCAACGTTCTTCCGCTCGGCGAAGCGGACGAAGAAAGGCTTTCTTCCGCCGTGGACACCGCTCAGGCGCGCGACGTTGTGAACGCCAAGGAAAACGGTTACGATTCCGTTCTCGAACAAAACGGCAGAAACCTCTCGGGCGGGCAGAAACAGAGAATTTCCGTCGCGAGGGCTATCGCAAAACGCCCCGAAGTGCTTATTCTCGACGACAGTTCGTCGGCTCTCGATAATATAACCGATCTTAAGTTAAGGCGCGCGATAAAATCGCTCGATTATCCCGTAACCACGTTCATCGTTTCGCAAAGGGCTTCGAGCGTGCTGGGAGCGGATAAAATAATCGTTATGGACGAGGGAGAAATCGTCGGAACGGGAACTGCGGACGAACTCAGAAAAACCTGCGCGGTATTCCGCGAAATCGAGGATTCGCAATCCTCGTCGGAGGCGCGCAAATGAACGAAAAGAACAATCGGGAAAAGAACGATCGGAAAAAGGACAATCAGGTCGGCGGGCAAAACAATCGTATGAACGCAAACAACAATAAAGCAAAAAACAAAGGCGTGATAAAACGCCTCTGGAAATACGCTTCCAAATTCCGCGCGGCATTCGTCGTTTCGCTTGTCGCTTCGGCGGTTTACGTTGCGTTTTCGCTTATTCTGCCGATAATTTTCGGCAAGGCTACCGACCTTATCGTCGGCGAGGGCAACGTTTCGTTTTCCGAACTCATAACGCTGCTTATTTACGCGCTTTGCGCGGCGGCGGGCGCGGGAATCAGCCAATGGATAACGGAAATTCTGTGCAACAAAATCTCTAACGGCATCACCGCCAAAATCCGCGACGATACGTTCGGAAAATTGCAGAAAGTTCCGCTCAAATATCTCGACGGGCGCTCAACGGGCGACGTTTTAAGCGTTGAAATCGGCGACGCAGACAAACTTTCGGACGGGCTTCTGCTCGGCTTCTCGAGATTTTTTACCGGTATAATAACGATTATCGGCACGCTGGCGTTTATGTTTGCGATCAACCCCGTAATCGCGCTCGTCGTTGCGGGGCTTACCCCGATATCTCTTCTCACGGCGAAGTTCATCACCGGCAGAACTTACGGTCTTTTCAAGGCTCAGTCCCGCCTTACGGGCGAGCAGACCGCGCTTGTCGAAGAAACTTTATCGAACTTGCCCACGGTCAAGGCTTACGCCACGGAAGAAGTGAACGGAAAAAATTTCGACGACATTAACGAAGAACTTAAAACGACTTCGTTCAAAGCGTTGTTTTTCTCGTCGCTCACCAACCCGTCCACAAGACTTATCAATGCGGTGGTATACGCCGCCGTCGCGCTCACGGGCGCGTTGCTTGCAGTCAACGTTCCGCAAGGCGCGTTTCTGGCGGTAACCGCGGGCGAAATACTTTCGCTTTTGAGTTACGCCAACAGATACACCAAACCGTTCAACGAAATCACTTCGGTCATGACCGAACTCACGGGAGCGAAGGCTTGCGCCGCGCGCTTGTTCGAAATTCTCGACGAAGCCGAAGAAGTACGCTCTCCGCTTGAAAAGCCCGTTTCGGGGCTTTCCGGCAACGTGGATATCGACGACGTGAATTTCTCTTACGTTCCTGACAAGAAACTTATCGAAAACTTCAATCTTTCGGTTAAAAGCGGCACGAAAGTCGCGATAGTAGGTCCTACGGGTTGCGGAAAGACCACGCTCATCAATCTTCTTATGAGGTTTTACGACGTGAATTCCGGGGAAATCCGTTATGACGACACCCCGATAACGGAAATAGAAAGGCGGTCTTTAAGGCTCAACATCGGCATGGTTTTGCAGGAAACCTGGATAAGAAAGGCGAGCGTTTACGATAACGTCAGAATAGGCAGAAAGGACGCTACGCGCGAAGAGGTAATCGATGCTTGCAAACTCGCCAACGCGCACGGATTCATAACCCGACTCGATGGCGGTTACGACGCGATTATCGGCGAGGACGGGCTTTCCGCCGGGCAGAAGCAACTTCTGTGCATCGCAAGGGTGATGCTTTGCCTGCCGCCGATGCTTATTCTCGACGAGGCTACTTCGTCTATCGACACGAGAACGGAAATGAAAATCCAGCGCGCTTTCGATACGTTAACCGCAGGCAAAACGAGTTTCATCGTCGCGCACAGGCTTTCCACGATAAAGAGCGCGGACGCGATACTCGTAATGAAGGACGGAAACGTCATCGAGCAGGGTACTCACGCCGAACTTCTCGAAAAACACGGATTTTACTACGATTTATATAACAGTCAATACGCGGCTGTTTCCGCCGAAGGGGCTTAAAAAGAACCCGAACGCCGAAGGAAAACCGAGGAATTTAATCACTTGTGGCTAACTGCCGGGGAGTGTAAAAGAAATGATCATCACGATTAAAAAACGCGCGGACGAAAAACAACTCGATAATCTCATAGTCTGGCTCAATCGCTCGGGCGTGTCTGCGGAAACCGAAACTTTCGGCGACAGGCTCGCGATAGCCGTTTTCGGCGACGTTTCTCTTATCGACGAAGAACTTTTAAGGGATATGGATATCGTTGAAAGCGTTACGCGGGTGAGTGAAAAATATAAACTCACCAACCGGAAACTTCACCCGGAAAACACGATTGTGGAAGTTGGCGGGAAGAAATTCGGCGGAAATAATTACTCGTTCATCGCCGGACCTTGCTCGGTGGAGAGCGAAAAACAGATTATCGGCATCGCGAAAGCGGTCAAGGCGGCGGGCGCCGCCGCGCTCCGCGGCGGCGCGTTTAAACCGCGTACTTCGCCCTACGATTTTCAGGGTTTAAAGTCGGAGGGGATAAAACTTCTCAAAAAGGCGAAGGCGGAAACGGGTTTGCCGATCGTGACGGAAATAACGAGCGTTAAAAGCGTGGACGATTTCGAAGGGGTTGATCTGATTCAGGTCGGCGCGAGAAATATGCAGAACTTCGAACTTCTCAAAGAGGTGGGCAAACTCGGCGCGCCCGTACTTTTAAAACGCGGACTCGTCAACACCGTGGACGAACTTCTGCTCAGCGCGGAATACGTTATGGCCGAGGGGAATAAAAACGTAATTTTATGCGAACGCGGCATAAGAACTTTTGAAACGCTCACGAGAAACACGCTTGATCTGGGCGTTATTCCGCTTTTAAAAGAACGCACTCATCTGCCGGTTATAGTCGATCCGAGCCATGCTTCGGGATTGAAAAGGCTTGTCGAACCGCTCTCGCTTGCGGCGGCGGCTGTCGGGGCGGACGGAGTTATGATCGAAGTTCACAACGATCCGATTCACGCTTTGTGCGACGGCGCGCAATCGATTTTGCCCGAAGAATTCAAAACCGTTGTCGAAAAAACCGCGGCGATTTTAACCGTTTGCGGCGGCAAAAGGATAGAAAAATGAGAGAAACGGTTATAAAAACACATAAACCTTATAAATATATAACCTGCGATTCGTTTGCGGGGCTTGCGGAAGAACTTTTCGCCGTCGTGAAAAGCGACAGGCTTTTCGTCGTTTACGATAAAAACACCAAGAAACTTTTTGCGAAAGAATTGAGAGAGGAACTCTGCGATTTTTCGGTTTGCGAAATAGTCGTTCCCGAGGGCGAAAAATGCAAAAATTTCGGTTGTTATAAAAGGCTTGCGGAAAAACTCGCCGAAAACGGCGCGGACAGGACTTCCGCTCTTTTAGCCGTGGGCGGCGGAGCGGTGAGCGATCTCGTCGGGTTCGTCGCGGCGACTTTTATGCGCGGGATAACCTATTGCGTATGCCCCACGACGATTTTGTCGGCTATAGACGCGTCCGTCGGCGGAAAAACCGCCGTCGATCTTTCTTTCGGGAAGAATCTCGTCGGCGCGTTTTATTCCCCCGCGCTTGTTTATGTAAACGTTTCGTGTTTCGATTTTCTGCCCGCTCGCGAGGTTGAAAGCGGCATGGGCGAAGCGGTGAAATACGCTTTCATAGATAAACGCGTTTCCGCCGAAGATATCACGGGCGATATGGAAAATCTCGTTATAAAATGCGTTGAAATAAAGAACGAAATCGTTAAAAAGGACGAGTTTGAAACAAAGCCGCGCGGCGGCAGAACGGTGCTTAATCTCGGTCATACGATAGGTCACGCGTTGGAGGCATCGAGCGGCTATTCGCTTTCGCACGGGCTTTGTGTTGCTTACGGAATTAAGCGGATAATCGACTTATCGGCGGACTTTTACGGTTTGAGTAATGAAAAAATCGAAGAGATGAACGCGCTTTTGAACGTTTATCCGTTCGATTTTTCGTTTGCGACGGATATACGGGACGTCAAGTCGCGTATGTTGTTCGATAAAAAGGTTACGGGGAGCGACGTAATGCTTGTTCTGCTTAAAGGCGTGGGAGAACCCGCCGTTGAAAAAACGCCGATTTCAAAGGTCTGGAAGTTGTTGAAATGAACGTCGGGATATCGAAATTTTCGGCAAAAGGGAGCGTGGTCGCGCCTCCGTCAAAATCGCTCGCGCATCGCTTGCTTATTGCCGCCGCGCTCAAAAACGGTCGCACGGTCGTAAAAAACATAGGTTATTCCGCAGACGTGACGAGAACCTGCGATTGTTTGGCGGCTTTGGGCGCGAAGATAACGGTTGAAAACGGCAACGCGGTGGTTTACGGAATACAAAATTCCGCCGCAAATGACTTTTTCGGAGAGAAAGAATTTATCTTAAACACGGGTGAAAGCGGCTCAACGCTAAGATTTCTGATGCCTGTCGCAGCCGCGCTCGGAATCCGCGTTGAATTCGTGTGCGATAGCGGACTCCTTTGCCGCCCGATTGACGAAATGATAAACGTTCTTTCCGCTCACGGCGAGAAGATCGAAAAAACAAATCGCGGTTATCTTCTTTCGGGGAAAATTCATCCCGGGAAGTTCGTTATAGACGGTACGGTTTCCTCGCAGTTCGCTTCGGGGATTGCGTTCGCTCTTCCTCTTTTAAGCGGAGAGAGTACGCTTGAAATAACCGGTAAACTCTCGAGCGAAAGTTATTTCGATATGACCTTGAACGTTCTCGGACAAAGCGTCATCAAATTCAAAAAGATAGGCTATAAGTCGATTATCTTCAATAAAAGTGATTATTATTTACCCGATGAAACGGTCGTTTCGGGCGATTTTTCCTCTGCGGCGTTTATGCTTGCCCTCGGCGCGCTCGGCGGTGACGTTACCGTTTCGGGGTTGAGCAAACACGATAGCGGCGGACAGGGCGATGAAAAAATCGTCGATTTATTGCGCCGGTTCGGAGCGGAAATAACCGTTGGGAATGATTTTATACGGGTTGCGCGTAAAGCAATTAACCCGATTGAAGCGGACTTTTCCGATACTCCCGACCTTGCGCCCGTGGTTTGCGTTTTGGCGGCGTTCGCGCAGGGCAAAAGCGTGTTCCGCGGCGTGGAAAGGCTGAAATATAAGGAGTGCGACCGGCTTTTCGCCATAATCGACATGCTCGAAAAAGCCGGAATAAAAACGGACTATAAAGGCGGCGTTCTGTCCGTTTTCGGCGGCCGGCCGAAGGGCGGAACGACGTTTGATGGGTTCGGCGATCACAGAATGGTCATGGCTTCGGCGGTTTTCGCTTCCGCGCTCGAGCCTGCGTGCGTTATAAAAGGAGCGGAACACGTTTCAAAATCTTATCCCGATTTTTTTGCCGATTTCGGGCGGCTCGGAGGTAAAACAGATGTCGGTGTTTAACGGAAAAAGAATCAAAGCCGAGATTTACGGCGCGTCGCGCGGGGAAAAAATCGGCGTTAAGATCAGCGGACTTGACGGTTTTTCCTTTGACGAAAACAAACTGAAAGATTTTTTAAAACGACGCAGTCCTTCCGACAAGGTTTATTCCACCGCAAGAAAGGAACGCGATATCCCCGTTTTTTCCGGCGAAATCACAGGCGAAATCACGAGCAGAATTACGGGTGAAATTACGAACGAAATTGCGGGCGGCGTTACCGAAAGACAAATAGGCGGCGTTACCGAAAGAAAAATAGGCGGCGAATTTTCCTGCGAGATTTTCAACGAAGACGCGGCGAAAAGCGACTTAAAAAAAGCGAGCGGGAAAAACGAGGTCGGCCCGGAATACGGAAAAGAAACCGTGAAGTCGAAATTTTACGGAATACCTCGTCCGTCGCACGCCGATTACGTGAGATACGCCCTTTCGGGTACTCTCGATTTTTCGGGCGGGGGCGAATTTTCGGGCAGGTTGACCGCGCCGCTTTGCGTTCTCGGAGGAATCTGCAAACAGATTCTCGAAGAGAATTTCGGCGTTAAAACGCTTGCATATCTGACTCGCGTCGGCAATGCTTCGGGCGAAGATTATTACGACGTTTGCGGGAAAACAAACGTTGCGGACGCGTTCGGTTATATCGGCGGTAAGTTGGGGGATAGCAGTTTTCCGTCGATTTCGGACGGGAAAGAAATGCTCGATGAAATAAAAAAGGCTAAAAACGACGGCGACAGCGTGGGAGCGACGGTTGAGTGTGTTACGACGGGATTGAAAGTCGGTATCGGCGGCGCGCTTTTCGGAGGTCTTGAAGGTAAAATCGCTTCCGTAGTTTACGCGATTCCCGCAGTCAAGGCTGTGGAATTCGGTTACGGCGAGCGTTTCGCTTCGGCGCGTGGCTCTTTCGTTAACGACGCTATGCGTTTTGACGAAAACAAAAACGTGATTTTTGAAACCAACCGCTCGGGTGGAATCAACGGCGGCGTTTCAAACGGAGCGGACATCGTGTTCCGCGCGTCGTTCCGTCCTGCCCCGACGATTTCAAAACCACAGAAAACGATCGACCTTGTAAATAAGGAAAACGTCGAAGCGACATTTTTCGGACGTAACGACGTCTGCGTGGCGGTGAGAGCGGTTCCTGTTGTGGAGAGCGCGGCGGCGATTGCTTTCCTGGACGAAATTCTCGCCACGACGAATCGTAAACTAAACCGATAAAAACGAACAAGATTTTAACCGCAAAGCGGAGTTAAAAAAACAGAGTTAAAAAGCGGAGTTAAAAGGCGGAGTTAAAAATATGACTATAGACGAATTGAGAAAAAAAATCGACGAAAAAGACGACGCTCTTTCCGAACTGTTTGCGGAGAGAATGGCTCTTTGCAAGGAGATCGGCAAAGTTAAAGCCGAGGAGAACAGAGCGATAAACGCGAGCGGACGGGAGAATGAAATCATCGTCCGCGTTGCGAAAAACAAGCCGGAAGAGTTGATTAAATACGTCGCGTTGTTTTATCGGAACGTCTTTTCGCTCAGCAAGGCCTATCAGAGCGAATTTTACGCCGAAAACGCGCTTATCGGAAAAAAAATAAGCGAATCCGTGAGAAAACCCGTGGTTTCCGCGACGATTGCGGCGCGAGTCTCGGCGGAAGAAAGGGCTGTCGCTTCGACGGTTTTCCCCGTTGCGGTAGTTACGGAATTCAAAAACGACGAGGGAATCGTTAAAGCCGTGAAAAACGGATTATGCGATTTCGCCGTTCTGCCTTGCGACGAGGGCGACGGGTTTATGTCGGACACGCTTGAAAAAATAATCGAAAACGACCTGAGTATTGTCGGCATGATAGACTGCGAACGCAATCCGGACGGAGAAACGCGGAAAACCTGTTATGCGGTTCTCGCGGCAAAGCCGACGATATTCGCGGGCGCGGACAGAGCGGCGGTCGTTCTGGAATTAAAAAACACTGCGGGGAGTTTACTGTTGCCGGTGTCGCGGCTCGCGGGGGCGGGGCTTAACGTTACGCAGATAAAAAGTTTTGGTTGCGGCAGAATGAAAACGCTCGCTTTTATCGAGTTTGAGTGCGACGTAACTCAAAAGGAAACGCTAAACGTCATCGCGGAATTGAGCGGTTCGTCCGAAAAATTCCGCTTTCTGGGCGCGTATAAACATACGTTATAACCGGGGCGTAAACATACGTTATCACCCGGGCGTAAACATACGTTATCACCCGGGCGTATATAAACGCACGCCGTAACAACGTCGGAAACTATAAAAAGTATTAAATATGAAAAAGTATTAAATATGAAAAAGTATTATTTGCTCGGCGAGAAACTTTCGCACAGTTATTCCGCCGTTATTCATTCGTTTTTCGGGTTGGATTATTCTCTTCGCGAGTTGCCGCCCGAAAAGTTGAGCGAATTCGTAAAAAGCAGGAAGTTCGACGGGCTTAACGTTACGATACCTTATAAAAAATCCATCGTTCCGCTTCTGGACGAAGTTGACGGAATCGCCGAAAAAACGGGCGCGGTGAACACCGTTCTGAACAAAAACGGTAAACTTATCGGGTATAACACCGATTATTACGGTATGAAATACGCCCTCGAAGCGGCGAAAATCACGCTTAAAGGAAAGGACGTTCTCGTTCTCGGGAACGGCGGCGCGGGAATCGTTGCCGAAAAACTCGCTATAGACGAGGGGGCGGCGAGCGTTGAAATCGTTTCGAGAAAGGGCAAACTTAACTATGAAAATATTTACGATCGCGAGAAAACGCAGGTTATAATCAACGCCACGCCCGTAGGAACGTTTCCTTTTGCGGACGGCGCGGCTTGCGACGTTTCGAGGTTTAAAAATCTCGAGGGCGCGTTCGATTGCGTTTATAATCCTTTCCGATCAAAGTTCGTTCTTGACGCGGAAAAAATCGGCGCGAGGGCTTGCGGCGGTTTAACGATGCTTGTTGCTCAGGCGGTATATTCCGAAAAAATCTGGAGCGAAACAACGGGCGGAATTGCGGACGGAACGGCTGAAAAAACGGCTGACGGAACGTTTGAAACGGCGAACGGAACGGCTGAAAAAACGGCGGACATAACGGCTGACGGATCGGCTGAAACGGCAGATTGCGAAAATAAAATCCGCGCGGTTCTCGGCGAAGTTTTGAAACGCGAAACGAATATTTCGCTCGTCGGAATGCCGGGCGCAGGGAAAACTACGGTCGGACGGATTTTAGCGGAAAAACTCGGAATGGGGTTTTGCGATACGGACGAGGAAATCGAAAAGATCGCGGGCGAGTCGCCGGAGAAAATAATAGAAAAATACGGCGAAGAGCGTTTTCGCGAAATCGAAACGGAGGTTGCGGAATCGGTTTCCTCATTGCGCGGAGTTGTAATCGCGACGGGCGGAGGAACGATTCTGCGCGAAAAAAACGTTGAAAAACTCAGGTCTTGCGGCGTTGTAATTTGGCTCGGAAGAGATCTGAATCTGCTTGCGCAAAATAACAGACCGTTATCGAAAAATATGCCTATAAGTCGATTATTCAAGCAAAGAGAGGAGTATTACGTTGCCGCGAGCGATAAAAAAATCGAAAACGATAAAGCCGCGGAAAAGACCGCGGAGAAAATAATAACGGAGATTTTCGGGTGAAAGATAGAATGAAAATACTTGTGATAAACGGAGTGAATCTCAATATGCTCGGCATAAGAGAGCCGGAAATTTACGGCGAGAAGTCTTATTCCGCGCTGAAAAAGTATATCGTCGCCGGAGCGAAAAAAGCGGGCTTGAAATGCAGGGTCGTTCAAAGTAATTACGAGGGCAAAATCGTGGAGTTTATTCAGAAGGCTTACGGCAGGTTCGACGGAATAATCATCAACGCCGGCGCGTATACTCATACGAGCATCGCGATTGCGGACGCGATTAAAGCAGTAAGTTTGCCGGTCGTTGAAGTTCATTTGAGCGATATCAATAGCCGCGAAGAGTTCAGAAAAAAGAGTTTTATTTCGCCCGTCGCCGAAAAGGTTATCGTCGGGAAAGGTTTCGCCGGTTATGCCGAAGCGATAGGTTATTTTGCAATGCGTTCGGATCCATCCCGCTTAGCCACAGGTGATTGCGTTTGAACCCGCCAAAACCCCGATATTTACGCGTTTTTTGCCAAATTCGACTTCGCCCGTACCATAAAGTACGAACAAAGCCGCCTTCGTCAAAAATCATCGAAAATAGCGGCGTTTTGGTTGCAAGCAAGTATTGCGTTGTGTTTTTAGGTTAAGACAAGGCGCGCGAGCGGCTTAATACACAAGTATAAGCTACGAGCGCAACACCCGTATTAGCCAAAAACACAGCGCAAGACCGTGGTTCAAACGCAATTACCTGTGGCTATGGTCGGACAATAATTGAAAAGCGAAATTCGGAAATAAATTATGGAATCGGAAGTCAATATGCGGGCGGTTCGTCCGAAAAATATCTTATAGACGGTTATTGTTTTAAGGCGGTTATCGTCATTGCAAGGCAAGTCGTATGATTTGACCTTGTCGATGAAAAGCCGTAAAACTTCATAATATAAACGCCGCCCGAAGCCGTTTAAAAAAAACGGCTTCGGGCGGCGCTCTTAATTCATTGCGTTCTTCGCGAGGTTAATGGTTAGTTTTCTCGTTAAAATCGCCGCAGCAGGTGCAACCCTTTTGCGAGCAGGTTATCTTAACCGTGCCGAGGGAGCAGTTTTTACCGTGGTAATTGTGTTCGCATTCGCAAACGTCGCATTTGATACTGTCGTTTTTGTTTTGCATAAAAAAGACCTCCTTTTAAAGTCCTTGTATATTATGGACCAAAGGAGGTTTTTTATACGTTTTATAAATTTTAAAATCCGTCAGTCGAAAATTCCGATTAATTTTCGCCGTCGTTGCGATTTTCTGCAGTTTAAGCGTTTTCGCCGTCGTTGCGATTTTCTGCGGTTTAAGCGTTTTCGCCGTCGTTGATGTAGAGAATACCGAGCGTGTTCTTTCCGCAGTGGCTCGAAACAGTGCAGCCCGCGGTGGTTTCGTAAACGTTTTCGAAACCGTATTCGGCAACCACGGCTTTTGCCGCTTCAACCATTTCGGGTTCGGCAACGCTGTGGGTTATGAAGATAACCGATTTGTCGGGCGTGTTATATTTTTCGAGCGTCGCTCTGCAATATTTGGTAACGCAGTCGGTCATTTTGCCGCGGAATTTCTCCGTGTTTTTCATCGTTCCGCCGATCACCTCGATTTCAGGTCTTATGCGGAGAAGGTTTGCGCCGAGAAGAGCAAGTCCGGAGCATCTTCCGCCTTTATAGAGATAGTCAAGGCGTTCGATAATGAAACTCGCCTGAACGCTCGGGATACGTTTTTCCACGGCTTTGACTATTTCCGCGGGGTCGTCCATTGTTTCGGTGAGTTTTTTAGCGTAAATCGCTTCGAGCGAAATAGCGGTGGAGAGCGTTCTGCTGTCGACAACGTAAACGTTTTCAAACTTCTTTGCGGCGTTCACCGCGTTCGCGTACGCGCTCGACATCTCGGAAGAAATATCGAAGTGAATAATCGCGTCGTAATCCTTGAGGATTTTCCCGAAATGTTCGGTGAAGGCTTCTTCGTTTACCGCGTTCGTTTTGGGCAGGGTTTTGTTTTTGTCGGCATACTCGAAAATTTCGAGCGGACTTACCTCGCCGTCCAGAAAGAATCTGTCGCCCATCGTGACGCCGAAACTTACTACGTGAAAGTCGTATTTTTCTATGAGTTCCTTTGAAAGGTCGCAGGCGCTGTCGAGCGATATTGCAATTTTTTTCATAATAATCTCCGTTTTTTGTTTTTGTTTTTCGGAATATGCGGAATTTTATTCGCCGCATATATTCATATTATATATAAAACGTCGTCTTTTTTCAATTGTTTTAAGTGAAATTTTTGTTATTTTTTCCGCAGCAGGCTTTTCGACGTTCGTCACTTTGTAAAATATTATTGCGTTAATCGGCTTATAGGGCGACTTTTCGCGTTTAATCGACTTATTTGCGGCGGTTTTTTGAAAAAACGGAATTCATATGGTTTTCAGAATTACGGTTGATTTTAACACAATGTTGTGCTAAAATATGGGCGAAAACAAAGAGAAAACAAAAAGAATGATTCGGCGGCGACGAGCGAAATCGCAGAACGACCGCCGATCGAGAGAATGATTTAAGCAAATGAAGAACTACAAACTCACGCTCACTGCCTGTTATATAGGCTATGTTATTCAGTCGGTAGTAAACAACCTTTCGCCCCTTCTGTTCGCGAGATTTTCCTCGCAGTTCGGAATAAGCGAAATTCAACTGACTTCGCTCGTTTTTATCAACTTCGCGATACAGATTCTCGTCGACTGCTCGTCGGCGTTCATCGCGATGAAACTCGGATACAGAAAAAGCACGCTCATCGCTCAGGGTTTTTCCGCTCTCGGGCTGATATCGCTCGGCATTCTTCCGTTCGTTATGCCGCCGTTTGCCGGAATTCTGGTTGCCACGGCGCTTATGGCGGTCGGAGGGGGCTTCGTAGAAGTGGTGTTAAGTCCGCTTATCGAGGCGTTGCCGCTTAAAAACAAGTCGGGCGCGATGTGCTTTTTGCACTCGTTTTATTGCTGGGGACATATATTCGTCGTTCTTGCCGCAACGCTGTTTTTCAACACGGTCGGCATAGACAGGTGGTATATTCTGCCGGTAATTCTCGCGGTGTTGCCTGTTCTTAACAGTATATTATTCGCGAAGTGTCCCATCGAAACGCTCGAGGGCGACGCCGATCCGATGACGTATAAACATATTTTCGGAATGAAAGGCTTTATGCTTTTTATTATATTGATGATAGCGTCCGGCGCGGCGGAGCAGGCTATCGCGCAATG
>ERZ827150.2408-NODE-2408-length-20216-cov-4.300531_pt1 | contig 20216 bp, 12 predicted proteins | sample MGYA00519779_ERZ827150 | MGnify/ENA primary metagenome ERZ827150 (study PRJEB31778, sample SAMEA3449267) | human gut metagenome | biome: human gut; feature: human-associated habitat; material: faeces | place: United Kingdom | collected 2010/2012 ...
CTCCTTTTTTAATAGCCTTTGTATGCCTTGTATTTTATCTGTCCGATAATTCCATGTCAACTGATCTTTATTCTTTGGTAGTGTAATGAAAATATTGGAAATATTTTCCCCTTTTCTGTTGTATATTAATGATCATGAAAGTGCTTTCATACATGTGAGCCTCTGTTATTTATACCCGATGTACGGGTTTCTTTAGTCTTGCCATAATAAAAGGCTCTCCTAATGATTTTTATTTTATCATAGAAGAACCTTTTAAACATTATTTACAGAAAAAATTTCATACTCAAGAATGCAAGAGGTTTTTCTATTTTTTATAAGTGCCTTCTGCTTTTTTCTTTTTTCTTTTCCATACAATCAGGAAAATTCCGCCTGCTGTCAATACAATTCCTATAATCGTTCCATAGAACAATGGCTTATTAGCATAAAAGATAATTACACTATTAGCTGATACAGTAACCCTGGAAAAAACTTCATTATATTCATTTGTGGTTTTCCCATCTTCATGAACTGCATAGTCTGTACAAATGATCTGTACCTGTTCCTCTAGTCCTTCTGGAATATTAAATGTGATCTTTCCATCATTTTCTCCAAGATAAGTATCGAGTTCTTCCCCACTTAAATCAACCAATACTTTTCCTTCCAGTTCATTATTTTTCTTCACTGTTCCACTTTTGTCTGCAACAACTGCTTTGAAACTCTTTAATTTACCTCCATCATCTGTTGGAATTGCTGTCACCGTTTGAGATTCTGTTTTGTAACGTCCACTATTTTCCAGTCCACTGACTGCAACAACCGGTGCGGTCTGATCTACAATCCAGGAAACATCAAGCCCTTTTATATCACTGTAGGAAGCCGTCTCTGCTTTGTCTGTGGATTCCACTACAATCGAATACTCACCTTCTCCTTCAAATAATTTTTTATTGATCGTATAGGTACGCTCGTTCCATTCACCTTCGTTATTTACATTTTCCGTTATATAGTCTTCTCCTGCTTCTAATTCCGTTCCATTCAGTTTTACTACGTATTTTTCAATTGGATCCGTATTGATTTCTTTTATAACAACAGGATTTTCCACACTATATACATAATACTTATCCAACATCTTTTCAGTATTATTATCTATCAGGAAAGTTGATCCATTACGATTAACAGAGAAAGTTACATTCTCATATTCCTGTCCATCATCCAAAGTAAATTTATTATACTCATTATTAGCCCAATCTTTTGCTGTACAAGATAATGTATAAACTCCATCTTCTTCCAGATTTTCTACCTTGATAGAATAGGTCTGATTATTTACTTCTGTAGTGATATTTTCCAATGGAACATCCTTTGTCTCATATGTTCCTATTTCTGAACGAGTAACTTCTTTTAATAACGGCTTAACTTCATCCACCGGAAGATTATCTGCAGTGTCTGTTGCAGTAATTGTGAATTCATATTTCTCATCTTTATTAGCTGAATTTACTTTAATATTAGAGACATGAATTGTTGGATGCTGTGTATCTATTGTTAGTTGCCTAGAAGTATATGTCTCCATTTTATTTGAGGATCTGTCTGTATAATTCACTGTGACAATATAATCACCATCATCACTTAACGTAAATGTCCCTGTATGTATATCCGCACTGTTATCTGTCCAGTTTGCTGATACAGAAGTTCCTGCTCCACCATCTTTTTCCACAGAAATCTGAACATCTTCTGCATAAAAATTTGCTTCATTTATTACGATTGTTGCTTCAATATTTCCTGAATAATAAGAAATACCATTTACTTCCTGAACCGGATCATTAAATGTAACGGATCCTGTCGGTGCGATATTATCAACCACAAGTCTGCTTCCATCTTTCAGATCCTTCTGATTTGTCGAAAAATCATATGCCGTAAACTCTACAGTTCCATTAAACTGATTATTACTCTGCAATACTGATTTTGGAATTGTAAAAGTTGCAGTAAATTTATTTCCATGCTGCGTTATCTTTGCACGTTCAATCGCTGCCTCCAATAACTCTGCATTTACTTTACTCACTCCACTTGCATTTCTATAACTATATACAAAATGCTCTATTCCTGCTGTCTCATCTTCACCACTAATGGTTACCGTTATCATCTGATTGTAATAATGATACGGTACATTTCCCAAGGTCTGCCCTGCAACTCCTTCACTATACGATACATTCAGATTCGTCGGAGCTGTCTTGTCTACAGTAAAAAAGTCTTCCTTATAATCTGCTGCTTTTCTCAATGCAAGATCTTTATAGTCAATGTCAAATGTATAATTTGCATCTGAATTATATGTAATATGTGCCGTATAAACATCACCATTTTTCTGCCAGTTACTACGGTCTGAAAGATATGCTGCATAATCTGGAACTTTGACATTTTCACCAGAAACATTCTTAGCAGTTACTTTCGCCACCACATCATCAGCACGGAAATTATGCTCTTTAATCTGAATTGTTGCTTTTTGGACATCATTAAAATACTTATGATCTCCTACATTTTTTCTGACATTTGTATTGGCATAATCAACACTGACCACCGGATTAATCGTATCAATCACTATTTTTTCTGACTGATAGGTTTTCATCTCGTTAGTAGAACGATCTGTATAATCCATTGTCACCCAATAATCACCATCTCCAGAAAGTATAATTCCACTCATCCACTCATCCGTTGTTCCAACCTGATTCCAAATTGCCGGATTTGTCCTGACTCCGTTAACATATACATTAACATCTTCCGCATAAAAATTAGCCTCTGTTACTCTCAGCGTAACCTTTACATCCCCGTCATAATACAAAATGGAATTAGTATTTTCTGAATCATATTGATAGGATGATTTTGTCTTTAAAGTCGTCGCATCTACTACCTGCTTTGCCGTGGAATACGAAACTACCCTAGTAGGAGATATATTATCTACAACATTGATTCTTTCATTATCAGATTTTTGGTTACTTATATTTCCTGCCATATCTGTTGCTGTAAATGAAATACTTCCACGGTACTGTTCTGTTTCTGTAGCTTTTAATGTAAAGTGACTGGTTGCAGTCTTTCCATCTTCCGTAAACTCCAATGCATCTCTCGAAATAACTTCCGTCTTTTCCGCTACATTGGTATTACTTGCCCCGGTTTCTTTCACATATGCCCACGTCAGATAATCAATTCCTGATGTTAAATCCTCTGCTTTAATTGTTATTTCTACACTTTCCTTATAATATCCAAAGGTAATTGCATTAAGGATTCTTTCTTTCAGTGGTGTACTGTATGAAACTGTCATCTTGTCCGTATCCGGTGCTGTCTTATCTACCGTAAACGACTGACTGTAATCCTCTTCCAGACTATGTCCGGCAAGATCTGTATATCCAAGACTTATATCGTAATTTGCATCTTCATCAAATGGTACTGTTGCTTCCCAGGTATAATCTTCGTCTTCCGTCTGATGCCAGTCACTCCAATCTGTCAGCTGTGAATACGCATAAGTATCTGATTCTTTTTCCTGCACATCTTTTGCTGTTACTACAAAATTCACTTCTCCCGGACGGAAGTTTCTGTCCTTGATCCGGATTGTCGCTGTTCTGTCAGCCTTATAATAGCTGGCGTTATTTACATCTTTATTATCATAAGTCACTTCTACTGTTGGAACTGTTGTATCAACTGTCATTATATTGGATCTATAAGTTGCCGTTCCATTTTTCTCTGCATATTCATCAGAAGAATAGTTCATATCATTGGATGAACTATCTGTATAGTCAATACCTATTTCATAATCTCCATCTGCCTGCATAATAATTTCACAGGTTGCTGTATCGTTCTCTTTATCAATCGTCCAATCTGAAAACTCAGCAATTGTAGTATCGCCATCTTTTATAGTTTTATCTGATGAGACGGGACCATTCCAAATCTCACTTCCGTCTTTTTTTACAGTTATGATTACATCATCTGTATAAAAGTTTGCTTCTGTTGTTTTAATAGTCGCTTTTACTGCACCGTCATAGATAAAACGGGTTTCCTCATCTGCTGTTTCCTTATCTTCTCTTGTAATCTCCTCTGCTGTATCACGCTTGACTTGTGCTTTTAATGTTGTTCCTGTTTCCGCAGGTTTATAAGTTATATTTACCTCTGGAGATATTGTATCCACAATACTAATTCTGCCATCATCAAATTTATCGGCACTTGTATTTCCTGCCATATCTGTTGCCGTAAATGAAATGCTTCCACGGTACTGTTCTGTTTCTGTAGCTTTTAATGTAAAGTGACCGGTTGCAGTCTTTCCATCTTCCGTAAACTCCAATGCATCTCTCGAAATAACTTCCGTCTTTTCCGCTACATTGGTATTACTTGCCCCGGTTTCTTTCACATATGCCCACGTCAGATAATCAATTCCTGATGTTAAATCCTCTGCTTTAATTGTTATTTCTACACTTTCCTTATAATATCCAAAGGTAATTGCATTAAGGATTCTTTCTTTCAGTGGTGTACTGTATGAAACTGTCATCTTGTCCGTATCCGGTGCTGTCTTATCTACCGTAAACGACTGACTGTAATCCTCTTCCAGACTATGTCCGGCAAGATCTGTATATCCAAGACTTATATCGTAATTTGCATCTTCATCAAATGGTACTGTTGCTTCCCAGGTATAATCTTCGTCTTCCGTCTGATGCCAGTCACTCCAATCTGTCAGCTGTGAATACGCATAAGTATCTGATTCTTTTTCCTGCACATCTTTTGCTGTTACTACAAAATTCACTTCTCCCGGACGGAAGTTTCTGTCCTTGATCCGGATTGTCGCTGTTCTGTCAGCCTTATAATAGCTGGCGTTATTTACATCTTTATTATCATAAGTCACTTCTACTGTTGGAACTGTTGTATCAACCGTCATGATATTAGACGTATAGATACTATTTTCAACATTCCCTGTATATTCGCCTGAATTACCTTCTTCCGTATCATACGTCAGTTCATTTAAAGAACGATCCTTATACTCAATACTAATCTCATAATCTCCATCTGCCTGCATGATGATTTCACAGATTTCCGTATCGTTTACTTCATCAATCGTCCATTTTGAAATTTTAGCGAGCGTCGTATCACCGTCTTTTATAGTCTCTTTTGATGAGACTGCACCATTCCAAATCTCACTTCCATCTTTTTTTACAATTACTTTCACATCTTCTGCATAAAAGTTTGCTTCTGTCATTTTGACAGTTGCTTTTATTGCACCATCATAGATAAAACGGGTTTCTGCATCTGCTGTTTCCTTATTTTCTCTTGTAATCTCCTCTGCTGTATCACACTTTACTTTTGCTTTCAGAGTCGTTTCCTCCCCAACAGGTGCATAAGTCACCTTCACCTTTGGCGATTTATCATCTACAACAACCGTATTCTCAGTATCAGCTTTTTCTGAAACTCTTCCTGCATAATCAATTGCCTTAAATGATACTTTTCCACGGAACTGAGGTTGAATATCAAAACTGTAACTTACCGTACCATCTTCGTTCTTTTGGACTTTTTCATCTTCAGCCAGCACTTCCGTCTCATCTTTTCCCTGACTTGAAAGGCTGAGAGTATCAGAATCGTATTTGTATTTAAATGCTTTAATACCTGAAACATCATCCGTTGCTTTAATTGTCACAGTCACCTTATCTTTTCCAAAAAAGAAATTCTTGATCTGCTGAATCAATGAGTCTTTTTCATATGAAATTTCCAAATTATACGGATCACCTTTGTCAATCTTAAGCCCCTGAACTGCAATTCCACCAGTAATTTCATCCGAATCTACTTTCTTAAGATATACTGTTAAATCATGATTTCCTTCGATATCATATACAAATGAATCACTCCATGATGTTCCATTTAAACTGCTCTCTGTACTGATCTGATATCCTTCCGGTGCACTGATTGTAATATTTCCTGTGTACCATCCACTCTCTGCATCAATTTGATTTCCAGACAACTCATATGGATTTTCCGGTGTATCCAGATATTCTACTGTCAACGTATAGTTCGCTTCACATGCATTATATTTTTCATCTTCTGCCTTGGTCGCTTTAATCACTATACTTCCAGTTTTATTATCCGCAAATCTGATTACTCCTGTACTCGGATTCATGCTCACTCCAAGTACATTTTCACCTTCAATACTATAAGTAATTTCACCCGTTCCTGTTCCAGTATTCGCCATGACAGATGTATATTCTTTTGTACCATATACAACTGTCTTTGTCGTTTCCTGAAACGCAATGCTTTGATCTGCTTTTTTGATTGTTAATTCATATTCTGCCGTTGCCTCTTTATACGATTCATCTCCTGCCTTAGTTCCTTTTACTTTGACTGTTCCTGTTGACAGAATTGTAAGCTTTCCTGTACTCTTATCAATTGTTGCAACCGACGTATCTGCTTTTTCACCATTCAGCCTTTTCTGTTCAATGATCTCATAAGAAAGTTCTCCATTACCACTGCCCCCCTGTAATGCATTTTCAAATGAAGTATTATTCGCATCCCAGGTGATTTCTGGATTTTGTCTGACAAAATGCAGCGTACTCTGAGTACCTTTCGCTATATTCAAAGTATATGTCGCAGTTGCCGTCTCATAAAAAGAATTCTCATCTTCCGTTTTTGTAGCTTTGATCGTTGCCTGTCCTGCTTTTATAAATGATACTTCTCCCGTTTTTGGATCTACAGACACAATATCCTTGCCATCTTCTACTGAATAAGTAATCTCGCCTGTTCCGTTTCCACCTTTCGCTTCATTTAAATATTTATTATTATTTTCTCCGTAATGCAGATCTGATGGAACACTGGTATCAAACTTAAATCTTGTCTGCCCTTTTTTTATTGCCGTGATTCGGTAGGTCGCAGTAATTTCATTATATTTGTCATCACCTGCCTTAGTTGCCTGAATTCCAACAGTCCCCAGCTTCTTAAAAGTAACTTCTCCCGTATCCGTATTCACTTCTGCTATACCAGTTCCCTCGATTACTTTATAAGTGATCTTTCCTGTACTTTGCCCCCCAACAGCAGCATTTGAATATGTACCATCTGCCGGATAGTATTTTTTATCCTGTGGTACTTCTTCTTCAAATTTGAATCCTGTCTGATCTGCTTTTACAACAGAAAGTTCATATGTAATTTTTGTTTCTGCATAAGTTATATCAGCAGCACGGGTTGCTTCAACTGTAATCATTCCAGAACGCTTGATTGTAACTTCACCTGTCTGAGAATTTATATCTGCCACATCTACATTTGTATCACTTCCCTCAAGATCTTTTTCTTTCACAATCGCATAAGTAATCTTAGAATCTGCCATTTCAGAAGATGCTACATTAATAAACTTATTTTCATTTTCACCGTAGACCACTGACTTCGGTGTTGCGTCATTAAACCGAAATGTTGAATCATATACTGCAGACAGATTCATCTGAACATCACACACATACGGGGCAGCAACCGTTACTGTCTTACTCACCTCATCGTATCCATCTAATGAAAACGTCAGTTCGTATGAATTACCTTCAATTAGTTCAATACTATATGTACCATCTGAACCTGTTATTGTACTTCCTGCATCTCCATCAGACACAAACACATTTTCAAGTGGTTGACTATTCTGTACATTTGTTACCAGACCTGTCAGAGTCACCTTCTGCTTCTGTACCGTTTTCTTCAACGTGATTTCTCTTTCTGTCAATACATTTTCAGAAGTTATCGTCTGCATTTCGGTATCATTATAACTGTCATACCCCTCACCACTGGCTTCCACAATTTTATAATATGCCTCACCATCTGCTTGTTGTGCCTCACTGATTGCTGCAATTTCCAGAACACCATCATCTCCTGTGACTGCATCAACCGTCTCCTGTTTTTTGTCACTTCCTGTTGCATCCGTATAGAGATCATATACTACTTTTACTCCTGGAACAGACTCTCCCTGCTCATTCAGAATTTTGACCGTGTATACATCCTGATGATTTTCTGAACTTGCCAATACGATTTGTCCCGAACTTAATATAAGTTCTAAAACCAGAACCAGGCTCAGAAGCAATGATAAGATTCCTTTTTTTCCTGATATTCTCATCTTTCTATCCTCTTTCATTTGTATTTCATAAAATAATTTCATTTGTATGTACGAATCGAATTTCTGATTCGATCACAACCCGCTCTTCCATTCCCCCTATATTCTGACTTTTTTGTGAATTCATATTTTCCACATTTAATAGTGGAACTGTCTCCCCACTGAACTCCTGTGACAGAACCATCGTATCCTGTTCAATGTTATCCAGTCTATCTGTTATATTGATATTCTGACTGACATCTATTTTTTCTGTCATAATTCCCGTATTTACGGTTTTATTTCCTGGAATCAAATTCCCTGAAGGAGTGATCTTATCTGTCAACTTTCCTCTTTCATGATTTACAGGACTTGTTTTATATCTTTTATCTCCTGACCGCATATTCTGCATTCGGATATCCTCAATACCCTTTCTGGCTGTTCTCCCCGACAGATCTCCAATTACACCTGGAATTTTCAGGATAATAAATAATATAATTGAGACTATCAACATTACAATAGCTACAACTCCTGCAATCTGAAAGACAAGTCGATATCCATCATATGTCATTTTTTTCCTGCCTCCTGTGCCGCATTAATTTTCTGAATTGTACTTTGTATCTTATCCTGTAATTCATCTATATCCTCTTTTATTACTGATTTACTTATATTTCCTGCCTCATCTGAAATATCATTCAGCAACTGAATAAGATCATTTGATGAAGTTACTTCCAAAAATGGAACCACTTGTTCATTGACTATATCGTTAATTTCGGACCATACTTGCAGCCTCGCATCAACATCTTCGAATTTTTCTTCCTTTTTCTTGAGTTCAGTCACCTTTTCCCAAAGAGTTCCATATGCCTCATACATTTTATCCGTCTGCTTTACTTTTGCTTCACTATACTGATTAATCAGATCCAGACAATCGGATATGTCACAATAGACCTGAGCGATCGGATAAGATTTCACGCATTCTTTAAACCAGTTTTTTGCACTGGAATAACGATCTCTGTTTACATTCACGTCATAATAAAAGAGGAATGAATTTCCTATCTCATAGCAGACTTTTTCGTATCCTTCAGGATTCTTTTCTTTCAATTCTTTCAGAACATCCTTCTTTTTTGAAAATCCCTGTCGGTCTTTCTCTTCCACCCCCATTTGCAGGGTCAGCATTTGCTGAGCTTCTTCTTTCGACAGGACAAAATCCTGTATCATTGCATCATTCATTTGTAAATATGCATCCGTTCTTTCCGGATCCGTCAGGATTGCATTACAATAATCCTGATAACTTTCTGCAGATTTTAAAATATAATCATAATTTTCTGTTCTCTTATTTTCCGCACTGAAATATCCCCAGGCAGAAACTGTACTGCAAAGAACTGTTAAAATACTGGTTGTCAAAAATGCTCCCAATTTTTTCTTTTGCTTTTTTCTGAATTTATCATCAATTTCATTATAATGTTCCAGTGCATACATCAACTCAGCACAGGATTGATAACGATCCTTCGGATCTCGTTGCGTACACTTCAGGATAATCCGCTCCAATCCACTGGATAAAGATGGATTGATTTCTCTGATCGGACTAATTTTATATGGTGGTTCACATGGATTTTTTCCTGTCACCAGATGATATAATGTCGCTCCCAGACAATAGATGTCTGTTCTTGCATCTGTCTGACCCATTCCACCAAACTGTTCTGGAGCAGCGTACCCAACCGTTCCAAGACAAGTTGTATCTGCCAGATTTTTTTCTTTAAATTCTCTTGCTGTACCAAAATCAATCAATGTGACATTTCCATCCGGCTTTAACATAACATTTGCCGGTTTCATATCACGGTAAATGATCGGAGGATTTTGTGAATGAAGATATCCCAATACATCACATAACTGTTTTGCCCATGAAATGACCAGTTCCTGCGGCTGTGCTCCAAACTCTTCCAATGCACTGCTCAACGGGTTTCCCTCTATATAATCCATTACAATAAGAAATGTATCTTCATCCTCAATCACATCAATAATACTCGGGAGACTCGGATGTCTGAGTTTCTTCAGCATATCAGTTTCCACGATCAGCCCCTGCTTGACCACTTCAAAATCCCGAATACCATCCTTTCTGACTTCCTTGATTGCCCACTGTTTATTTGCTTTTTCATTCATTGCAAGATAAACAACACTCATACCGCCCCGGCCAACTTCATTTAGTATTTTGTACTTCCCATCTACCAGACTTCCTATTTCCAACATAACAGTTCTCCTTTAAAATGTCCGCACAAGAGCAACCGAAATATTATCCCGTTCCCCACGTCGTTTATTTTCCTCAATCAATTCTGCTGCTCTTTGCGACATTGTATTATTATCCATTAACAAATGTGGATCAAATTGTGACGCAATTTCTTCAGAACTGATCTCATGCCGAAATCCGTCTGAACACAAAATATAAACTGTATTTGCTTTTGGACTTCCAAAAATCATTTCCGGATATACTGTATCTGATGCACCAACACACTGAAGCAATACATTTCTTCGCTCATCTACTTTCGCTTCAGCTTCTGTTATATGACCAAGTGCAACCTCTCTTCCAACAACAGTCTGATCTGTTGTAAGCTGACTTAACTGATCACCTAATTCATATATCCTCGAATCTCCTACATTCATGATATAATATCGTTGATCTGTCAGAAGCATAACAACAGCCGTTGTTCCCATACGGACACCTTGCTTTAATCCATAAACTTTGATTTTCTGATTCATTTCATCAATGATCTTTTCCCACTGATTCCGAATCACGTTGTCTTCCAGTGGAGCTTTACAGAGTTTTGGAAGTTCCTGACTGCACCACGATTCAAAAGCATAAACTAATGACGCACTGGCTATCTCACCATTTGCAAGACCTCCCATTCCATCACACAAAACTGCAAAAACCATTCTGCCCTGTACAGTATTCAAGATTTTCACTGCAAGACTATCCTGATTGGTCTGCTTTGTCGTTCCTATATCTGTATTTGCAGAAATCAAAAAGTTCAATGTAACACCTTCCCCCCTATTTTTATATTTTTACATTACTTTAAACTCAAATTCCTCATTTCCAAGTCTCAGACATGTCCCATGAGTTAAAGGAACCTCAACATTGCTCTGAATCATATTTCCATTGACAAATGTATGGTTTGTAGAATTTGTATCTACTACAAAATAATTGCCGTCCCGATTGATAATATTTACATGACTACGACTGATTGCCGGATTATCTCCTATAAAATAATCTACATAGCTTCGCTCTTTCCCGATACGGAATACTGGTTTGTTCAACGGGATACGTTCATTATTTTTCATACGAAGTAAAAACGCCCCCTGCAAACTCTGCATTTCTGTCGGACCTAATACACTTGTTTCTCCTGCAGGTGCCATTGACAAAACTGTGGTTTCACCAAAATTTATCGGTGGATTCTGATATTGTGGTTCTTTATACTCTGCTCCCTGACTTTGATATCCTGTTCTCTGCAAACTCTGTGGAACTGCATAAGTTCCCTGAAAAGTCCCCTGATTATTCGAAATCACATTATTAATGGGGATATTGTTTTGCATAGATGGTATATTCTGCTTTACCGGTTCTGCAAATGACTGTTCCATTTGCTTTGGATTTGTTGTCACGGGTGCTCCAGGAACCGTAAAACTTCCATCATCAATCGTATTTTTCTTACCCTTTTTTTTCTTTTTATTTGCCTCTTTTTCTAATTTCTTTTCTGCTTTTTGTGCTTTATAAATTGCAGCATTTTTCTTACTGTAATGCTGTAGCAGATAAAATCTGCTCATCGGTTTTTCCCCCGAATTTACTGGATTCTCTTGCGGTTGATTCTGATTGACTGTTCCTCTAACCGGTTGCTTTCCTGGGATTGCCATTCCTCCCACCGGCTGCTTTCCCGGAATTGCCATTCCTCCCACCGGCTGCTGTTGTCCCGGTATCGTCATTTCTCCTGCCGGCCGCTGCTGTTGTCCCGGCATCGTCATTCCTCCTGCCGGCCGCTGCTGTTGTCCCGGTATCGTCACTTCTCCTGCCGGTCGCTGCACAGGCGGTCTTTGAGGCGTATTTCTTGCTGGAATTGTTCTCTGTTGTTCCAACGTCCCAGATTGATTCAACGTATCTAATAATGCTTTAAATTCAATGAGTGAAAAATTAGTATTATTATTGAAAAAATTTAAAAGCTGTGCCACATACCCACAATTTTCATTCTGATCAAACTGTGCTGTAAATACTAAATCTTTAAAAAATGCCCCCAAATTCACTCTCTCTTCATCAAGTTCTGTTGTCGGAATACTTATCAATGCCATCTCACATGTTGTTACATTCACAAACATATACTTCGGATCAATTACAACAGTTTCCGGATTCATCATATAGTCTTCCATCTCTGACATTGCTTGAATAATTCCATTTAAAACTCCCAAAACTCTTTTTTTATTTACTACTCCAGTAAAAAACTGATCCAAAGAAACTTTTGCCGTTATATTATATTTAACTGCCCTTATTTCATCCAACTGATAATACACTGCTGATGCCAGCCCAGAAATATGATTATTAGTCAACATTCCCAAACTCATCGTATCTATTCCTTCATTTTCTGCAAACTGATAGATCAGATATGTATTTGCTCCTTGATTTTCGAATTGAAATTCTCGCATTGTACTGCTCTCTCCTTATTTGTAATTATTTCTCAGAAGTTCCAATAATCTCCACTGAGTTCCATCTTTCACAAAAACATTTCCCTTATCATTAAAATCACGAGCATCTTCAAATTGAGCTCTGATAACAATTTCTCCGTTTTCATCTATAAAGCCCCATTTTCCATTCTTTTTAATTGCTGCATATCCGTTTGCAAAAGAATGTGCATCGGCAAACTGTGGTTCAATCACCATTTTTCCTGTTTTGTCGACAAAGCCCCATTTTCCATCAACTTTTACTGCTGCATAACCATCTGCTTCTAAAAACAGTCTTGCATCTTCATATTTTTGCTTTCCTATTTTCTTTCCTTTGTCATCTACCAGATAATATCCGTCCGCTTTTTCAACAAATGCTCTGTCATTACGAAATGCAATACCTTTGTCATCTAATATGACTGACTCATAAGAATCTTTGCCTCTAACTTTTCCTTTTGCATCGATCAACTTCCACTTACTTCCTTCTTTTACTGCTGCTATATCTCCATTTATTGCAGAAGCATACTCATAATTTCCCACTATCTTTTTAAAATTTTGGTCATAATACCCATACTTTTCATTGTCTGCTGCTACCAGAATTCCATTAGAAGACACTCCAATATCTGTACATTTCTTTATATTTTGTAAAGCTATTTTCTTATTTCCTGTATCCGATATATAATAAAATTCTCCCTTTTCTGATTTCACCGGTGCAACCTCATCCGCACTGAAAGGACCTGCCCAGGCAAATTCTGCTGTTATTTTCGTTTCACCTTTTTCATTTGCATACCCCCACAAATCTTCCGTTTTTACTGCACACCAACCATTGCTATATACCGATACATCATCATAAGCATCGAATCCATACTCATAGACATAATCTATTTTACTCATCAATTCATCAAATTTCTTACTTTCAGCTTTTCGTGCTTTCGCCTGATCTCGCAATACAAAGCAATCTTTATATTCCTCATCTTCTATATATTCTTTTAAAAGGAATTCATATCCGGCTGATTCTTTAGGATATTTTGCTATAATAGATTCTCCCCATTGAATTGCTTCGCTTGTCCAGCCCTGATCCGCATATAACTCACCTACTTCCATTCTCAATTCTATTGAATCATTCAATTCCAATGCTTTCCCATAATACTGAACAGCTTCTTCTATCACCTCTAATTTGGCATCTTTTCTTGCTTTCTTTAAATATGCATGATAATCCGAATTTTCCGTTGCCGCATTTGCAAATACTGAATAGATGCCGACTCCCATAAAAACCACCAGCCCTATTGGAACCAGATTTTTATAATTTTTCATAATTTCTTTCCTCCTACACTCCTGACAATATCACTATGATCCATGTACCACCGGCTATTGCCGGAGCAAAAGGGAGAACATCCTTTTTCCCTTTTCTTTTCGTAATCAGGCAAAAAACTGCCTGCACAAATATGATCAGCATTGAATAAATCACCGCTCTCATCCCACCAAGTGCACCTAAAAATAAAGGGAGTATGGAAAATAACTTTACATCCCCCATACCAAGTCCCTTTCTTGATAAAATCCGTATTAATAAACTAAATGCAAGCAGCACGCCACACCCAATTAATTCAGCAATCATCTGTGCTGCAGCATCCATCGGATTTTGCAATATTTCAATTAGAAAAATAATACCTCTTAATCCAAGACATAAAAGCAAATACTGGTTGGGAATAATATTTTCTTTCTGATCGACATAAGCTATTCCCCATAAAATTCCCAAGATACAGATTCTTTTCCACATCGCTATATATGGCATATCCATACATCTTACACTCAGATAAAGTGCGATTCCCAAAAGTGCAATCGGCATGATTCTAAAATACCATTTGCTTTTTTCAGACTCCACATTGGGAAGCCCTGTCCATTTTTTCAACGTATAATAAATAACGAGACTCATCCCAATTGCTATCAACAACGTACTATAACGCATTATTTCTTCCACCTGGTCACACTCTCCTGTATTTTTACTCTTCCGTCTTTTTCTCACTGGTACTGGAACCACCTGCTGCAATCCATGCTTTTGTTGCAGCACATTGTTCAAACTGAAATTCCCATTCTATTCCAAAAAATTCCAACATATGAACCTTATAATCCACTATAATCTTAATTTCATTACTTCCCTGCTGACAAAATTCTGATCTGCTGAAGTCAAGACCTTCAATCCCTGCTTTTATACCAAGATATTTTAAATAAGCATCTGCATCTTTCCCCTCTGTTGTCAGGCGATCTTTTGCAATATTCTTACACACCTTATTCAGCACAAGACTTTTTCCGGAATTTATCCCCTGTTCTTTCAGCAACTGCTTGAAACTGTTCCAATATTCCGGATCCGAGTCTGCCTTATTTATTATCCGTCCTATTTTTTCATAAGTATCAGTTGTATCTTCCAACACTTCATTAATATCATGTCTTGCAGCATTTGCTCCATCTGACACGCCCTGCTCCCAGCCATTCAATCCCGTCATAGAATATACGTATGTATAATTCGATACATCCTTCGCTATTCCATTTACCATTGTTCCTATCTTTGCCTGTGCAAGACAAATATTAGTAATCGCAAGAATCGTAATGATCAGAAACATAAAGGCTGTCAATGAAATGGTTGCCTCAATGACAACTGCCCCTTCTTGATTTTTTCTATTCATGGCATACCTCCGGATGACTTTGAAATGAATTATTCTGGAACAACTTCAACGTTATATTCCAGATTTTCTATCACTTTTCTGACGAGTGTCTCTGTATTAGATCCTGCCGGGACATGAATTTTTAACCCATCCGCACATAAATCAAAATTGTATTCATCTATAGTTTCAAGTGTACTTGGCAAATAAATATCAGTAAGGTTTTCACAATTTTCTATCGCACTTTCTCCCAACTCTTTTAACCCCTCCGGCAGACGAACTTCTTTTATTTTAGGGCATCCATAGATACAATAATCTCCCATCGTTTCTATTCCATTAATCTCTAATTTTCTCAATGCAGTTGCACCCAAAAAAGCTTGATCTTCTATTATTTTTAAACTTTCCGGCAATATAATCTCTTCAACAACCTCATTAGATCTAAATAATCCCAAATTCAATACACTCACTTTTTTCCCATCAATTGTATCTGGAATTTCTACAATTTTAACCTTATCTTTATTGTCATATCCTTGAATTTCAAGCGTTCCGTCATCTAGCTCATAATAATCAAATGTCAGATCATTTTCATCTTTTTCATCTGCATTCTTCTTTGTTACAACTTCTTCTTTTGTATTATTCCCTTGATCAGAACTACTGCCACATCCTGAAAAGCAGGTCACACTTACTGCAATTAATAAACCAACTAAAATTTTCTTCCTCATTTCCACTTTCTCCTTTTTTAATAGCCTTTGTATGCCTTGTATTTTATCTGTCCGATAATTCCATCTGATACACTTCCTGAATAATCCGATGTCAGCGGCAGATTCAACATTAATGGCTCTACCTTTAAATTTGCTTCTGCTGAATAATAGACATTCGCTTTTTTCATAACAAAACCGGAATTATTACTGATCTTTTGTCCCATATTTGCCTGTATAACATCAGCAATTCTGGCGTATACTGCGTATTCATTATTACCGGTTAATTTTGTAAATAAAATCAGTTTCAGATAATCACTGTAAAAGAACCCTTTTCCAGAAACTGCTTTTTCGCTATATCCTGCATAAGTCCATGTCAACTGATCTTTATTCTTTACTAATTCCACCGGCATTCCATTTTTTAAGTATTGCATATCACTTGCAGTCTCTGCTGCCGTTAATCCTAAAACTACAACTAACTTAAATAACGGAGCCGGGATAATACCACTGGAAGCACTCTCTATTGCAATCGCCATACCTTTTAATGTAGTGTCATTCCAATTTTCCTGAAATTCCGGCGGCAGATTCAAGGCATACCGGATAGCAAAAATAGTTCCATACGCTGATTTTTTATTTTTTTCATTGGAATTTCCGTAGATGATATACTCCACTTCATTTCCATAAGAATAATTATTGGAACTATTGATCATCTTATTAGTTAGTGTCTTATTCTCCGAAAAAGTTACTGCCTCATTATTCCAGGCTTCTGACTGTGCATTATAATTACTTTCATAATTTGAAAGATTCACCCCACCACCGCACAGATGATATTTTCCCTCTTTTTCAAATGTATCATAGCTAAACATATTCATAATGTAGTCCAGTGTATAGAGGTCATCCCGCAGGTCAACCGCCGTCTGATTGACTGTACCTGAAAAATCCGAGAACAGTCCTGATACAATTGATGCCACCTTCGATGCCTTTACTTTTCCATCAGTAAACCCCTCCTGGAGTAATGCCGCATAAGCCGCTGATGGTCTGTCCGCTATATCCTTAATTTCATTACCTGCATCTGAATTTGCCTGATTAGCATCTTTTACTTTATCATCATGCTTTTTTTCTTCCTCTTCTTTATCCTTTTCAGCTTGGTTCTTTTTTTCTTCATCATAATCTTGAAATCTATCCTTCATCCAATTATAAAAATCGGGTGTATTTACTTTATCAATTGCCGGATTGTTTGCATCGGTAATTCCGGTCTTTCCTATTGCTGAAGAGGTTGTAAATTTAAAGCTATCCTGTGTATATTTTTCAAGTTCCTGCTTTTTATAGGATATCTTATTTGCATTTACCCCCGACTTATTTTTCAACGTACTGTAGCTGTCGATTTTTCTTACGGATGTCCCATTGTATTTGTATTCATCAATGGCTTTCTTCAGATTGCCAAGCAGACTTTTCACATTATTAAGCCGATCGATCAACTCCTGTATTTTTTCTGGAGTGGCTCTCTTAAATACATCATCATTCAAATCTGCTATTTCTTTTCTGTCTTCTTCTCCCATGGTGGTATTGCATTGATCTGCTGCGTTTTTCCATGTCCGATATTTTTCCTGATACTCTTCGGATCTGCTTTTAGCAGCCTTTAAAAGTCCAACTGCACTGTCGATCAGACTGTAGGCATTATCATATTTCGTATAATATTCGTTAAATTTATTTGCAATCTCACGGACTTTCTCATCTGTAGAACCTGTCGTAATATTATCTATATTTTCTTTTGATATTCTTCCCAGATTTCCTGCCAACTGATTGTATGCGGATTGACTGTTCGTTATATAATTCTTTTTTAAATTTTCATACTGCGTACTCAATCCTTCATATAACTCAGAACGTTTCTTTTCTCCATATGTATCTACATTCTTATAATTCTTTAATGTATAAGATTCTTCCTTTTCTTCGTCACTTAACTGATCCATGGCTGCTTTCAGCTTTGCCATATTTTTACACAGACTCTGTGCTTTACTTACATAATTGGAATAATAATTATTCTGTTGCAGGATCTCATTACAAGCTACCCAATACTGAATATCATACACTGTACCAGCCTGATATTTTGGCATCTGACCATATACGTTATCAAGATGTCCTGCTGCATTGACAAAATCACGGATTGAAGTTGCTGCATTATTAATATAAGAATTAACTTGCCCTTTTTGAATTTCGTTTTCTTTTGGCTTCCAGTTCTCATATAGATCCGATTTTGAATATTGTGCCAACCTTTGTGTATTATACAAATCCTTCACCATTTTGATATGCAGATTTTTATAATCATTCTCGACACTCTCAAAACTGGACTTCATCTCGGATACACTTTCTTGTGTAATATTCAGATTGATATATTCCTGTAATTTGTCATAAGCTTCTTTCGATTTTTTTACAAGTTCTCCTTCTTCTTCATAAAATTTCTGCTTTTTGTCAACCAGATCTGCATTCTTCTGAGCATCTGTCAGATCTTTTGATGAATCTTTAAACTTCTGAAGCACATCAGAAACTCCATCAATCGGTGCCCGATATTTCATAAACTCAACAATTTCTTTTTTCATCAAGGCAGGATTTTCAAGTGTACCATTTTCCACTGGTTTAATTGTAAAACTGCTTCCTTCTGTTTCTGAAATCTGTAAGAGATCTGTGATGTCACTGCTTCTTCCTGTCAGCAGCCCGGAAATCTCATCTGCAAATTCTTTTCCCTCTGACGCACTGACTCCCTGAGAAGTAATACATGCCTGAAAATATTCATTTGCATTATTAAGAAATTCATCCACATTCTGACTGGACGCCATAAGACCATAATAGTCATTCAACGTCGCATCATACTGCGTTAGTGCAGTATTCAATGTCAGATCACCAGCAGAACTGACTACCGGTTCTGCAAGCTTTGCTCTGCAGGCATCTACGAATAAGCAGCTTACTACAATCATCGGAACTAATATAATTGTCAAAAAGACCGATACTGCTCCATCTTTTTTTCTAAAAATCTGTAACAACCCTTCCCACCTCTTTATCTTCCGAAAAATTCTCGGACTTTTCCTGTCAGTTGATTTAACTTCTCACTCAGCCCTGTTGAATCTGCGTAATCTATTGCCATATCCACATTCTGGATAAACTCCGGTGTATCGGTCACCGGTGCAACGCTCCGTGAATGCATCTTTAAAGCCACGGGTTGGTCTGATCCAAAAAATCGAATTGGAAATTTCACCTGAAAATCTACATCCGCTGTCACTGTAGAATAAAATATGTGATTTTCAAATCGAAGGGAAACGGAATGGTTTTGTATTCCCATTCCGGCAAAAAAACCTGTTCCCAGTCCATTTAACTCTTCATTCATTTTATTCTGAATTTTTCCAACATCATTTCCCAGAAGACTATGATATGGCTGAACATTATTTATGCTTCTTGGAACAGACCCGCTTTCTTTGACTTCTTCCAACATTGGATCCGCCACATAAGCAGCAGCCTGAATCGCACCTCTGCTGGCAATTGAATCCACCTGTGATCTTATGTAGAACATATTTCCTGTATATATTAAAAATAAAAGAATAAAAAACATAACCGGAAATACTATCGTAGCTTCCAGTATCAACGCTCCTTTTTCTTCTTTTCTCATTTTCATCCTCATTTTCTTTCCCAGAGACCGGAATCATTCCAGTCCCTGGTCTGATATTTAACTAATTTTTATTTCTTTTAACTCACTGCTTTTTCTGCATTTCCTGAAATTGCTTTAAATAATACATCCAGCAAATCTTTAATATTATTCTTAAAGTAGTGGTTAATCCCACTATTTTTTGTTTTAAACTTATCACAAACCAAGATAAACACTTGGAAAAATAAGTGCTTTTGCTCTTCAGCCATCAAAGATTATGACTTATATTAAATAAAGTTGAAACATACTTTATTTTTTTTTGTCAATAATGTATAATAATATTAATGATAGGAGATACATATGAAAAAAAATGGATTTACATTAATTGAAATACTAGTAGTTATAGCTCTTTTAGCGGCGGTTTCTGTAACAGTCGGAGTAAGTATGACAGGAATGACACAAAGAGAAAATGAAAAAAAGAT
>ERZ827150.2409-NODE-2409-length-20206-cov-4.273386_pt1 | contig 20206 bp, 19 predicted proteins | sample MGYA00519779_ERZ827150 | MGnify/ENA primary metagenome ERZ827150 (study PRJEB31778, sample SAMEA3449267) | human gut metagenome | biome: human gut; feature: human-associated habitat; material: faeces | place: United Kingdom | collected 2010/2012 ...
GCTTCCTGAATGATCTGGTCATCATAACCTTTACTCTTTAGATACTTCACAAGATCGTTGCTCGTCACATTGGAAAATCCAAGGCCCCAATGGCGGATCGTCTCATCGGAAAGCTCACGTTTTTTCAAATATTCCAGTCCGGCCTTGCCACGCTCACTGCGAAGCTGATAAAAGAAGTACGTTGCCGCAAGCTTATTAATCTCTAAAAGCCTGTCTCTTATCCCTCTTTCTTTGCGGTCTTCTTCTGACATAGACGTCTGCGGCAGTGCAACTCCGGCTCTTTCACCTAGCATCTTAACTGCCTCTAAGAATGTCATATTCTCATATTCCATAACAAATGTTATAACATTGCCTCCGACTCCGCATCCAAAACAGTGATACATCTGTTTTGTTCCTGATACAGAAAAAGAAGGTGACTTCTCGTTATGAAACGGACACAAACCAAGATAGTTCACACCTCGCTTTTTTAAGCTCACGAAATCGGAAACAACCTCGTATATATCCGCCGCATCAAAAATTTTCTGTATGGTAGCCTGATCAATCATGACACAAAGATAGGATAATGGAATTGAAAATGGAGAATTGAAAATTGAAAATGATGTAATAAGATTAAAATCATTGAAAAGTTGCGCCCGACAAGAGTTTTAACAATACTTTAACACATGTGCTGTATTAGTGGAACAATATTTGTATACTTTTGCACGGGGAAACGTTTTAAATACGTTTCGTTTCCAAGTACAAACACTAAGACATCAGCTATGGAAGAAAACATAAAACAAAAAAGGGAACTTATAGCCGCTATCTCGAATCTTTTTTTGAGATTCGGACTGAGAAGTACCTCCATGGATGATATAGCGAATCACTTGAAAATTTCGAAGAAAACACTCTACCAACAGTTTGCCAATAAAGACGACGTGGTGGAGCAAGTGATGTTGTACAGGAGAGATGAAAAAATAAAAAACACGGATGTTAATCAACTAGCCAAGAAAAATCCGATCGTGGTCATGAGCGAAATTCGGGATTTTATGGTGAGTGACTTGGGTAGCCGCTTACCTGCCAATCATTTTGATTTAAGGAAATATCACCCGGCCGTGTACGAAAGAGTAGCCAAGCAAGAAGAGGAGTCAACGAAGAAGTTTCTCGTGGCATTACTGGATAACGGTATAAAACAAGAACTCTTCCGGAAGGATATTGACAAAGAATTACAATTGTACCTGTTAGGCAAACAATTGCACTTTCTAAAAGATCCTGAAATCACCAGTAAGCTTGAATACCCGATTTCGGTAATTATTTCAACGATCTTTATCAATTTTATTTACGCTATATCCACAGAAAAAGGTTTAAAGGAATTTGAACGCCTAAGGAACACGGCCAAACGACCTGAAGATGGATAATTGAATTTTTTGGTACGAGTTTTGTAACGAGAGAAAAAACATTTGAAATTTCCCGGAAAAAAATAAATAATTAAATCTATAATCTATGAAACAAGGAACGACTCTTTTCCTCCTAATGTTTTTCGTGCCATGGATGCTTCGCGCACAGGAAGCTCCGCAAACAATCTCCCTGCAACAAGCAGTAGAGTTTGCCATCAAGCACAACAAAGAACTGCAATCTTCGCAGATGAATATCGATTTGTATCGCCAGAAAGTACGTGAATCCGTGTCACAAGGGTTACCACAAGTCAATGGTACTGTAACGTATTCCACGAATTTCAACTACAAGATGAATTTCGGCGGTCAAGCGATAAAAATGAAAGATCAGTCTAACCTGACGGTAGGTTTGCAACAATTATTATTCAGCGGTCAATGGATTCTAGGAATGCAAACCAGTAAAATCGCTGTACGCCTAACCGAGCAAGAAGTTGAAACCACGGAGCTGGACATCATTGAGAATATTTATAATTCATATTACACGGTGTTAGTATCCGAGAGAATGCTCGACATTTTGCGTCAGAACCTAGAGAATATGAATGAAATTTACAAGCACACCGATAACATGTACAAGGCCGGAACAGTTGAAGTAACGGACGTGGATCAAATCCGCATTAACGTGGGACAACTGAAAAACAGCCTGTTATCCATGGAAAGAACGGTTGCCGTAAATTACAATTTACTACGTCTTCAACTGGGATTGGAAGCTGGAACCCCGATCAAACTAACGGACGCTCTGAACGTATTCTTGGAAAACGACAAATCCGCTCGTTTATATGTTGAGAAATTCGACATTAATAATAACTTGAGTTATCAGTTAATTACCACGCAAACCGAGTTGAATAAAAAGATGTTAGGGCTGGAAAAATGGAGTTACGCTCCCACGATCTCCGGTAATTACAACTTCAACTACAAGATTTTGAAACCGGCACTGGATATGAGCCCGAAACACACGGCGGGACTCACGATGAACATTCCTATTTTCTCCGGTTTACAACGGGATTCCAAGGTTAAACAGGCCAAAATCACATTGGAACAATCTTATATGCAGAAGAGTTTGTTGCAAGACCAGTTGAACGTGCAGGACGAACAGTTGAAATTCAACTTGAAAAATGCGATGGAGAATTACAACCTGCAAAAAGAGAACATCGATGTTGCCACGCGGGTATTAAAGAACTACCAGAGAAAATACGAGCTGGGAGCTGTTTCCAGTTTGGATTTGACACAAGCAAATAATAACTACCTGCAAGCAGAAACAAATTACACGGAAGCAATTCTAAGCTTGCTACAAGCACAAGTAAGCTTGGAAAAATTGTATAATCAACTTCCTCGATAAAACAACTTGAATAATAAAAACAAAAAAGAAATACAATGGTAAAGAATCTCATTTTATCGATTATAGCATTAGCTATCCTTGCCGGTTGCTCGGGCAAAAAAGATAAGACTACAGAGGAAACCGTGGAGGCGGTTCCTGTTAAGGTACAAAAATTAGAGAAGACGAATATCGCCAAAACATTGGATTATACTGCCAACTTACAAGCTGACAAACAAGTGTACTATGCCCCCGCTGCCACGGGAAGAATCGAGAAGATTTACGTGGAAGTAGGCGACCGCATCAAAAAAGGTCAGCTACTCGTTGAAATGGATAGAACCCAGCTCGTTCAGGCAGAAGTTCAATTAAAAAACCTAGAAACAGAATATAATCGTGCCGTCCAATTAAATGAAACCGGAAGTATTTCCAAACAGGCTTACGATGCTGCCGTAACTCAATACGAGGTGGCCAAAGCAAACGTAGATTTCTTGAAAGAAAACACGAAAATGCTCGCTCCTTTTGACGGAATCGTAACCGGAAAATATTTCGAGAACGGAGAACTTTACACGGGAGCCGCTTTTGGTGGTGCTAGCAAACCGTCCATTATCGCAATCGAGAAAATTAACCCGTTGAAAGCTTACGTGAACCTAGCCGAACAATATTATCTGGCCGTGCAAAAAGGAACTAAAGTTCAGTTGAAGAGCAATATCTATCCCGACAGAACATTTGATGGAACGGTTAGCATCGTTTACCCGACGATCGACCCCGCCTCAAGAACATTCACGGTAGAAGTAAAAATCCCGAATAGCGATGAATCACTAAGACCGGGGATGTACGGAACCATCGACTTTTTCATCGGTAACACGGAGACCGTGGTTGCCCCTGCAATTGCGGTGTTGAAATTGCAAGGTTCAAACGACCGTTATGTATTCTTGAATCAAGGTGGAAAGGCGAAACGCGTGGCAGTAAAACTTGGCAGACGTTTCGAGGATCAAGTTGAGCTAATCAGCGACGAAATCCACGAAGGAGACGAACTGATCGTTGTCGGTCAAGGCCGGTTAGTTGACGGATCACCGCTTTCTATCACAAAATAGGAGAATCCCGCAACTTAAAATTTAAAACTTAAAATTTAAAAATCAGAATATGAGTATATACAATACAGCGGTCAACAAACCCATTTCAACCTTGATGGTTTTCCTTGCCATCATCGTATTGGGTGTTGCCTCCTATATACAATTACCGGTGGACCAGTATCCCAAGATGGACCCGCCTTATATCACGGTAATGGCAACCTATCCGGGAGCTAACGCCGCAGATATCGAAGAGAACGTGACCAAGATCCTCGAAGACCAGTTGAACTCGGTGGATGACTTGAAGGAATTGACCTCAACTTCTTACGATAACTTATCCGTTATCTCTTTGGAGTTTGAGTGGGAAGTGAATCTTGACGAGGCTTCAAACGACGTACGTGACGCCGTGGATAAAGCCATGTCGCGCCTTCCAGACGATATAGACCGTCCTACCATCATGCGTTTCAACACGTCCATGATGCCCATCTTGATCTATGCCGTAACCGCAAAAGAATCATATCCCGGTATTGACAAGATTTTGGATGACAAGCTGATTACCCGGTTAAACCGCGTGGACGGAGTTGCCTCCGTTATCGTGGCCGGAGCCCCGGAGCGTGTGGTTTACGTGGATTTAGACCTCAATAAACTTGACGCTTACAATTTGACGTTGGAACAAATCGGCAGCAAGATCTTGGCAGAAAATAAAGATGTTTCTTCCGGTAACGTGAAAATGGGACAGATGGATTATACTTTGCGTGTGGAAGGAGAATTCGAAGAAAGTGACCAGATTAAAAATATCGTGCTAGGTACCCAGAATGATAAAATCATTTACTTGCGAGATGTTGCAAACGTACGAGATACGTTGAAAGATATTACGCTGGAACAAACGATTAACAGAGGCCGGGGTGGTGTTTTGATGGTAACCAAACAAACTGACGCAAACGCCGTGGCCGTTGCAAAACAGGCAAAAGGTGAAATTGAAAAAGCACAAAAGGAATTACCCACGGATATTAAATTCCAAATCATTTCGGACAACTCGGACTTCATCATCAAGTCTATTAATAACTTGCAGGAGTCTTTGATGTACGCTTTGATCTTCGTAATTTTGATCGTGTTCTTATTCTTGGGACGTTGGAGAGCAACCTTCATCATCGCGTTGACAATCCCGATCTCCTTGATTGTTGCCTTCATTTACCTGTTTGCAACCGGGGAATCGCTTAATATCATATCACTGTCGTCCCTGTCCATCGCAATCGGTATGGTGGTGGACGATGCCATCGTGGTATTGGAGAACATCACGAAACATATCGACCGGGGTAGCCGTCCGCGAGAGGCCGCCAAATACGGTACAAACGAGGTTTGGTTGTCCGTAATCGTTACGACGTTGGTAACCGTGGCCGTGTTCTTCCCGTTGACGCTGGTGACCGGAATGACCGGTATTTTGTTCAAACAGTTGGGATGGATCGTTTGTATCACGGTATGTACGTCAACCGTAACCGCAATCTCCTTGACCCCGATGTTGTGTTCTCAATTGATGAAAATCCAAGAAAAGACGGATTCAGGCAAATTCAGTTTTTACAACTTCGTTTCCAAAATGTTGGACAAACTGGATAGTGTTTACGAGAAATTGATCCGGTGGGTACTTGTTCACAAGACCGTAACGATCTTGAGCATGTTCGCCCTATTTTTTGCCTCCATGTTCATGGCTAAATTGATCAAAACGGACTTCATGCCCCAGAATGACCAAAACTACTTGAACGTGTACGCCAAGATGCAATCCGGCCAACGCGTGGAAGTGACGAGAGAAGTTGCTTTGGAAATCGATTCCATCATCCGCAAGAACATTCCGGAAATCAAGTTGATCAACTTGTCATACGGTAGTGAGGAAGAGGCCTCTTTCGCTTCCATGATGAATAGCACGGGTAACAATATCTTGAACATGCGTTTGAGAACTACAGATATCAAAGAACGTAAACGTAGTGTATTCCAGATCGCCGACCAAGTGCGTGGCATCTTGAAAGGATTCCCGGATGTTCTACAGTACACGGTAACAACATCAAGCGGTGGTTCCATGGGTGGTAACAACGTGGATATTGAAATCATGGGACATGACTTCAACACGACCACAAACTTAGCTCACCTAATTGCAGAAAAAGCCCGCCAAATCCCAGGAGCTGAGGATATCAAGATCAGTCGTGACGAAGATAAATCCGAGTTACGTATCATGTTGGATCAAGATAAACTGGCTCGCCACGGTCTGACTACATCAGAAGTAGGTTCATACATGCGTAACCGTATCTATGGTTACCGGAATAGTAAATACAAGGAAAACGGAGAGGAATATGATATTATCGTGCGCTTTGACGAGAAATATCGTTCTTCAATCACCGAGATCGAGAATATTATAATTCCCGATGGTAAAGGCCAGAAGGTACGGTTAAAAGAACTAGGAGAGATCCAAGAGTTCTTCTCTCCACCAAATATCGAACGTAAGAGTAAACAACGATTGTTAAAAGTATCTATCACACCAGCAGCAGGAGTTGCCTTGGGAGATATTGCTGTTGCAGCTCAACAAATCATCGACAACACGGAAATACCTCAGGAAGTATCCATGTACATCGGTGGTAGCTACGAGGACCAACAGGAATCATTCAGTTCTTTGTTCTTATTGTTGTTGCTCTCTTTGATGCTGGTTTACATTGTGATGGCTGCACAGTTCGAGTCATTCAAGATGCCGTTCATCATCATGTTGGCTATCCCATTCGCCTTCACCGGAGTGGTTCTAGCCTTATTGCTGACGAATACGACCTTGAGTATCGTCGCCGCTTTAGGTGGTATCATGTTGGTGGGTATCGTTACGAAGAATGGTATCGTGTTGATCGACTTCATTAACTTGATGCGTGAACGGGGCATCCGCCTGTACGACGCAATCGCAATGGCTTGTCGTTCTCGTTTGCGTCCGGTATTGATGACCTCGTTAACCACCATCTTAGGTATGGTGCCTATGGCAATTAGTGCCGGTGAGGGTTCTGAAACTTGGAGGCCGATGGGTATCGCCGTAATCGGTGGTATGATCTTCTCCACGATCATCACCATGTTAATTGTTCCGGCTGTTTACGCCGCGATGGACAAGAGTGGTAGCCGTGACAAGAAGAAGATTCTCAGCAAACAATTCAAGTTCATGGCTGACTTTAACCCGGAAAGAGATCTCCCGAAAAAGAAATAAATAATACTTGATTTTAGATTTACGATACGGAATCGTAAATCTAAAATCTAAAACCTAAAACACTATGAAAGCAGTATTTATATCATATAATCAAGCCTTGACGGAACGGGTTGCTTTTATCCTTGACCAATTACAAATACGAGGATTCACGCAATGGCCTCTGGTCAACGGGGCTGGAACCGTGGATGGAGAACCCAGAATGGGAACTCATACCTGGCCGGAGATGAACTCCGCCACCATGACCATCGTGGAAGACGAAATGGTCCCTCTGATCTTGAAATATGTCAAGAATCTGGACGAAGTGAATAAAGAAAACGGTATCCGGGCATTTGTCTGGGATATCACGGATATGTATTAAAAAAAGAGCCTTTCGGCTCTTTTTTAGTATATATTCTATTGTAAAAAAGAGGCGAAAGCCTCTTTTTTTATTCTGCATCCAGTGACTTGAATCCTTTTCCTAATATTTCTCTGGAATCAATAACATTTATAAAAGCCTCCGGGTCGATTTCACGAATTTTGTGACGTAAAACCATCATCTCGCGACGGGTTAATATCGTGTAAATCATCTCACGCGACTCTCCTTTATAAGCCCCGATAGCCGGTAAAATCGTAGCTCCGCGGTTAATATCGTTCAAAATTATATTTTTCACGGTATCCATCTCCTTGGTCACGATCATCAATGTCTTGTGAACAGAAGCACCTTCCACGATCAAGTCAATCACCTTACCTTCGATGAACACGATAATCCAAGAATACATGGGCAAACGCCAGTCTCCAAAGGCTACAACCGTTGACAAGGTAATCGTGCAATCCACGATAATTACCAATGTTCCTAAAGAGATATGCGTGTACTTATTCAAAATCATGGAAATAATATCCGATCCCCCGGAAGTTGCCCGTGCTTTGAAAATCATACCGATACCGATACCATAAACAATACCACCGAAAATAGCCGACAGCAACTGCTCATTCAACATTGTCCGGTCTGTAATTCCCGGCTCCAACAAAGCATCGTAACCATAAAGATAGTGAATCAACCGCATAAATGCCGGAATAGCAAACGTACAGATAATGGTTTTCACACCAAACATTCCTCCCAAAAAATAGATACCCAGCAATAACAGAGGCACATCCATACAAAGGGCCGCAATTTCAGTCTCCCAACCCCACAAATGGTGAAATACCATCGACAGACCGTATGTCCCCCCGGGAGCAAAACCGTAAGGTTCCGCGAATAACACAGCCCCTAATGCAAACACGAAACAACCACCCAACAACCATCCGTAGGTGATGAAGAAATCCTTGGAGAACAATTTCTCCTTAGTTACAAATCCCATACTACAACTTATTTATTTTAGTTATTAATTTTGCTTATTTTAGCCGCACAAAAGTACAACTTGTTTTCGACTTTTTACAACGTTTTCGATCTCTCGAATTTAATCTTAACTATCTAATTACACGTGTATTACATTTTAATCCCCATGCATAATTATACAACTCATCTCATAATTATTCGAAAAAACACGAACCTCATGAAAAAGAATATTTTTCAATCTTCTATTTCCGATTTTCAATTATTTTCCCTATGTTTGTAAACGTATTGGAAAGGTAATGTTCTTCGTGACATTACGAGGGAATCCCGTGAAAGTCGGGAACTGTACCCGCAGCTGTAAGCTTCAAAACTTTAGTCTCTACTGCCACTGTCTGTACATAGATGGGAAGGCGACGAAAAGGAAGCAAGTCAGAAAACCTGCCAAGACGTAACTGTTTATGTAGCTTTCGGGAAGTGAAGCTGGCAAGATGTTCATCATGGTAACATGATCTTCTTCTATCCAAATTTTCCAACAAGCATTGTTCTGTGAAATAAGTGAGCACGTTATGAGATGTAGAAGATCTCTGCCAATTTTGTTTTACACCACATAACAAGCTCACTTATTTTGAATACAACTTCCAGATCAACGATAAAGCCTCGCTTGGAACCAAATTTGAAATATCATCTCCTTTTCGAATCATTTCCCGGATCTCGGTAGCAGATAAGGGGAACAAAGGCGCATCAATGAACGTCATACTCGGAGATTCTTCAGAATTCACCATCCCCGGACGGGGATAAACAAAGATGGAACAATGTGCCTCAATCCAATGATAGTCTTTCCATTTCGGGAAATCCGGTACGTTATCTTCCCCGATGATCAAAGCAAACCGACGACCGGGATACCGATCAAACAGAACTCGCAAGGTATCGACCGTGTAAGAAGGTTTAGACATAGAAAACTCCACATCACAAGCTTTCATCCCGGGAATTTCCCGGATAGCGGCACTCACGATCGCAAAACGATCCGTTTCCGGCAAAAGAAAACGATCCACTTTAAACGGATTACAGGGACTGACTACAAACCACACTTCCGCACATAGCTTTTTTTCCAACAAGTAGCGAGCAATCCCCATATGCCCATTATGAATCGGGTTAAACGATCCGAAAAAAAGCCCGATAGGTTTTCTATCCTCTTCTTTACCCTGCATCATACGATTATTTCAAAAAATCTCTTACTGCCTTTTCCGCTTCGACTAAAGCCGTATCCAAGTTGTCATTCACGATGACCACGTCAAATTTATCGGCAAATGTCATTTCATACTCTGCCTTCGCCACACGTTGCTCGATTTTCTCCATTGAATCCGTACCTCGCCCGATCAACCGTTGCCGCAAGACCTCTACGGAAGGAGCTTTGATAAAGACAGATAACGCCTGATCTCCGAATATTTTCTTGATATTCACCCCGCCAACGACATCCACATCAAATACCACGGCATGACCAGCCTTCCAAATTCGTTCCAATTCACTTTTCAACGTCCCGTAGAAACACCCCGGATAAACCTCTTCCCACTCCAAGAAATCTTTCGCCTCTATTCTCTTTTTAAACTCATCCGTCGAAAAGAAATAATACTCTTTTCCATGTTTCTCCTCTCCCCGGGGAGCTCGGCACGTTGCTGACACCGAAAACTCCAATCCCAAATCCTTCGCCAACAAGTAATTCACGATCGTACTTTTCCCCGATCCGCTGGGGGCTGAAAATATGATTACCTTACCCATAACAATTGAAAATTGAAAATTGAAAATTGAAAATGAGACCGAATGCTCTTTTCAATTTTCAACTTTTAGTTATTAGCTTTTATCTTTTAGTTTCAATGTTTTGTAACAAGTTACAAAACATTGAGGCTTTGCTCCTTTATCTTTTCAAGTTCATCTTTCATGCGAACAACCAGTTTCTGGATGTCATGATCATTGGCTTTGGAACCCATGGTATTGATTTCGCGACCGATTTCTTGGGCGATGAATCCGAGTTTACGTCCCGGGGCCTCTTCTTTCTCCACAGTCTCGACAAAATATTTACAATGATTTGCCAAACGAACTTTCTCTTCCGTAATATCCAGTTTTTCCAAATAATAGATAATTTCCTGTTCTAACCTGTTCTCGTCAATATTTTTGATCTCTCCCCACTCCTTCATCTTGTCTTGCAAGCGTTGCTTGATGGTAACCACTCGTTGTTTCTCGAATTGGGGTACTTCACCAGATAAACTTTTGATCAACTCAATCCGTTTCAAAATATCTGCAATCAAAACTTTACCCTCTTGAATACGGAAAGCGTCAACGTCCGCCAACGCTTTCTCGATAGCACTTTTCAAGCAATTCCAACCTTCTTCATCTAACTCCTCCATCTTGGCTTGCATCGTATCGGGGAAACGCATGATGGTTTGCAACAACTCACTCTTGTTGATTTCTACTCCCAGCGAACCGGCAACTTCCAGCATCTGATTATAATATTGTTTCACAACCGATTGGTTTACGGCAACATCCTTCTCGTCCTCCGCGTTATCAAAATAGATATACACGTCCACCTTCCCACGCTCCAGAACGTTCTTTATCATATTCCGGATCTCAATATCCTTCTCTTTGTAAATACTTGGAGTCCTCAAATTAATATCCAATTGTTTTGAATTCAGACTTTTTACCTCCACGATCACTTTCTTTGTCCCGCAGTCCACTGTTGCTTTACCGAAACCGGTCATTGATTTTATCATAGCTCTTGTTTTAAATACAAACATTTAACCACAAAAGTAAGGCTTTTTTTGAAAATCACCGCCAAATAACTACCTTTGTTCAGTTTGTCAAATCATCTGAATATACATAATCATGGATGCGAATCACCTTTCAGCCTTCCAAAAAGGAGTTATCGGGGTACAATTTCTTTTCGTTGCTTTCGGTTCAACAGTACTCGTCCCCCTACTCGTAGGCTTGGATCCATCAACAGCACTTCTGACAGCAGGAATCGGAACATTAATTTTCCATCTTGTGACGAAAGGCATCGTTCCCATTTTCCTCGGAAGTAGTTTCGCATTCATCGCCCCAATCATCAAAGCCAGTGAATTGTACGGTATGGCCGGAGCCCTCTCCGGAATGGTTGCCGTGGGTGCGGTCTACGGACTTATGAGCCTGTTGGTAAAATTACGAGGCACCGACTTTATCAAGAAACTATTTCCCCCGATCGTCATCGGTCCGGTAATCATATTAATCGGGCTTTCCCTGGCAGGCTCCGGGGTAAAAATGGCAAGCGAGAACTGGGTATTGGCCCTTATCTCCCTAATCACTGCTGTCATCGTCTCTCTGAAAGGCAGGGGACTGTTAAAATTAATCCCTATATTCTGCGGAATCATTGTCGGATATCTCGTGGCACTTTTATTCTATAACGTGGACACTGCCCCGATCAAAGAAGCCGCCTGGTTTGCCCTTCCCCAGTTCGTGACACCCGATTTCTCTTGGGCAGCCATTATCTATATGGTTCCTGTAGCCATCGCTCCCGTGATCGAACACATCGGGGATGTCTATGCGGTGAACAGTGTTGCCGGTAAAGATTTCGTGAAAAACCCCGGCTTACATCGTACACTACTAGGTGATGGTCTTGCCTGCGTTTTCGCAGGATTAGTGGGGGGACCTCCCGTAACCACGTATTCCGAAGTTACCGGAGCCGTGTCTTTAACAAAGGTCTCAAACCCTGCCGTGATTCGGATTGCCGCTGTAACGGGAATCGTTTTTTCTGTTTTTGGCAAAATCAGCGCCTTGTTAAAATCCATCCCCGCATCTGTTTTGGGTGGAATCATGTTACTCCTGTTCGGAACAATCGCCTCTTTAGGAATGAGCAATCTAATCCAGAACAAAGTTGATCTTTCCAACACCCGCAACATGATTATCGTCTCTCTCATCCTAACCTTCGGTATTGGAGGGGCTGCCTTCGAATGGGGTAGTTTCTCCATGTCCGGCATCGGTCTTGCCGCCTTATTGGGTGTCATTTTAAACTTGATATTACCTACAAAAGAATCCAAAGCGTAATACAGGCTTCCAAACGTTACTCATCTCTTGTGGATCAACAAATCCACCACTCCCTTACACCCTACCGCGTAACAAAAAAATAACCGTTTCGAAACATTAGATTCACATAATCAGCGGAACTTGCAGTCGCAAAAAAGAAAGAAAACAATTTATTTAAATGAATAGAAAATGAAAAACTTACTTTTAACCACAGTTCTTATGTTAGCTGTTATTTTTAGCAGCAATGCAACAAATGACGTGAACGGTCCCGCTAAAAAAGTATCTATCTCTGGAGCAGGGGCAACCTTCCCTCTTCCCTTCTATAACCTCGCATTCAAAACCTATCAAGATAAAACAGGTAACTCCATCACCTACGGGGGCATCGGTAGTGGTGGCGGTATTCGTAGCCTGAAAGACAAAATCGTAGATTTTGGAGGGTCCGACGCCTATCTATCCGACAAAGAAATGAACGAAATGCCCGCAACGGTAGTTCACATCCCGACGTGCATGGGAGCCGTGGTGTTGGCGTACAACCTGCCGGGAGTGGACAACTTAAAACTAACCGGGGACATTATCGCTGATATTTACTTGGGCAAAATCACCAAGTGGAACGACAGCCGTATCGCGGCCATCAACCTCGGCGTGAACTTACCCGACAAAGCCATGAGTCCAGTCTATCGTTCAGATGGCAGTGGAACCACTTTCGTGTTCAGTGACTACATGACTAAAGTAAGTCCGGAATGGGCCGAGAAGATCGGAACCGGAAAATCATTAAAATGGCCGGTAGGTATGGCCGCTAAAGGCAACCCGGGCGTTGCCGGAGTAATCAGTCAAACTGAAGGTTCCATCGGTTACGTGGGTTCCGAATATGCTTTTGCCATGAAAATCCAATTCGCCCAGATAAGAAATGCGGCCGGTAACTTTATTACCCCAAACACTGAAAGCATCTCAGCCGCAGCGAAAGGAGATATGCCCGCCGATACCCGAACAATGATCACCAACTCGGCCGCCCCGGATGCATACCCGATCAGTTGTTTCACATGGATCATCCTGTACAAGGAGCAAGCCTATGCCGATAGAAATCAAACTCAAGCCGAAGAAACATTGAAACTATTGAATTGGATGCTGGACGCAGAGGCCCAAGCCTTAACCACGAAAGTAAACTACTCCCCGCTCCCGGAAAAGGCAGTAAAGAATGCAAAAGCATTACTAAAATCAGTCACTTACAACAGGCAACCCGTGTTGAAATAATCAAGCATACACTTCAATTTTTATCCATAAAACAAAATAATGCCTTTCGTACGAGAGGTGTTATTTTTTACCCTATTGTTCCCCTATGGAAGTGGTTACTAAATGAATAATTCCGGAAAATCATTATCTTTGCAGCCTAAATCTAAAATTTCGTAGATGAAGAACATTAGGAATTTCTGTATAATCGCACATATTGACCACGGTAAGAGTACACTTGCCGACCGTTTACTGGAAATGACCGGAACTGTAGTAGGGAAAGATTTACAAGCACAGGTGCTTGATGATATGGATCTGGAACGAGAGCGAGGCATCACGATCAAAAGTCACGCGATACAAATGGATTACCATTACAAGGGAGAGAAATATGTTCTAAACCTGATAGATACCCCGGGACACGTGGACTTCTCGTACGAGGTATCACGCTCCATTGCTGCTTGCGAGGGTGCGCTACTGATTGTCGATGCCACGCAAGGAATTCAGGCACAAACCATCTCGAACCTTTATCTTGCCATTGACAACAACCTAGAGATCATTCCCGTCTTGAACAAGATGGATATGCCCAATGCCATGCCAGAGGAAGTGAAAGACCAGATTGAAGAACTGATCGGATGCGACCGGGACGATATTATTGAAGCCAGTGGAAAAACCGGATTGGGTGTAGATAAAATACTGGAAGCGGTTGTGGAACGGATTCCCGCACCCACGGGTGATCCCAACGCTCCTCTTCAGGCTTTGGTGTTCGACTCGGAATTCAACTCTTTCCGGGGTATTATCACTTATTGCCGCATCATGAACGGTAGCCTGAAAAAAGGTGATAAGGTCAAATTCGTGAGTACGGGAAAAGAATACGATGCCGATGAAATCGGTGTGTTGCGCCTGGAACAAGAACCCCGAAATGAATTACAAACAGGAGACGTGGGGTACATCATTTCCGGCATCAAAACTTCTTCCGAAGTAAAAGTCGGAGATACCATCACCCATGTAGAACGCCCGTGCGACTCCGCGATAGAGGGCTTCAAGGAAGTAAAACCTATGGTATTCGCAGGAATTTACCCGATTGATTCTGAAGATTACGAAGACCTGCGTACATCTATCGAGAAGTTACAATTAAATGACGCTTCCCTGACTTTCGAGCCGGAATCTTCCGCCGCCCTCGGTTTCGGATTCCGTTGCGGCTTCCTCGGCATGCTCCACATGGAAATTGTACAGGAACGTCTGGATCGGGAGTTCGACATGAATGTCATCACCACCGTACCCAACGTTATGTACATCGCCCACACCACGAAAGGCGAAGTTTTCGAAATGCATAACCCCTCCGATATGCCCGCCCCCACGGTGCTGGACTTTATCGAGGAACCCTATATAAAAGCACAAATCATCACCCCTACCGACTACATTGGGCAAATCATGACCCTTTGTTTGGGGAAACGAGGAACATTGATAAAGCAACACTACCTGACAGGAAACCGGATCGAGTTGAACTACGAGATGCCACTGGCTGAAATCGTGTTTGACTTCTACGACAAGCTGAAGAGTATCACAAAAGGCTATGCCTCTTTCGACTATTTCCAAATTGGCTATCGTAGAGCCAACCTCGTGAAATTGGATATACTGCTGAATGGTGAATCCGTGGACGCCCTGTCTGCCTTGATCCACTTTGATAACGCTTATTCCTTCGGGAAACGCATTTGCGAGAAGTTGAAAGAACTGATTCCCCGTCAGCAATTCGATATTGCGATTCAAGCTGCAATCGGTGCGAAGATTATTTCCCGTGAAACCATCAAGGCTGTTCGCAAGGATGTGACTGCGAAATGTTACGGTGGTGATATCTCCCGTAAACGTAAATTGCTGGAAAAACAGAAAAAAGGAAAGAAACGAATGAAACAAATCGGTAACGTCGAGGTTCCACAGAAGGCGTTCCTTGCGGTGCTGAAATTGGACTAAGTTAGTTCTAAATATTATAAATAAAGCGTCCCGAAAGGACGCTTTATTTATAATATTTTATCTTTAAAGCTACTTCATGACCTTATAAACCACGATGTCATCCCTATAATCTCTGCACTTCGCCCTTACCTCCCCGTCCGGAGCGATCACGCAACTCTCCCCTCGATACATAAGTCCCGTTAAATCCGGTCCGGCACAATTAACGGCAATGACATACGCCTCATTCTCGATAGCTCGTTCCCGCAAAAGTCGATTCCAGTCGTCTCGTCGGGATTCCGGCCAATTTGCAATATAAATTGCAACATCATACTCTCCATGATTCCAACTCCACTCCGGGAAGCGCAAGTCATAACAAATATAAGTCGAGAAGCGTATCCCTTTCCATTCCAACGCCAGATGACGGTCTCCGGGAGAGAAGCTACCTTTTTTAAAACAATTGTGTTTATCGTAATACTCGTATTTCCCATCCGGATAAACAGCCAATAACCGGTTATAATATTTCCCCTCCTCTTTATAAATCGTAGAACCGACAACCAACGCCCCCGAACGTTTCGCCCATTTCCTCATCCGTTTGATCACTAACGGATAATAAGAAGCCACCCCATCTTTTGAACATACCGCTTCCTCTTTATCTCGCTTCTTCATTTCACACCCGGAAGTGAAAAGCTCCGGGAACACGATCATGTCACATCCCTTACACGAACGCACACGCTTATCAAAATCCCGCAAATTGGCATCCACATCACCCCATACCAAATGTGCCTGTACCAAAGCCACCTTTACCGAATCCTGTGCTTTCGCTGTCAAAGACAACACGAATAACAAATACAACGTAACATAAAATACCTTCATTTTTTTAACATTATTCATTCCTTAACGAAAGCAACAAATCCCAATTATCATCATTTCTACAAACTCCTATAGATAAAGAGTAAAATCATTTTAGACAAATTTACGAGAAATTTCTGATTCCACCCCCAATAATCGGGAAATTACACGATCACACTACACCCTCTTCTCCCATCGTCGTTTCACCCAAGCCACGGCAAGCGAGCTGACCACGCCACCGATAATACTAAATACCCCCGCCAACAAGTTATCCGCCATCTGCGACAACACGGCATTAAAACTCAACGTGGAAAACATTCCTATTATAAAATAACTACCCATTTTTAAAATTTAGAATTTAAAGTTTAAAATTTAGAATGGGCCTCACGCCTCCGGTAGGAATTCTATACCGGAAACATGAGACTCCATTCCCGCTAAAATCACTTGATCATCGAAACTCTTGCATTCCCGAATTCAAAATCGCAAATCACAGCTTACAACGTCATCACTTGGCTATCCGAAGCTCCCTTCCCGTTCTTCAACGTGGCAAAACAATATAGTTTCACATTCTCGTTACTCCACTCCTCTGGGAGAGCATAAGTAGTGTTACCGTTCTCGCCACGAGCTCGTAACGTTACTAAACGGGCACGACCAAGCACCGTCTCGTATAACATAACGTACACCATGTCATCATTGAAAGCGTAGCCGTTCTCCTCCTCCTGCATCTCTTGCACGAAAGAGTAAAGTTTATTCTCTTCCGAGTAAGTCACCTCCACCTTCGGCGGATACAACATCCCGGAAGTACAAAGTAAGCGGTCAAAATCCACCGTTGCCACATTCCGCTCGTCCACCGAAACCCGAGACATATTCAGTGAGGTGAAAGCGTTTGCCGCCGAGCCTTTACCGATTCCGACAAAACCTTTCCTGATTACCGGCAACAACTGTCGGGATAATTGCACTAACGCTTTCATCCTTGCCCGTTGTGCCAGTATCTCCGGCGTCGGGTTATCCTTCCGAGAAAATACCTTCGCCTTGGCAATGTTTTTCCCTCTCGTGTAACACAACGTGATGTTACCTACTGATTTCCTTGCTTTTCCTAATAAATACGAATTAAATTCTGCCATAATTTTAAAATTGAAATTAAGAATTGAAAATGAACTCTACACACCCGGGGCGGGCCCTGCCCAAGAAGGTATATTTTTAGTTTCTAACTTTTAGTCTTTATCTTGAAATTCGCTAAATGCGAATTCCAACGCCGGTCCCGGATCGATTTTTCTCGGCGTGATCAGCGAGTGTCCTACCACGTCACGAATCGGGTAGGTCTCTTCCAATAGAGTGCAGATTTCCCGTAACACCCGGATCTGTCTTGCCGTGTAACGATGCCAGTATGTCGGGCTATCACCGGAACAATCCGTGTAAACCTCATCAGGCGGCACCACACGCCCGCACTCCGCGATAAACAGATCACCCGAAAAGCGGAGTTTCCCCAAATTATCCAGCTCTATCCCGATCGAGTAACGATTCAACCCGCCACGTCCGGCATACCAACTTTTTCCGGCGTGCCATGCCTCGATGTTGAAAGGCACCAGTTGAAACACCTCTCCGCCTCGCCCAATCACGAGATGAGCCGAAGCCGACACGTCCGGGCGGGTCAGGAAAAGTGCAGAACTTTCAGCACTCGTTCCCGCCGTGTAATGTAACACGATCATGTCCGGCCCCTCCAAACGCCGGGTATTCTTCGCACTCACCAAGTGAACCACCCTGTCCCCCATCAAGCGATGGTTCACGATTGAAAATGGAGAATTGAAAATTGAAAATGCCATGAATAAAAAATTTAGTTAACCAAGTTTTTAACTTTTACTTTTTAGCTTTTAGTCTAAAAACGGCCGCAGCCATTTTTTCTCCACCTCGTCCAACCACGTAACCACCCAAGCCGATTTCCAGTAAATCCCAGAAACGAGAAGTATCGGAAAGGAGGGGTAACGTCGTGAACGTTCCCACGAGAACGATCAACGCGAACACCAACATCACCAACGGCCTCCATGATCGCTGCAACCAGTTTCCCCGGGCCTCTTCCACCACCGCCGCAGAGCGAGCCATCTCCTGCTCGTGTTCAACCAGTAATTCCAACAATTCCGCTTCCAGTTGTCGCTTCTCCCTCGCCGGGAGTGTCAGGCGGTCAATCACCTTGCCAACCGCCCCGACCACACCTTTCACTCCTTCCAAAGCCGTAAAGCCGTAACGATACAATTCTTCACTTCTGCTACAAAATAAAACTTCTTGTTACCGACCTTCCTCGCCGGAATCTTAAATTGTTTCTCGTACCGCCGTAATGTGTGTCTGGATATTCGCATTGCCTGGCACAACCCGTCAGCATCCATCAACCTGTAAGCAGCATTTGATGCCGCCTCGATTGCCAAGCGTACCTCCTGACGCAATTCACTCAATTCCTCTAATACTTGAGCGGTCACATCCGCCGTTTCTTCTCTTTTACCTGTCTCTCTTTTTGCCATATTTTTCAGTATTAAAATTACCCGTTCCCTTTTATCCCCACACACGTCTCCCCCGTAACGACACGTCAGGAACAACTAAACGCCTCGTCTTCTGTCAATTTATAAAGTAATTTCCCACCTGGAAATCCTTTAATCACCCAATCGTAAATCTAAAATCACGAAATCCCAAGGTATTGGCTCGGAGAATAAGCTTCCCCGTTCTTCTTCCGGAAGAAACAGTACAAGTGAACCGCCGTTCCCCGTCTACCCGGCAAACGGAAAGTGGCTTTCCCGTCACCTCTCGTCTCCCCGTTCGTCTTAACAAATTCCGGAGAAAACGAACGATCGGCATAAAGCACGACAACCACCAACTCATCCTCCATCCCCGCGGAAGGAAGATTCTCCGCCTTCTCCCATGACAAAACCACCGCATCTTCCTCGTCAACACACGCCATAAGATGATTTACCTTCTGCAACATACCAACCGTCAACTGTAATCGGGCAAAATCCCCAATCTTCCCGTTAGGCTTAAAAACCATCATGTTTAATTTCAAAAAGAAATTGTACCCATTTTTCCCGGTTCCTTGAGTCGCCAGATACCATGCCTCCTGTAACCCGATCTCCACCAAACGCTGATAAAAACGTATTGCTACTCTCAAACGGGAACGGTTTTCCTGTTGTTTTATCGTATTCGCATCCAAGTAGTTCGCTGCCGCACTCCTCACCCGCGTTATTGACCCCACCCTGTAAAAAACCGAATTTCCAACCTTTCCCCGAATATTTTCGTCTATTATTGCCATCGCTCGTTTGTTTAAGATTTTTCTTTGTTTTCTGAGGCAAAGGTAGGACATGCATCCTCCGTATAAAATTCTAATTCATAAACAACCGAATCTTTTCACAAACGACATTTTTCATTACATATTCGACATAAATGCCACATTTTCCTCATTCATAAAAACACACCCCGCTCCAACAAAATCCCCCGAAACAATTCATGTAATAAAACGGAGAATCACCGACAAGCATCCCCAACAAACAGACAACAACAGCCTCACCCTCCCGAATCAAAGACACCCCTGAACGTCTTTGAAACGTCTTTGATTCGAAAGTGATACGTGTTTAATCCCTAAGAACACCCTGTATGCAACGAAAGATGTACGGGTATTTATATATTACAGAACAGTTTGCTGCATTAGAATGACTAAAGTCTACTCCTGTTTATCAAAAAAGTCAACTGTACTACTGGTTACAAGAAAGTAAAAACAGTCATACCGAAATCGATTATATTTTA
>ERZ827150.2410-NODE-2410-length-20206-cov-3.542901_pt1 | contig 20206 bp, 23 predicted proteins | sample MGYA00519779_ERZ827150 | MGnify/ENA primary metagenome ERZ827150 (study PRJEB31778, sample SAMEA3449267) | human gut metagenome | biome: human gut; feature: human-associated habitat; material: faeces | place: United Kingdom | collected 2010/2012 ...
GCGTTGGTTCTTGCTAATTTGCAAGGGTGAATTTTTGGCTCCGCCAAAAAGAGGGGAAACCCACGCCAGGGGTTTCCCCTTCCACGTACCACATTATAAAAGAAGAACCAGTCCGCCAATCCCTCAGTCAGCTCACGCTGACAGCTCCCTTTGCACAAGAGAGCCTTGGGTAGGTGCATCTGGCAGGTACTGCCGCCGTCCCAGCTCCTGCGCCTTTCTAGGACAGGTTTTACAAAACCACCAATTCGACCCCGAAAAAGCTGTTTGAATTGCCTATTGAATTAGTAGGAATAATAGGTATAATAAAAGCACCCTACAAGATTGGTGGGAAACGATTATGACACGACAATTTCCTCGGCTGTTGCGCCGGAACTTCCGCTTTGGACGAATGTAATGCCCTTTTCCTCCTCATTTCTACCCCAATCCCCATATCATTCGTTCAGAAAGGAAGCCTATCATGAGCAACAACTATCACTTTGAGACTTTACAGCTCCACGTTGGTCAAGAACACCCCGACCCCACCACCGACGCAAGAGCAGTGCCCATCTACGCCACCACCTCCTATGTGTTCCAGGACGCCGCCCAGGCAGCCGGTCGATTTGGGCTGACCGAGGGCGGCAATATCTACACCCGTCTGATGAACCCCACCTCCGATGTGCTGGAACAGCGGCTGGCCGCTCTGGAGAACGGTGCGGCGGCGCTGATGACGGCCTCTGGGGCGGCGGCGATCACCTATGCGGTGCAGAACATTGCGGTGGCCGGCGATCATATCGTTTCCTCTGCCAATCTGTACGGCGGCACTTACAACCTGTTCGCCCACACCCTGAAGGATCAGGGGCTGGACGTGACCTTTGCCGATCCGGCTGATCCGGCGGCTTTCGAGGCGGCCATCCAGCCCAACACCAAGCTGGTCTACGCTGAGACTCTGGGCAACCCCAACGGGGACATCGCCGACCTGGAAGCTCTGGCGGAAGTGGCGCACCGCCACCACATCCCCCTGGTGGTGGACAACACCTTCGCCACCCCCTATCTGCTGCGCCCCATCGAACACGGTGCGGACATTGTGGTTCACTCCGCCACCAAGTTCATCGGCGGACATGGCACGGTCATGGGCGGCGTGGTCGTGGACTCCGGCAAATTTGACTGGGCGGGCAGCGGCAAGTTCCCTGGGCTGAGCCAGCCCAATCCCTCCTATCACGGGGTGGTGTTCACGGAAGCCTGCGGCGATCTGGCTTACATCATGAAGCTGCGCACCACGCTGATGAGAGATCAGGGCGCGGTCATCTCCCCCTTCAACTCCTTCCTGCTCTTGCAGGGGTTGGAGACCCTCTCTCTGCGGGTAGAACGCCATGTGGAGAACGCCTTAAAGGTGGTGGATTATCTGAACCATCACCCCCAGGTGGCGCAGGTGAACCATCCCTCCCTGTCCGGCGGGCATCAGAAGGAGCTCTACGATGCTTACTTCCCCAACGGAGCCGGCTCCATCTTCACCTTTGAGCTGAAGGGCACCGAGGAACAGGCCAAGCGGTTCACGGAGTCGCTGAAGCTGTTCTCCCTGCTGGCCAATGTGGCGGATGTGAAGTCGCTGGTCATCCATCCCGCTTCCACCACCCACTCTCAGCTGGACGAGGCAGAGCTGCTGGCCTGCGGCATCCGTCCCACCACCATTCGGTTGTCCATCGGCACCGAACACATTGATGATATTCTCGCCGACCTAGACCAGGCGTTTGACGCTGTACGGGAAGGCTGAGTTCTCACTTTTCCTCCTACATAAATTTGAAATCAAACCCAAGCAAAACCCCCTGATGCAGGCGCTTTCACCTGTGTCAGGGGGTTTTGTCTGGCGATGGCTCACCGGTTCCGGTCGTGGAGCAGTCCCAGCTGATAGAAGGCCACGGCACTGGCAGCGGCCACGTTCAGGGAATCCACACCGTGGGACATGGGGATGCGGACGGTATAATCACAGTGGGCGATGGTCTCCGCCGCCAGGCCGTCCCCTTCGGTACCCAGCACCACCGCCAACTTGTCCTCTTGCTGGAGGCGTGGGTCGTAGATGTCCAAAGAGTCCTCTTTCAGTGCCATGGCCACGGTCTTGAAGCCCAGCTGGTGCAGTTGGTTCGTCCAATCAGCGCCCTTGGGGAAGTACGTCCAGGGGATCTGAAAGACGTTGCCCATGCTGACCCGAATGGCTCTCCGGTAGAGAGGGTCACTGCAAGCGCTGGTGAGCACCAGGGCATCCATGTGGAGGGCGGCGGCGGAGCGGATGATGGCGCCGATGTTGGTGGGGTTCATGACGTCCTCCAAGACGGCGATGCGTTTTGCGTTGGCGCAGAGCTGCTCCACCGCAGGCAGGGGCTTCCGGTACATGGCGCAGAGCATCCCACGGGTCAGGTGGAAGCCGGTGAGCTGGGTGAGCACGTCCAGCTCTGCCACATAGACGGGGATGCTGCCGCAGCGCTCTAGGAGGGCTTTGCCCCGCGTCTCCACGTCTTTGGGTTCCATCAGGAAGGACACGGGGGTGTAGCCGGCGTCCAGGGCACGGCCGATGACCAGGGGGCTTTCGGCGATGAACATCCCCTTCTCTGGCTCCGCCCGATTCACCAGTTGATTCTCGGTCAGGCGGGCATAGACGTCCAGTTCCGGTGCGAAAAAGTCGGTGATCTCTCTGACGTTTACCACAAATATCCCTTCTTTCTTCCCCTTTGGTTCCTCAGATCAAAATGCCGCTGCAATGGTCGATCTCGTGCTGGATGATCTCCGCCGTCCAGCCAGTAAAGGTCTTGAACCGCTCCTGAAAGTCCTCGTTCTGGTAGCGCACTTTGATGGATTTCCAGCGTTTGGTCTTGCGGGTGCCCTCCAAGGAGAGACAGCCCTCCTCTGCCTGGTAGGGCTGAGACATCTTGACGATCTCTGGGTTGTACATAATCATGTAGTCATTTTCGCCGCACTCGAAGGCGATGATGCGTTTGCAGACGCCGATCATATTGGCGGCCATGCCCACGCAGGCGCCTTTGCAGGCTACGAGGGTATCCAGCAGATCCTGAGCGGTCTGCTTGTCCGCCGGAGTGGCATCCGCTGCGGGCTGCGCCAGGAAGATCGGGTCTTTCATAATGGGTTGAATCATGCTGTGTCCTTCTTTCTTTCGCCGCTCCCCTTTTCCTCTGCTCGGTCATAGACTGGTAGGAAGGGGGTGTTCCACTTGGCCGAATCCAGTTCTTCTGGTGGTATGTGGGTGACCACAGCCGCTATCCTTGCCCTACAGCTGGCAGAGGGTCGTTCGACACAAGAGCTGAGTTTGCTGTCCGCATTCTTCACGGTCTTGGGGGATAACTTGGCGCTTCTGGCGGGGCAGCTGCCCCAGGTGAATCTGCCGGAGACGGAGTGACGCTGTGCTTGTGCGGAGCCGCCTCCCTCAGTCGCCTTGCGGCGACAGCTCCCTCCATGCATGGAAGGAGCCTTGGGTGGGTGGTTTTCCACAGGCACTGCCTCCGTCTTGGCTGCTCCCCCATCAGCCTACAACAAGAGCCGTATGCATCTGCATACGGCTCTTGTTCGCTTGCTTTGGAATCCAGGATCGAATTACTTCAGAGCGACCTTGCCGCCTACGCCTTCGATCTTTGCCTTGATTTCTTCGCCATCTTCCTTGGAGACTGCTTCCTTCAGAGTGGTGGGAGCGCCTTCGACAGCTGCCTTTGCGTCAGCCAGGCCCAGGCCGGTGACTTCGCGGACGATCTTGATGACCTTGATCTTTGCTGCTGCGTCGAAGCCTTCCAGGACGACGTCGAATTCAGTCTTTTCTTCTGCTGCTTCTGCTGCTGCGCCAGCGCCTGCTGCGGGTGCTGCCATTGCTGCTGCGGAAACGCCGAATTCTTCTTCCAGAGCCTTGACCAGTTCGGACAGCTCCAGGACGGACAGGTTCTTTACTTCTTCAATCAGAGCAGTAATCTTTTCGCTTGCCATGATAGTAACCTCCTAAAATGTAGATCAGTTCAAAATCAGGCCGAGGTTTTTGAAATTTTCTCCTCGGCGTGGTGTTTGCCGAATGATTATTCAGCAGCGGGAGCTTCCTCTGCGGGAGCGCCGCCCTTGGACTCGACGATGGCTGCCAGGACAGCGGCCAGGCTGACGATGGGTGCCAGCAGGGTGCCCATCGCCTGTGCCTGCAAATCCTTCTTAGAGGACAGTGCGGACAGCTTTGCGATCTCGTCATCGCTCAGAATCTTGCCTTCCATGAAGGCAGCCTTGATGTGGAACTTCTCCTTCCCCAGCTGCTTTGCGTAGTCAGCGATGATCCGGATGGGAGCGATGGGGTCTTCTTCGCCGGTGGCCAGAGAAGTGGTACCTTCCAGAACGGAATCCAGTTCCTGCAGGCCGGATGCATCCAGCGCACGACGAACCATGTTGTTCTTTACGACACCGTACTTGACCTCGCCTTCGCGCAGCTTTGCGCGCAGCTCGGTATCTTCCGCAACGGTGATACCACTGTAATCCACCAGTACACCAGACTGCGCATTCTTGAGCTGCTCGACCAGAGCGGCGACAACGGCCTTTTTAGACTCCAATACTTTTGCGTTAGGCATATTGATTTCACCTCACTATAAGAAAAATCCTCCGCGTCAGAAGGACAGGAGGATGGCACATTCAAGCTATAACCGTCACAGGGGACGTCACTTTTTTCGAATATGCACTCTCGGCAGGTGGCTTGCGCCGTTAGACTTATGTGCCTGCTGTCTCTGAACGCAGTGAATATCATATCACAGGACAGCGGATTTGTCAACCCGCTGTCCTGTTTTTTACGGTTCTTGCAAAAACTCTCTTAGTTGGACAGCTTTGCAGGGTTCACACGGACGCCAGGGCCCATGGTGGAAGCCAGGGTGCAGCTCTTGATATACTGACCCTTTGCAGCGGCGGGCTTTGCCTTGACGATAGCGCCGACCAGTGCATTGAAGTTTTCTTCCAGCTTTTCTGCGCCGAAGGAGACCTTGCCAATGGGGCAGTGGATGATGTTGGTCTTGTCCAGACGATATTCGACCTTACCGGCCTTGGCTTCGGCGACTGCCTTGCCAGCGTCGGGGGTGACGGTGCCGGACTTGGGAGAGGGCATCAGGCCCTTGGGGCCCAGGGTCTTACCCAGACGGCCGACGAATCTCATCATGTCGGGCGTGGCGATGACCACATCGAATTCAAACCAGTTTTCCTTCTGGATCTTTTCCACCAGATCCATTTCGCCCACATAGTCAGCGCCTGCTGCCTTTGCAGCTTCTGCCTGTTCGCCCTTGGCGAAGACCAGGACGCGGACGCTCTTGCCAGTGCCGTTGGGCAGGACGATGGCGCCACGAACCTGCTGGTCAGCGTGACGGCCGTCAACGCCCAGCTTCATGTGCATTTCAACGGTCTCGTCGAACTTTGCCTTTGCGGTCTTTTCCACCAGCTCCAGAGCCTCGTTGGTGTCATACAGGGTATTGGCTTCGATCAGCTTGACGCTGTCCTGATATTTCTTACCTTTCTTCATTTGTCAACTACCTCCTTATTCACCGACGATGACGCCCATGGAGCGAGCGGTGCCAGCGATCATGGACATAGCAGCTTCCAGGGTAGCGGCATTCAGGTCAGGCTTCTTCTGTTCTGCGATCTTCTGGACATCTGCCTTGCTGATGGTGGCGACCTTGGTCTTGTTGGGTTCACCAGAGCCGGATTCGATGTTGCAGGCCTTCTTGATCAGAACGGCTGCGGGGGGAGTCTTGCACACGAAGGTGAAAGAACGGTCGGCATAGACGGTGATCTCGACGGGGATGATCAGACCGATGTCCTTCTTGGTGCGTTCATTGAATTCCTTGGTAAAACCGGCGATATTGATGCCGTGCTGACCCAGAGCGGGGCCGACAGGGGGGGCGGGAGTTGCCTTACCTGCGGGGATCTGCAGCTTGACAAAGCCGGTAACTTTCTTTTTGGGTTTCTGTGCCACGAAGAGCACCTCCTTATTATGATTCAAACGTAAAATTCATGTTTTGGAGCGGGAGGACGTTCAATCCTCCTCTGCGTATTCTACCTGATCCAGTCCCAGTTCCACCGGAGTCTCCCGGTTGAACATGGATGCCACGACCCGGATGCGTTCCTTTGCCGGATCCACTTCCTCCACGATGCCATAGTAATCGCTGAAGGGACCGTCAATGATCTTGATGCGGTCGCCCGGCTGGTATCCGGTGACCACTTCATTCCGCTCCACGCCCAATGCCGCAATCTCCTCATCGCTGAGGGGGATGGCATCGTTGCCGGAGCCGACAAAGCCGGTCACGCCGCGGATGTTGCGCAGGATATGCCAGGTCTCATCGGTCAGGATCATCTTGACCAGGACATAGCCGGGGAAGGTCTTTCGCTCATATTCTTTCGGGCCTTTGTCCGTCATCTCCGTCACCTTTTCCATGGGGATCTTCACCTCATTGATCAGGTGGTGGAGGTTCCGGTTGTCCACATGCTTGGTAATGGCGCTTGCCACCGTGTTCTCATAGCCGGAATAGGTATGGAGCACATACCATCTTGCGATCTCAGACATAGCGTCACCTTAACCCTTGAACAGGTTGATCAATGCCCGAATCACTGCGGCGGCTACGCCGTCCACGATCCAGATAAAGACCCCGATGACCAGGATACACGCCGCAACCACCAGGCAGGCACGAACCAGTTCCTTGCGTTTGGGCCAGACGACCTTCTTCAGTTCCACTTTCATTTCGTGGCACCAGTTGGAGAACCGTCTCCAGGTACGAACCAGAGCGTTGGGCTTCTTTTCCAGATCCTTTTCCTCGGATCCTTTTGCTTTTTTCGTCATTCAAACACACCCTTCTCAAACTTGTCGTACACTGGGATCACTTGGTTTCGGTGTGTTCCGTATGCTTTCTGCAGAACGGGCAATACTTGCTCATCTTCAGACGATCAGGAGAATTCTTCTTGTTCTTCATGGTGTTGTAGTTTCTCTGCTTGCACTCATTGCATCTCAGGGTAATCTTAATGCGAGCACCTGCTTTTGCCTTAGCCATTCTTCGGCACCTCCTTAGCTTATCATGTTCCGCTTCACGCCAAAAAAGCCGGACTTCCGGCAGGTGACCTGAAGCAGGTTTTCTGTCGAACGTCCAGCGCAAAGCCGACCCACCCTGACAGCGCAGGACGAGTCCCTTTATTTCGTTGAGCCGCTCGGCAGAATGGGTTCTGCCTCCCTGATCCAGCGCCGCGACCGGTGGTCAGGGCACAACAAAGGCGGGCCCGGTACACTGAACCAGTGTCCCTGTCGGTGATCCGCCTTCTCACAGGTAGAATTAGTGTATCACGTTTTCCCCGTCCCGTCAAGGCTTTTTGCCTTTTTTCGATAGTACATCCAGTTGCAAAACACCAGCACCAGGGACAGGGCGCCCAGGTAGCCAAAGACGGGGTAGATGGTGCTGATGAGGTCACCAAAGCCCACCAGGCTGGCGGCAAAGGCGGCGGCCACCATGGCCACCAGGAAGGCGGTCTTGTGCTGGCGGACGGGTGCGTAACGCAGACTCAGGTAAGTCTCCAGCGCCACGCCGCAGGACAGGGCGGCGCCGTAGATGCCGAACAGGAGGAGCAGGCCGTAGGCGTAGCCTAGCTTGCGGTTCATCTGGCACACCAGCTCCAGCATGGGCATCTCCGCCTGGACGGCGGGTAAGTAGAAGGACAAGGACGCCAGGACGCTGACGGCGATGAGCACCAGCAAAAACGTCCCCAGCAAAATCCCCTGATACACCCGCTTCCGGCTGGGCACCAGATCGCCGAAGGGCGTGAGGATGCCGATGGAGCCGAAGATGTTGTAGGCCACATAGGTCACCGCTGCCACCCACCAGCAGGGCAGCATGGGGTTGTCGCTGCCGGTGTGGGAGAGGGTAAACTGATCCACACCGAAGTGTGCCAGTGCCGCGATGGCGAAGACCACGGTAGCCAGGACGATGACGGGCACGCAGACGGAGAAGGCGGCGGCAACGCCATCCAGTCCCCGCAGTGCCAGGAAAATCACCAGGACGCCAAAGGCCAGGCTGGCGCACCAGGCGGGGATGGCGGGAAAGAGCTGGTGGAGGAGCGCTCCTCCGCCGGCCACCATGATGGCCACCACACTAAACAGGAACAGGCACTGCAAAAAAGCCATGGTGTGGCGCAGCCACGGGAGGTTCCAGCGGATGACCGTTTCATCCAGCTCCCGGACGCCGGAGATCTGCGCCAGCCGGATGAGCAGGATGCCGCAGAGGGCGAACAGGACGGCGGACACCGCCAGGCCGGCAAAGCCCCAGCCGCCGAAGCAGCCAAAGAACTGCCACAGCTCCTGGCCGGAGACAAAGCCCGCCCCCAAAAAGCAGCCGGCAAAGAGAAAGGCCAGCTTGGGTACGCTCAGTTGTTTCACAAAACCACTCCCCTTTTTCAATCTGTCACACTATATCATATTCCCCTCCCCTTGAAAAGACACGGAATCACACAAAAACACAGAGCGGAGGGCGAAGCTCCGCTCTGTGCTGGGTGGAGTTATTTTCCTTTGTAGCTGGGCGGGTTGCCGGGGAATTTCTTGATGCCGTACTGCTCCGGCTTGCCCACCATCTTGCGGTGCGGCTCCCGCTGCTGGACTTCCGGCTCCCCTTCGGTGCGCACTCGGTTGCCGCCCTTGTAGCTCCGGTCGGGCAGGGGCACCACCGGCGGTTTGCCTGGGGTGACCTTGCCCCGCTTGGCGTAGCTGTCCGGGATGCGGACGATGGGCTGGTTGCCCTCGTAGTTGGCCTGGGAGGTGAACTGGATCTTGCCGCCGTAGCGCTTGAGGTTGGCTCTCCCCCGCTCCACCCGGATGCGGATGACGGGATCCTCGCCGGGGACGGTGCGGCGCTTGCCTTTGTAGCCGGTGTAGTCCTCGATGGCCAGACGACCGCCGTAGAGACGTTTTTCCGCCTTGTTGCCGTGGTGGACTTTGGGGGCTGCCAAGCCGAACTTGGCGGGTTTCGCCACTGATTCGCCGCCTTTGTAGCTGGTCACGGGCTTTGCGAACATCTTGCCGCCGTAGTATTTGGACGCTTTCGCTCTGCCACGGTGGGACAGGGGCATGGTGGACTCGAATCGGGCGGGCTTTGCCACCGAACCGCCGCCTTTGTAGGCCGCCTGCTTGACCGGCAGGCTGGGGACGCCGAAGCGGCGCTTGCTGCGGCGGATACCCTTGTGGCTGAGGGGGTCGGTGTGGACAAAACGGGCGGAGGTGGCGTGGGAAGCGCCGCCGGTGTAGCGCTGGGTGGAGACTGCCACCAGTTTGCTGCCGTAACGGGATTTCCGACCGGTGATCTTCCGATGACGGTGCAGCTCCGCCGGAACGGGGATGCCTACGGACGCAGGATTCTTCTTCCGCCCCCGATAATTGGTGAAGTGGATGGGCAGGCGCAGGTTTTTGCCATAGCGCTTGCGGCCCTTCTTAGCCATCTTGTGAGAGGGCATGGGAGTGCCGTAGCGCATATCCGCCCCGTAGCTCCGGCGGCGGATGCCCGCTTTGATCCAGCTGCGCAGGATGGCGAACAGCGCCAGGGCGATGGCCAGGATCAGGGCAACGATGCCGATGGTGGTGCGGACGGGGTATTGCTCATATGGATTTGTATTGATGGCCTGGGCGGAGCCGGTACACAGCGCCAGGGCGCAGGCCAGGGTCAAGCCCCAGGTCATCCGTGACCACAGTTGTCTCATGGTGTTTCCCTCCAGGGGTAGTGCTTCACTTATTATGCCACACTCCCTGGAAAAAAGAAAGGGACAATCTGCAAGTGCTGGACAGGAGGTGGTGGAGGATGGTACAATAGACTATCACTTCATTTGCAGAGAAACGAGGGACGTTATGCGCATTATGGCCATCGACTACGGAGACGCCCACACCGGCGTTGCCATCTCCGACCCCACCGGAATGCTGGCGGGCTGGACGACCACCATCGACAGCCGGAAGCAGGATGTGGTGGTAGAGCAGCTGCGGGCGATCATCGCCGAATGGCAGGTGACGGAGCTGGTGCTGGGGTATCCGAAGAATATGAACGACACCAAGGGCGAACGGGTGCTGAAAAGCGAAGGGCTGGCTCAGCGGCTGACCGAGGAGACGGGGCTGCCCGTCCACCTGTGGGACGAGCGTCTGACCACCGTGGACGCCCACCGGATTTTGTCCGAGAACGGACGGCGGGGCAAAAAACGCAAGCAGAAGGTGGACGCAGTGGCGGCTACCTTAATCTTGGAAGGCTACCTGGGCTTTCGCCGGAATCAGAAAGAGAGGGAATGAGGATGCTGTTTGACACCGATGACAACTATGTGGTACTGGAGATGACCGGCCCCGACGGCAAGGAGCGGCGCTACGAGCTGCTGGACATAGTAGAGTTTGAGGGCGTGGCCTACGGCGTGTTCTGCCCCCAGGAATTCCCGGAGGACGGGGACATCATCCTCCGTCTGGAGGGGGAGGACGCCCAGAAGCCGGAGGGCTATGTGCCGGTGGAGGACGAGGGCATTGCCCAGGCGGTGTACGACATTTTCCACCTGAAAAATATGTCCTCCTTTGATTTTCAGACTTATCTGGAGGGAGAATGACCCCTTTTCGATGAAAAAACAGCAGGACAGGTGTCCTGCTGTTTTTATTTACGTTATCTCCGGAACCCCGGTTTCCACTCCCAGACGCAGCGGATGACCCGACCGTAGGTGATGGCCAGGGCGATGCCGCCGACAAAGAGAAGGAGATACTGGAGGGCGCCGCCGGGTGGGTAGTAGGAGACGACAGTCTCACAGACCCAATAGACCACCACGGAGCAGATGATAAGGATGGCGTTCCGCTTCTTCTCCCCCTCCCGCCAGGGCAGGAGGACGAAGATCAGCAGGAGGATGACGCCAGGGAAGAACAGGTCGCTCTCCCCCCAGACAAACCACGCTCTAAAAATCTCCATGGCTTACACGAAGCGATACATGAAGCTGGTAGTGATCTTGTCGTCGTAGGTCTTTTCCACCTTTTCGTACCACTTGTCGTAGTCTTCCTTCTGGAGGGCGGCGATGCTCACGTCCTGCCAGTGGTACTTTTCCCCGTAGCCTTCAAAGTACACCAGCTGGTAACCCTGGGCGTCCTCGTCCTTGAGCAGGGCGGTGTCCCCTTCCTTGCGCTTCTCGTCAAAGAGCCAGGCTTTCAGGGTGTCCGTCACGTCCTCCTTGGAGGCTTTTTCATACTTGCCCTTGTTGTAGTTGGAAGTGCTGTCGCCGGAGTTTTCCTCCGCCAGCGCCCCCAAGGCATCGGCGTCGCCGCCGTCTTTCTTCCAGGTCTGCTGGAGTTTTTCCGCCTTTTCCTTAGCGGCATCGTAGTCGTAGACGGTGTTGCCATCGTCGTCCTTCTTCGTCTCGCCGTCCTTGTCGGTGGCGGCCTCCGCCTTCACCAGGACGTTGCGGAAGTTGGCGCCGTGGTACTCGTCCAAATAGCGCTTGTCGAACTGCACCACATAGTAGCCGTTCAGGGTGGCGTCCTTATCATCGGTGGCTTCCGTCTCATTTTTGATGGTCTTGATGTCGCCGGCCGTGCGCTTTTCATTGGTCAGCCATTCGCTGAAGCCGCAGCTGCTGAAGGAGGAATAGGTGCGGTTGCTGTAGTCGGTGCAGCCATATTCCTTTACCAGCTTTGCCACCTTCTTGGTGTCGCCCGCCTTCATGGCTGCTTCCAGGGCTGCTGCGCCCTCCTTGGCTTTCTTTTCAGCGGCCTTGGTTTCTTTTTCCGTCGGCTCTACGGTCTTGCCGTCCTTGTCCGTCTTTGTCTCGGTCTTTACGGGCACTTCGTAAGCCTCATACTCGAAGGTATCCAGCTCCGCCTTGTGCTTTTTGTAATACTTTTCCGCATCTTTGTCCGTCTTTTGATAGGACTCAGTGACCTTCTTCTGGTACTCCTGTGCCAGCTGGTATTCCAGGGCGACCTTCTTGTAGGTCTTCTCGTTCATATACCGGCCATAGGTGTTCTGGAGGTAGTATTTCAGGGAGTAGCCATTCTCCTTGCAGTGCTCTTTCAGATCTGTGATGGCGTCCTCTACCTCCTGCTCTCCCTCCTTGCTGAGGCTGTACCCTTCCTTTTCCGCCTCCTGCACCAGGATGGATACATTGGTCAGCTCCTTCTTGGCGCTGTCTCGGAAGTAGTCGTACCAGGTGGTGCCCTCGTAGATCTCCTGATCCTTCAGGCTCTTGCTGGTATCCAGGCCGTAGTACTTAGCATAGGTGCTGGCGCTGTTGTAGCTGCTGTAGAAGTAGTAATCCACCTCAGCGGCGCTGTAGGTCTTGTCCCCTACCGTCATAGCGGTCATGGAGCGCTGGAGGGTGCCTCCATCGAAGAAAAGCAGGGCGGCCACCAGGATGGCCACCACCACGCCGATGGCGATGTAGAGCTTGGTGCGGCGCTTTTCCTTCTTCTCCTCCAGCGCCTTCTTGCGCTCCTTCATAGATAGACCCTTGAGGGCATCCTCCCCTTTTTTCTGGTCTGTATGGTTGAGGTTCTTGGTTTCTTCACTCATAGAACGGATTCCTCCAAAATTCGGTTTACGTTCCGGGTTTTTGACCCGTTTGCTTGATCACATCGGTACATTATACTCGATTTGTCCTACCGTTGCAAGACATAACGAAAAAAACCTGGGGGAAATCCCAGGTTTTTGAAGCGCGATCTAGCCAATTCACCGGCGTTTCCCCACCGCAAGGGATAAAAAAACCCCGCGAAGGCCGTGTGATCTCTCTTAAACCTGCACCAAAAGGGCAGGTGGGTTGCCTCCGCCAAGCTTTACTGCTTCCAACTTCCAGCCCGAAGGCCGGGAGGCCTGCAAACCACCAAGCGAGGTGGGCATCCCGAAAGAAAATTGTGGGTTTAATGTGAGATCATCACGTACCCCGCAGGGCGCGTTTCTGTTTCAAGTTCTGTCGTTATCTTATGCGGCAGGCTGGGCGATCATTCCTCGTCCTCGTCCTCGCTGAAAGCTTCCTCCATGAACACGTTATAGACCGCTTCCGCCTCGTCCTCATCCTCCAGGGTGACCAGTTCGTCCTCGCCGTTGACGGTCTCCACCCGCATGATGATCAGGCCGTAGTCCTCGCTCTCCTCCGCTTCATCGGGATCCACATCCTCGTCCAAGGTGGGGAAGAAGGCCATATAGATATTGCCGTTGTACTCCACGGTGTCCAGGTACTCCAGAACCACTTCTTCGCCGTTTTCATCGGTCAGCGTGATAAAGGTTCCGCCGTAATCGTTGCTCATGGTGTCTTCCTCCGGTGTGATCGGGCGTTGCGCCCTTGCTTTCCTACATTGTAGCCAAAACCGGTAGAAAAAGCAAGGGGCTAATGCAAAATTCTTGCGGGGCTATGCGCCGAAGTCCTCCAGCAGGGCGGCCAGCTGCCGCTGCCCCTTGGCGTGGATGCCCTGAGCCAGGGCGATCCGATCCAGTTCGGGCAGGGCACGGACGGGGATGCCAGTGTTGCTGATGAGGCTGTCGCCGGAGTAGACGCAGACCCGTCCGCCCTGATCCACCAGGAGGTATTCCCCGCTGTCCTCTGCCGCAGCGCTGCCCCCCGCCTGCACGGGTGCGGTCAGCTGCCAAGCCAAAACGCCGCAGGTCATGAGCAGCGCCAGGGTCATGGCCACGCCGATGAACCAGGCACGCAAGGTTCTGATGTTCATGTTCACTCACCCCTTTCCCTGCCAGTATGCCCTGGAAAACCCTGGTTTTATAACAGAACCGGAGGATTCTCCCGCCCACGGAGGTTTTTTTCAAAATGTTCGCGGAAAACAGACGTTTATTTGACAACTGTGGTATAATACCTTAAAAGTTCCCACGGAACTTTGAGAAGGCAACACCCTTTTCCCACGCTTTTCAGGAGGTGTTTCCATTTTGGCAAACGCAAAAGCGAAACAAAACCCATCGACCACCAAGCCGCGCAGCTTCTTCAAGCGCCTGGGCGTCATTCTCGGCACCCTGCTGCTGATCTTTGTGACCACCTGCGCCATCGTGGCTTGCTACGCCGCTGTCTATGTACACAACGTGATCATGCCGGAGGTAGAACAGTCCAGCGCCGCCCTGCTGACCTCCAACACCGACTTGACCTCCAACCTGTACTACTACGACAGCGAGAAGGATGACTATGTGGCCTATCAGCCCCTCTACGCCTCAGAGAATCGGGTGTGGGCGGACTTGAAGGATATGCCTGATGACCTCATCCACGCCACCATCGCCATCGAGGACAAACGCTTTCGGGATCACCACGGGGTGGACTGGCTGCGGACGGCGGCGGCGGTGAAGTATATGTTCACCGGTCAGCAGATCCAGGGCGGCAGTACCATCACCCAGCAGCTCATCAAGAATCTCACCGGCAACGATGAGACCACCGTGCGGCGGAAGGTGCTGGAGATTTTTGAGGCATTGGAGTTCGACAAGACCCACACTAAGGATGAAACCATTGAGTGGTATCTCAACGTGATCTATCTGGGGCATGGCTGCTACGGCGTGTCCACGGCGGCGCAGAAGTACTTTGGCAAGACGGTGAATGAACTGTCCCTGGCCGAGTGCGCCTCCCTCATCGCCATCACCAACAATCCCTCCCAATATGACCCCTACACCCAGCCGGAGAACAACAAGGAACGGCGGAATCTGGCTCTGGACTTGATGTGCGAACAGGGGCATATTTCCAAGGAAAAACGGGACGAGGCCAAGGCGGAGGAGGTCAAGTGCGTCTTTGGCTCCAAAGACAGCGAGACGACCACCGGCGGGTCGGACAACGGCTATTATAGCTGGTACACCGATGCGGTCATCGAGTCGGTCATCTCCGACCTGGGCAAGCAGTACGGCTACGATGAGACTACCGCCACCAACCTGATCTACTCCGGCGGCTTGCAGATCTACTCCTGCCTGGATCCCAAGGTGCAGGCCAAGGTGGACGCCGTTTACGGCGATGCCAACAACACAGCCCAGTACAAATCCGCAGGCGGTCAGGCTCTGCGCAGCGGCATCACGGTGGTGGACAACAAGACCGGCGCTGTGGTCGCTCTGGCCGGCGGCATCGGAGAAAAGACGGGCAACCGCATCTGGAACTGCGCCACCGACTCCCTCCGTCCCCCAGGCTCCTCCATCAAGCCCCTGGGCGTGTACGCACCGGCCATGGAGGCGGGTTTGATCCTCCCCTCCTCCGCCGAGGACGACACCCCCTTCCAGCAGAACAGTGACGGCACGCTGTGGCCGGTGAACGACGAGGGGTATTACTCCGGTCTGACCGACGTGGACACCGCCATGACCCACTCTTTAAACACAGTAGCGGTCAAGGTGCTGGCTCAGTTGGGGCTGGAAAACTCCTATGACTTTTTGACGGAAAAGTTCGGCATCACTACCCTGGTGAAGGATTATGAGACCAGCACCGGCGTCACTCGCTCCGACCTGAACTACGCCCCCCTGGCACTGGGCGGCCTGACCAAGGGTGTGACCACCCTGGAGATGGCGGCGGCCTACGCCTCCTTCCCCCGGGATGGGCTGTACTCCTCCCCCTACCTCTACACAGTGGTCACCGACAGCACTGGCAAGATCCTGCTGTCCAACGGAGACTACAGCGTGAAGGTGGACGAGGACGGCAACGCCGTCATCACCGGTCAGCCCACCAGCACGGCCATCCTGAGCCAGGCCACCACGTTCTACATGAACCAGATGCTCCAGCATGTAGTCACCGATGGCACCGGTAAGCTGGCAAAGCTGAGCAACATGACCGCCGCCGGCAAGACCGGTACCACCACCAACGACTACGATCGCTGGTTCGTGGGCTACACCCCCTACTACACCGCCGCCGTCTGGAGCGGCTACGACCGGCAGGAGCGCATCAACTCGGCGGGCAACCCCTCCTGTATCCTGTGGCAGAAGGTCATGAGCGCAGTGAGCAAAGGGAAGACGGACATCGGCTTCAACGGCGACCTGGAGACCACCACAGCCTATTGCTGCACCGCCAGCGGCCTGCTGGCCACCAAGGCGTGTACCGCCGCCGGATGCGGGAAAAACCAGGTGTTTTTAGCTGGGGACGCCCCCTCTGAGTACTGTGACCGACACTACTACTCCAACGGCAGCATGATCCTCAACTACCAGCGCACTGGCGCCGCCGCCAAGGCCAAGATTCGGGGCGAGGTGTCCTATATCCCCAAAAAGGTCGTCAAGCCCAAGAAGGAGACTCCTGTGGATCCGGAAGCGGAAGACGAGGACGACGAGGAGGAAGACGAGGACACCCAGGCGAACAAAAAGACCGAAAACAAGACCAACAAGACGAAACCCCATCACCAGGAGGACGAGGACGACGATTGACCTGTCCCCCATCGGCATACACCCATCCCCAGAGCTGAGACCAGCTCTGGGGATTTTTGCGTGGTTTTTGGGGCGGTTCCACCAGTTCCCATGGGAACAGTCCAAAGGCTTCCTGTGCTTCCGAAGAATTTTCGGGTAAATTGGCGGTTGCATTTTCCCGTCAGCTGTGCTACAATTCTGTCAATTCAACTACAAATGCCCGTCAACAACGGACAATCTGAGAGAGAGAAGGACAGGTATCGCATATGTCTCCTACACCTAAATATTTCATCGTGGAAGCCACTGCGCTTCCCGACATCTTCTTGAAAGTGGCAGAAGCCAAACGCATCTTGGAACTGCGGGAAGCGGACACGGTCAACGAAGCCACCCTGAAGGTGGGCATCAGCCGCAGCGCATTCTATAAGTACAAGGACGCCATTCGCCCCTTCAACGATATGCTCAACGGTCATATCGTCACCTTCCAAGTGCTGCTGAAGGATGAACCGGGCGTGCTCTCGTCCATTCTCGCATCCTTCGCCGCCTCCGGCGGCAATATCCTCACCATCAACCAGTCCATCCCCACCGGCGGCGTGGCAGCGGTCACCCTGTCGGCGGAGACCTCCAATCTGACCACCACCTTGGAAGAACTGGTTCACAGTGTGGAACATCTTTACGGGGTCATCACCTTTGAAGTGTTGGCCGGTTAACAGTTTCGTGGCAGATTGAGGTGTTACTATGGTAAAAGTTGCAATTTTAGGGTACGGCACCGTGGGCGGCGGCGTGGCAGAGATCCTGCACAAGAACGGCGCCCACATTTCCCAGCGGGTGGACAATCCAGTGGAGGTCAAGTACATCCTCACCCGTCGGGACTATCCCGGCGACCCCTTTGAAGATAAGATCGTTCAGGATTTCTCCATCATCGAGCATGACCCCGAAGTACGGGTGGTGGCCGAGTGCATTGGCGGCACCACCGTGGCTCTGGACTACGCCCGTCGGGCGCTGAACGCCGGCAAGCATGTGGTCACCTCCAACAAAGAACTGGTGGCCGCTTACGGCTATGAGCTGCTCCAGATCGCCAAGGAGAAGGGCTGCTCCTTCCTCTTTGAAGCCAGTGTGGGCGGCGGCATCCCCATCCTGCGGCCCATGAGCAGCTGTCTGGCTGCCAACGAGCTGTCCGAGATCGTGGGTATTTTGAACGGCACCACCAACTACATCCTGACCCGAATGATCCGAGGCGGCCTGTCCTTTGACGACGCCCTGAAGGAAGCCCAGGAAAAGGGCTATGCAGAAGCAGACCCCACCGCCGACATCGAAGGCCATGACGCCTGCCGGAAGATCTGCATCCTGTCCTCTCTGGGCTTCGGCCGGCACATCTACCCTGAACAGGTGCCCACCGAGGGCATCACCCACATCACCCTCTCCGATGTGGCCTACGCCCGCAGCGGCGGCTACAAAATCAAGCTGCTGGGGCGGAGCATCCGTCGGGAGTCGGACGGAAAGGTGTGCGCTTTCGTAGCGCCCCATCTGGTGCATGAGGAATCCCCCCTGGCCAACGTGGAGGACGTATTCAACGCCATCATGATCGACGGCAATGCGACCGGTGAGGTTATGTTCTACGGCAAGGGCGCCGGCAAGCTGGCGACCGCTTCCGCTGTTGTTGCCGATATGCTGGACAGCATCGAGCACAAGGACAACCGCCGCCGTATCTTCTGGGGCGATGGCTCCAAGAATCTGCTCCGTCCGCTGGATACCCTGCAGAGTGCATGGTACGTTCGCTTCAAGGGCGCACAGAAGGATGTTGAGGAGCTGCTGCCGGTTGAGAGTCTGACCGAGCCTGCTGAGGGCGTATTCGTGGTTCAGACCCGCAAGCTGTCCACCGCAGAGATGAACGCCGCAGCCGAAAAGCTGAACGGACGCGGTGAAGTTCGTGCGGCAATGCGTATTCTGTAAAGGAGAGAAATACAATGGTTCGTGTAACCGTTCCTGCTACGAGCGCCAATATGGGCTCGGGCTATGACAGCATCGGCATTGCGCTCGAGCTGTACAACGTGATCGACCTCGCAGAGAACGATCATATCGATATTTCGGATAAAAACGGTCAGTACGTCCCGCAGGACGAGAGCAACCTGATCTATCAGTGTGCAAAGCGCGTCTACGACGAGTGCGGCAAGCCGCTTTCCGGCTTGACCATCGTTGAGGACTGCGCTATCCCGCAGACCCGCGGTCTGGGTTCGTCCTCGGCGTGCACGGTTGCGGGCATCATGGGTGCAAACATGCTGCTCGGTGAGCCGCTCGACCGCAACGCGGTCATTGATCTGGCGGCTACCATCGAGGGTCATCCGGATAACTCCACACCGGCGATCCTCGGCGGCTTCTGCGTGGCGCTGCTCGAAAACGGCCATGTCAGCCACGTCCGCGTGCCGGTCCACGGCGCGATCGACTTCGTGGTCTTTATCCCGGACTTCCAGCTTTCCACCGAAAAGGCGCGTGCGGCGCTCCCGAAGCGCATCGACCACCACGACGCGGTCTACAACCTCGCGCGTGCGGCGCTGCTCGCGGGCAGCCTGACCACCGGCAAGCTGGAAAATCTGGACGTCGCGACCGGCGACTGCCTGCATCAGCCTTACCGCTTCAGCCTCATCGAAAACGGCGAGGACATCGTCCGCGAGGCCAAGGAGCTCGGCGCGCTCGGCGCGTTCATCTCGGGCGCAGGCCCGTCCATTGTCGCCATCGTCTACAAGGGCGACCGCGACTATATCGAAAAGGCGCAGGCTCTGTGCGAGGCGAAATACCCGCACTGGAAGGCAGTGCAGCTGCGCTGCGACGAGGTTGGCACCACGGTAAAACGTCTGTAATGCACACTTTTACAGTCTGCATATGGGGACGCTCCTGCTCCGGCAGGCGCGTGATATAAGGAGGAAATTAAACAACTATGAGTCTTATTGTGCAAAAGTTCGGCGGCACCTCGGTCGCCAACACCGAACGACTGAAGAATGTCGCTGACATCGTCACCAGCACCGCTAAGGCCGGCAACCAGGTCGTTGTCGTCGTTTCCGCTCAGGGCGACACCACCGACGACCTCATCGAAAAGGCCGCCGAGCTGAACGAGCGTCCGTCCAGACGCGAGATGGATGTGCTGCTCAACACCGGTGAGATGATCTCGATGTCCCTGCTCGCCATGGCTATCCAGAAGCTCGGCTTCCCGGTCGTTTCCCTGACCGGCTGGCAGATCGGCATGGAGACCAACAGCAACTACTCGGACGCGCGCATCAAGCGTATCTCCGGCGACCGCCTCAAGGCAGAGCTGGACAACGGCCGCATCGTCATCGTTGCCGGCTTCCAGGGCATCAACAAGATGGGCGACGTGACCACCCTCGGCCGCGGCGGCTCGGACACGACGGCAGTGGAGCTTGCCGCCGCCCTGAAAGCCGACCGATGCGAGATATACTCCGACGTTGACGGAATATACACAGCCGATCCCCGACTTGTTACCGGTGCGGTGCGGCTCGACAGTATCGACTACGGCGATATGCTGCATCTTGCGCTGCACGGCTCGCAGGTGCTGCATTCGCGCAGCGTTGAGGCCGCGATGCGCGCAAATGTCCGCGTTCACCTGCTGTCGAGCTTCACGCGGCACGAGGGCACAGTGATGTGCAAGCTCGCCGATCGCCCCGGCCTGTGCGGCGTGACGCGCGATTCTTCGCTAGGCACGGTGAGCATCATCGGCCGTGAGGCAGATGCGCACGTTCTTGCCGAGGCTGTTGCTGCGCTTGCCCACAGCGATATCATCGTCACGCGCACCGAGCTTTTTGACGGTGGCTGCTCGCTGTTCGTCTCGCCCGACAGGCTTCTTCCGGCACTTGAGATCACGCACAGGCGATTTTTCC
>ERZ827150.2418-NODE-2418-length-20122-cov-4.110729_pt1 | contig 20122 bp, 11 predicted proteins | sample MGYA00519779_ERZ827150 | MGnify/ENA primary metagenome ERZ827150 (study PRJEB31778, sample SAMEA3449267) | human gut metagenome | biome: human gut; feature: human-associated habitat; material: faeces | place: United Kingdom | collected 2010/2012 ...
GGCCCGTGGGTTATACCCTAAGAGCAAACCACCCTTTTTAAGGGTGGTTCTGATTGCCGCCTCTCTGCTCCAAAGCGGACGTGCCCTTGCCCCGTACGCCTAAAACTCCCCAGTTGACCGAAAACCCGCCGCCGCTACTCATCAATTGAGCTATAACGTTAAACAATTGCAGCGTTTTTGCATGGGGGAGTGATGGTATGACGCTACTGTATTTCCTTACCCTGTTTCCGCTGGTACCGGCGCTGGGCATGCTGCTCGCGCGCGGTGACCGCGCCCGCGATGCGGTGGGGCTCATAGGCTCCGGCATTATTATGGCGGTGACAGTTGTAGTCGCCGTCATGTTTTTTGGCACGGGTCCGCAGAGCTTTGAGGTTGCCCCCGGCACCTCGCATGTGCTCTCGATCATCAGCTCCGTCATCGACGTAATTCTGTGCGCCGTCATCCTGTACAACGCGTACAAATATAGGAACGCGCTCACCATGGTGCTCGGCATAGTCCAGCTGGTGGGCTCGCTCGCCTTTGCAGCCATGACGCTGCCCGCGGCCGAAGCCGTCACGGCGACGCCGCTCTACCTGGACTACATGAGCGTGATCATGGTCCTCGCCGTCGGCATTGTTGGCAGCCTCATCTGCGTGTATGCCTTGGGTTATATGAAGGACTTCCAGGCCCACGACGAGCACGAGGCCGCACTGCGCGGGCAGACCGCGCCCGACCGTCGCCCGCAGTTCCTGGCGCTTATGTTCCTGTTCCTCTCAGCCATGTTCGTCATCGTGACGAGCGACAACCTTGAGTGGCTGTTCTGCGGCTGGGAAATCACCACCGTGTGCTCGTTCCTTATGATTGGCTACACGCGCACGCCCGAGGCCATCAAGAACGCTTTCACCCAGATCATCCTTAACATGCTGGGCGGTATCGCGTTTTTGGCGGGCCTTATGTTCTTGCACGTTAACGGCATGCCGCTGACCATCTCGGGCATGATCGAGCTTTCCGGCGCCGGTACCGCGCAATCCGCACTGCTGGTGATGCCGGTCATCCTGTTGTCGCTCGCCGCGCTCACCAAGGCCGCACAGATGCCGTTCCACACTTGGCTGTTGGGTGCTATGGTTGCCCCCACTCCCACGAGCGCCCTGCTGCACTCGTCAACTATGGTTAAAGCCGGCGTGTTCCTAATGGTCAAGCTGAGCCCGCTCTATGCTATCTATCCCGTAACCGGCTTTATGGTCACGAGTGTGGGCGCCATCACGTTTTTGCTTGCTGCCCTCATGGCCATCTCGCAGAGCAACGCCAAACGCGTGCTCGCGTACTCCACCATTTCCAACTTGGGCCTCATCAGTGCCTGCCTGGGTGTCGGCGCGCCCGAGGCCGTATGGGCGGCCATCTTTCTGATCCTGTTCCACACGGTGGCAAAGTCGCTGCTGTTCCTGTGCGTGGGCACGGCCGAGCATCATATCGGCAGCCGCAACATCGAGGACATGGACGGCATGTTCAGCCGTATGCCGCACCTGACGCGCCTGATGATGCTGGGCATCATGGGTATGTTCGTGGCGCCGTTTGGCATGCTCGTGTCCAAGTGGGGCGCCCTGGTGGCGTTTGCGCAGACCGGCAACGTGCTCATGATCATGGTGCTGGCCTTTGGCTCGGCCGCGACGTTCTTCTTCTGGGGCAAGTGGCTTGCCAAGCTTTCGGGCGTCGACCCCACGGCTCAAAACGTTGAGGTCAATGTCCATAAGACCGAATGGATGGCCCTCAACACCATCGCCGCGCTGCTGATTCTGTGCTGCGTGGCGTTCCCGGTTATCTCGAGCGGTCTGGTGTCGCCTTACTTGGCCATGGTGTTTGGCCGCGTGCCGTACGTTATCGGCAAGGACGCCATGTATCTGATGGTGGTTATCGTGGCTTTTATCGCCGTGGTGCTGCTGACGTCGTTCCGCGTGAGCAATAAGCCGCACGTCAACGTGTACCTTTCGGGTGTGGGAACCGACAAATATCGCCACTTCCGCGGCTCGATGGGACACGAGGTGAAGGCCGAAAAGCGCAATTGGTACTCGGAGGACGCCCTTGGCGAGAAGCGTATTAGCCCCGTGGGTAGCGTTGTGTGCTGCAGCATTATCTTGTTTGCGCTGCTGTGCTGCGCATGGATTGGGCCCGAGAGGCTTGCCATGAGCGCGCCCTCGGTGCTGCGCGGCAAGTATTTCGAAGGTTCGGGTGTCGTGGGCATCTTTATTGGTACCTTGGTGTTTGCCCTGCTGGCGCCTTTGGTTGGTGGCCTGATCGACGGCGTTGACCGCAAACTTTCGGCCCGTATGCAGGGCCGCGTGGGCCCGCGCCTGCTCCAGCCTTTCTACGACGTTGCCAAGCTGCTGCGCAAAGCCCCTGCCAGCGTAAACACCATGGACGATACCTATATGGCGTGCGCGCTCATCTTTACCGTCGTGGGCGGCGGCATCTTTGTGTCGGGCTCTAACACGCTACTGTGCGCCTTTATGGTGACGCTCGCCGCGATCTTTGTGGTGCTGGCGTCCGCCTCGACGCAAAGCCCGTTTGCCCAGGTTGGCGCCGATCGTGAGCTACTGCAGGTCATGAGTTACGAGCCCGCCGTTCTGCTGATGAGCGTGGGTCTGTATCTTGCCACCGACAGCTTTGATTCCATCGCTGTGACGGGGCAGTCGGCCCCCATCATCGTGTACAGTGCGCCCATTTTCCTGGCGCTGCTCGCGGTGCTTACCATCAAGCTGCGCAAGTCGCCGTTTGACCTTTCGTACTCGCATCACGCGCATCAGGAGATCGTCCAGGGCGTCGCCACCGAGATGAGCGGCGGCACGCTGGCCAAGATGACCCTTATGCACTGGTGCGAGACCGTGCTGTTTTTGATGTGGGTGGGCATGTTCTTCGTCTGGGACAACCCGGTGAGCTGGGTGGTCGCACTGGTCGTGATGGCCGCGACGTATTTTGTCGAGGTCCTGATCGACAACACCTTCGCACGCAGCACCTGGCGCAGCTGCTTTAGGCTCGGATGGGGCGTGGCGCTGGTGTTTGGCCTGCTCAACCTTATGCCCATCCTCGTCGACGTGTTTATTTAGGAGGCGGCATCCATGGATCATAAAATGTCGCGCTCGCCGTGGGTTATTCATTACGACGGTTCGAGCTGCAACGGATGCGATATCGAGGTGCTGGCCTCGCTCACGCCGCTGTTCGATGCGGAGCGCTTTGGCGTGGTCAACACCGGCAACCCCAAGCATGCGGATATCTTTTTGGTGACGGGGTCGGTCAATGCCCAGAACCTGCCCGTCGTGCGCCAGATCTACAACCAGATGCTCGAGCCCAAGTGCGTGGTGGCGTGCGGCATTTGCGCGTGTTCGGGCGGCGTGTTCCGCGATGCCTACAACGTGATCGGCGGCGTGGACCGCGCGATTCCCGTGGACGTGTACGCGCCCGGGTGCGCCATTCGCCCCGAGACGGTGATCGATGCCATCGTGGAGGCGTGCGGCATCCTGGACCAGAAGGAGGCCGTGATGCGCGCCGGCGGCGATCCGCTCACCGTGGGCGGCGCCGCTACCTGGGACGGTGGCGTTGAGCTGGGCGAGGACGGGTTTGTGGCTGCGGGGGCCGGGGCTGGCGGTGCCGGTGACGCGTCTGCCGGGAAGTCCTCTGCGCCCGTCGCTGGCGACGCACCTGCTGGGACGCCCGCCGCTGCAAAGGAGGCCGAGTAATGCAAAAGGCTATCTATACTACCGTCGGGATCGATGAGCTGTTGCCGCATGTGCAGGCGCTCAAGGGTGCCGGCGCGCGCTTTGTGCAGATGCATGCCGAGCGCTGTGTGGACGACGGATCGTATCGCCTGGTCTATACGTTTATCAACGTTCGTGCTGCTCAGGAGCATATTGCGCAGGACGGCAGCTATGCGATTGAGAACCTGGTGGTCGAGGGTATCGACCAGTACCAGGAGATTCCGTCCATCAGCTCGTACTATCCAGCGGTATTCCCGTTTGAAAATGAGGCCCACGACCTGTTTGGTCTTGCCATCACCGACATGCAGATCGACTTTAAGGGCTTTTTCTACCAGGTCTCGACTGCCGAGCCCATGAGCGTTATCACGCCCGAGGTTAAGGCTGCGCGCGAGAAGGCCATGAAGGTCCGCGCCGCCGCCGAGGCCAAGGCGCGCAAGGCCGCAGCCGAGAAGGCCGCTGCCGCCGCTGCTGCGGGGGAGGGCGCTGCGAGCGCCGATGATGCTTCGGCTGCGGCGAGCGCTCAGCCCGCTGCGGCTGCCGGCTCCGATGCTCAGCACGATGAAGCTGCTGCGAAGGCCGCACTCAAGGCTGCCGAGATGGAGGCAAAGCTTGCCGCCATGGATCCCGAAAAAGCGGCCAAGGTCCGCGCGGCGCTTGCCGCCAAGGCTGCCCGCGACAAGCAGAAAAAGGAGGCGTAAGGTCCATGGCACATCGCTCCGTTATTCCGTTTGGCCCGCAGCACCCGGTGCTGCCCGAGCCGCTTCATCTGGACCTGGTGATCGAGGACGACCGCGTCATCGAGGCAATTCCGCAGATCGGCTTTGTGCACCGCGGGCTCGAGAAGCTCACCGAAAAGCGCGACATGCATCAGTTTGGCTACATCGCCGAGCGCATCTGCGGCATTTGCGCCGTGGGCCACAGCTGCGGCTATGCCAGCGCCTGCGAGCGCATGCTCGATATCGAGGTGCCTGACCGCGTGCAGTATATCCGCACCATTCTGCACGAGCTTTCGCGCATTCACTCGCATCTGCTGTGGCTGGGCCTGCTCGCCGATGCCTTTGGCTTTGAGGCGCTGTTCTATCGGTCTTGGACGCTGCGCGAGCAGATTCTCAAGATCTTTGAGAGCACCTGCGGCGGCCGCGTGATTCTGTCGATCAACGAGATCGGCGGCCTTAAGCACGACATTGAGGACTCCGAGCTGGCGGGTATTGTCCAGACGCTCGACGCCATGCGCCCCGACTACGAGGCCCTGGTGCATACGTTTTTGGACGACAACAGCTGCGGCGAGCGCCTGCATGGCGTGGGCGTGATTAGCAAGAAAGACGCGCTGGCGCTTTCGATGGTCGGTCCGTTTGGGCGCGCCTCGGGCGTGGACTACGACGTGCGCATGTTCGGTGACGGCGCTTATGCGGATCTGGCTGCGTTTGAGCCCATCGTTGCTACCGATGGCGATTGCTATGCCCGCTGCCAGGTGCGTTGCGCCGAGGTCACGCAGGCCATGGACATCATTAAGGAGCTTGTGGGCAAGATACCGCACGACGGAATCGGCAGGCGCACCAAGCTCACGCCGGCCGACGGCGCGCGTGGCGAGGTTGTGATTGAGCAGCCGCGTGGCGAGGCGTATTACTATGTACGCGGCAACGGCACCAAGAACCTGGACCGTTTTCGCGTGCGCACGCCGACGTCGCAGAACCTGGCGGGTCTGACGCATGCACTGCAGGGCGTGCTCCTTGCCAACGTGCCCATGATTATCCTGACCATCGACCCCTGCATTAGCTGCACGGAAAGGTAGGCGCGGCATGAGTTTGCTGACATTTGCCAAGACGGCCTTGGGTTCTATGGTCAAGCAGCCGGTCACGGTGTGCTATCCGCAGGAGAAGCTTGCGGCGCCCGAGCGCCTGCGCGGGCACATCGTTAACGACATGGACGTGTGCATTTGCTGCGGCATGTGCGCGCGTCGCTGCCCGGCGGGCGCGCTCGCGGTCGATCGAAAGGGCGGAACGTGGTCGATCGATCCGTATGCCTGCGTGGTGTGCGGCGAGTGCATCGAAAGCTGCCCCAAACACTGCCTGAGCATGGACACCGCCCGTACTCCAGTTGCGGCGGATAAGACTCCCACGGTAGAAACCAAGCTGGAATAGCGCTGGAACAGGGGCCGGTGGGGCAAAAATGCCCCACCGGCCCCGCGCTTAAACGCGCGGTTGTGCCGTCGCGAACAAAACTATGCCGGATTACGGGGCTGGATAGCGAACCTCCGACCATACAGAAAATCCCAAAAACAAAACCGCAGGTAGACTGCTTGCCGTTTTTCAAAAAAAGGCTGTATGGATGAGGACTCCGACTTTAGCCCCGTAATCCGGCATAGTTTTGAAATGGCATCATATCCGTAACAGCCTTGAACTCCCGTGGACGGAGGGAAACGAATCATTTTGGCCTTGCGAGAGCTGCCGCGTGACCCGTTTGCCACGAAATGGGCCCATCTACTACGTTTAAGCCGCTGCCCTTAACCATGGCGAACAACGCAAAAACAAAACAGCAGGTAGAACGCCTGCGGTTTTTAGTAAAACGTGGGTATGGTCAGGGGTATCGGGTCAAACGTAGTAGATGGGCCAGTTTCGTGGCGGGCATCGCCAGCTGATTCCCCGGGGACGGAGGAAAACGGATCATTTTGCTCCCGCAAGGCCCCACATAGCGCCGTTTGCCGCTGTGCGCGCTCACGACTTTTGAGTCGCACCCGTTTTCCTGCGAAAACGCCGTGTCTCAACTTTGGTGAGACATTTGTCTCACGCCCAAAACAGAATCTGGAACATGTGTCACCTGCCCAAATTGTGTCTCATTTCGTAACTTTAGGCTGTTGCAAGGTCTGAGACCGCGAGAAGGGAGACGCGATGAGTAAGTACACGAGGGGTCTCTTGGCGGTGATACTGGCCGTAGTGCTGGTGTTGCCGGCTGCGGCATTTGCCATGCTGCCCGAGGCCAACGCCAGGTCCAGCACCGGAATGGACGGACCGACGGTGAGCGGAAAGATAGTCGACCCTGACACCACCGGCCGCTGGCAGTACTGGGCGTCGGGCGGCGAGCAGGACCTGACGACACGTTATGTAGGCCGAATCTGGACGGACAAGACGGTCGAGCCAGCGCAGGACGAAAAGTCCGACTTTGTGACGACGCTCTCCACGATGTCTTCGACTTCTGACACAACGTCGCTGGTCACTAAACCGCTCGATATCGTGATGGTGCTTGATGCCTCCGGGTCGATGGATAATGACATGGGTGACAGCGATTCGACCAAACGCATCGACGCACTCAAGGCAGCTGCCAGTTCCTTTATCGACACCATCGCCGAGCAAAACAAGAGCATTAAAGATACGAATAAGCGGCATCAGGTTGCCATCGTTAAGTTTTCGGGTGCAAAGAAAAACGAGATCGGCAACGATACGTATCGCGATCGTCAGGGATACACGCACAACTACTCGCAGACCATGAAGAGCCTGACGCCGTGTGTTGATAGCGCTGCGACGGAACTTAAGAATACGGTCGGCTACATCGAACCTGCCGGTGCCACGCGGGCTGATTACGGCCTTGAACTTGCTCGCGACATGTCGGGCCGCGAGGATGCCCAGAAGGTAGTTGTGTTCTTTACGGACGGCACGCCCACAGACGTCAGGAACTTTAACCCTACGGTTGCCAATAATGCCATAGTCGCCGCCAAGAAAATGAAGGGGAAAGGCGCTACGGTCTACACCATCGGCATTTTTGATGATGCGAATCCCGCTGACGAGCCTACGAACTACTGGACGATCGACGAAAACAAGTTCATGCACGCCGTGTCGAGCAACTATCCAAACGCCACGTCCTACACAACCAATGAGCTTGGTAAGCGCACCGAGAATTCCGATTTCTACAAGGCTGCGTCGAATGCCGATGAGCTCAAGAAGGTGTTTGATGATATCTCGAGCTCTATCACCTCGGGCAAGGGCTCTCCCACTCAGATCGAGGATGGTTACGACGAGAGCAAGTCCGGCTACATCACCTTCAGTGATGAGCTGGGCGACTTTATGCAGGTCGATACGTTTGTCAGCGCTCAGATTAATGGCGTCCCCTTTGATGAAGTGACCAAGACAACCAAGGGCAATACGGACACGTACGAGTTTTCGGGCGTGGCCAAGGACCTGGTCATCACCGTCGAGCGCTCTGCCAATGCGCAGCAGGGCGATATCGTGACGGTTAAGATCCCCGCATCGCTGATTCCGCTGATCCGCTATCACGTGGACATGGAAAACGGGATCTTTGAGCGCACGTCGCTCAATGACATCAAGCCTATTCAGATTAAATACACCTCGAGCGTCAAGGACGAAGCACGCAACAACCTGTTTACGCCCGATAAGGTGCTCAAGAAGTATATCGATGACCACAAGGACGCCGACAACCAGACGGTCTACTTCCTGGCCAACAAGTGGTCGGGCGGCGAGCTGGGCGATGTTGTCGCCGAGTTTGAGCCCGCCGATACCAACAGCTACTATTACTTCCAAAAAATCACGCCTATCTACACGGACAAGGAATGCACCCAGCGCGCGACGGTAAAGCCGCAGGGCAACGACGTCTATTACTACAAGGACGAGTTTGTGGCGATGGGCGCAAACGGCAAGCCGAAGGACGACTATGCCGTTGTGGAGTTTGAGGGGCACGAGATCGCCAACTACGACGGCGCTCTGGTCAAAGATGACGGCTATTGGTCCTTTAATAAGGGAACCGCGCGCTTGGCCTATATCGACCAGCTGCATACCACCAAGGACGATGTGGAGGCGAACGGCAACAAGACCGAGACCGCGCGCGACGTGCTTAACCCCAGGTGGAATGACCTTTCCTCCGTTGCGACTTCCACGCACGTGCATTCGCACCTGGGCAACAACGGCAAGATTATCTTTAGCCTTGCAACCAAGCCGACAACGGTGGATACCAAGACTGACTTTGGTCTGACCAAGGTGCTCGAGGGCCGCAAGTGGGCGGATACGGATGCGTTTGAGTTTGAGCTCTCCGCGACGTCCGACAACAATGCCCCGATGCCCGACCCCGCGACCGTAACTGTGACCAATGCCGATCTCGACAAGGGCAAGGCAGCCATTAACTTTGGCAAGATTACTTATGTCGAGCCGGGCGAGTACACCTATGAGGTCCGCGAGGTCAAGGGCGACGCCGGTGGCATTACCTACAGCAAGAACGTTGTCACGTTCAAGGTGACTGTGACGGTTAACGCCAAGGGCGAGCTTAAGGCTGACGTTGAAAAGACCTCGGGTGAGACTAAGTTCACGAACACCTATAGCGCCAAGACGGAAACCCCGCTGACTCTTGAGGCTACCAAGATACTCACGGGGCGCCTGATGGCCGACGGTGAATTCAAGTTTACGTTGAGCTACGCGGGGCACGACGAGGTCCTGCTGAACGCAACCAACAAGAGTGGCAAGGTTGAGTTCGGTCCGCTGACGTACACGACCAAGTCGCTTGTCAAGCTTGTCGAGGAAGACAAGGCGTTGTTTGACGCCAGCGCAGATAAGCCCACGTGGACTATTCATTACATTGCTGCCGAGCAGACCGGCGAGCTGCCTGCGGGCGTGAGCGCTACCACGGCGGCAATTGACGCATATGTGACCGTTGCCGACAACGGCGATGGTACCCTGACGGCGACGGCTGTCTACGGCGGCGCCGGCAACGAGTTTGTGAACTCCTACACTGCCGCGCCTGTCGAGGTATCGCTTGTGGGCAAGAAGAATCTGCAGGTTCCTGATGGCCTGACCCCGGCTGACATTGCCGGCAAGTTCACCTTTACCGTGACCGGTGAAGAGGGCGCACCCATGCCCGCGAACGCGAGCGTGACCAATGATGCCAAGGGCAAGGTCGACTTTGGCAAGATCGCCTTTACGCTCGACGACCTTAACAAGGCTCTGGGCGAGAAGCGCGAGAAGCGCGAGCACACCTTTACCTACACCGTGACCGAGTCCGGTAAGGTTGCTGGCGTGACCAACGACGCCAACGCCACGCGCAAGGTTTCCTACACCGTGACCGATGACGGCAAGGGTAATCTGAGCGTATCCCACAAGCCAGACGGCGATGTGGCATTTACGTTCACCAATGCCTATAACGTGAAGCCTGTCGAGGATCGGATCACCGCGACCAAGGTCCTGACCGGGCGCGACATGACTGAGGGCGAGTTCTCCTTCGAGCTCGTCGAGGGCGAGGACGAGGACGCCAAGGTCGTTGCCACCGGCAAGAACGCCGCCGACGGCACGATTACGATGAGCCCCGTGAAGTACGACAAGGCTGGAACGCACACCTACACGCTGCGCGAGGTTAACGGCGGAACCACCAGCAAGGGCGTCACCTACAGTGATGCCAAGTTCACCATCGTGACGACCATCACCGATAACGGCGACGGTACGCTCAGTGCCACGCATGTTCTGAAGGACGTCAAGGTTGCCGAGTTCAAGAACTCCTACAACGTGACCCCCAAGAGCTCCATCGTCACCGACCTGATCACCGCGGACAAGGTCCTGGACGGGCGCGACCTCAAGGCTGGCGAGTTCCGTTTCGAGCTCGTCGAGGGCAATAACGTGGTCGCCACCGGTACCAACAATGCCGACGGCAAGATCGTAATGGATCCTGTCACCTACACTGCGGCTGGCGAGCACACCTACATACTGCGCGAGACCAAGGCCGGCACCACCGAAAATGGCATTACTTACAGCACCGCTGAGTACACTATTGTGACCACCGTCAAGGATAACAACGATGGCACCCTCAGCGTGGAGCACAAGCTGCAGAATGTTGACAAGGCGACCTTCGAGAACGCCTACACCGTAACCCCCAAGAGCTTCAGTGTTACTGATCAGATCACGGCGACCAAGGTCCTGACCGGGCGCGATCTCAAGGAAGGCGAGTTCTCCTTCGAGCTCGTCGAGGGCAACGATGTTGTTGCCACCGGCAAGAACGATGCCCGCGGCAAGATCAAGATGAGCCCCATCGAGTACACCGCTGCCGGCGAGCACACCTACACGCTGCGCGAGGTCAAGGGCGACGCCGGCAACGGCATCACCTACGATGGCAAGACCTACACCATCGAGACCACCATCACCGACAAGGGCGACGGCACGCTCGAGGCGAAGCATGTCCTGAAGGGCGACGGCGAGGCGAAGTTCAGCAACAGCTACAAGCCGAATCCTGGTGAGTTCAGCGTCACCGACCAGATCACCGCGACCAAGGTCCTGACCGGGCGCGACATGACTGAGGGCGAGTTCTCCTTCGAGCTCGTCGAGGGCGAGGACGAGGACGCCAAGGTCGTTGCCACCGGCAAGAACGCCGCCGACGGCACGATTACGATGAGCCCCGTGAAGTACGACAAGGCTGGAACGCACACCTACACGCTGCGCGAGATCAAGGGCGGAACCACCAGCAAGGGCATCACCTACAGTGACGCCAAGTACACCATCGAGACCACCATCACGGACAACGGCGACGGCACCCTCAAGGCCGAGCATGTCCTGAAGGACGCCACGGCTGCGACTTTCAAGAACACCTACAGCGTGGCCCCGCTCGATGCGGAGCTCGACTTTGACCTGGGCAAGGTCATCAGCGGCCGCGACTGGACGGATGGGGACGAGTTCAGCTTTACCATCACCGCCCCCGAAGACGCCCCACTGCCCGATCCCGCAACCGTAACCGTGAGCAAGAAGGACGCGAAGGACGGCATTGCCGCCATCAAGTTCGGCAAGATTCACTACGCTGCCGCCGGAACCTATAAGTACGAGATTCGCGAGAACGCGGGCAGCACGGTCGGCTTGACGTATGACGCGCATGTCGCAACCGCCGAAGTGACCGTGACCGAGAACGGCGATGGCAGCCTGACCGCCAACGTCACCAAGAAGGAAAACGGACGCTTTACCAACACGTACCGCACTGAGCTTAACTACACCGCTGCCGGCGGTCTGTGGCTCAGCAAGTATCTGGATGGCCGCCCCATGACCGAGGGTCAGTTCACCTTTACCGTGACACCTGCTGACGACGCTTCGGCTCGCGCGCTCGGTCTGCTGCCCGGGGCTAATAGCTTCAAGTCCCCCGCAGCGGCAGAGGCAACGGTCGGACTGATCGACATTCTGGCTGGTCATGAGGTTATATTTACGCAGGCTGACGCCGGCAAGACCTTTACGTACACCGTGGCCGAGAAGAACGACGGCCAGCCCGGTTACACCTACGACGACGCCGTGCGCACGGTGACGATCGCCATCGCCGACGACACCGCCGGCACGCTCACTGCTACGACGACCGTTTCCGGCGGTCCCGAGGGCACGCATGAGACGGTCCACAAGAGTGGCGAGAACAAGGTCGAGAAGGCCCTGGTGCCGTTCCACAACAGTTACAGCGCTACGACCAACACGCCTGGCGGCACCGCCGCTCAGGTCGTTGCCACCAAGACTCTGACCGGCCGCCCGATGGCCGACGGCGAGTTCTGGTTCGGCATCGCCTATCAGGGTGAGCTTGTGGCATACGAAAACCTCAAGCCCAATATCGGCGGGCACGTGAGCTTTGATACGCTGCACTACGACACTAAGATGCTTGCTAATCTTGAGGCTGCTGGGCTTGCCCATCGTACCGATAAGGACGGTAAGCTTGCCTGGACCATTAACTACACGGCCTACGAAGATTTATTCGGGCTGCCGAATGGCGTTTCCGCTACAACGTGGAGCTTTGGCTTTAAGGTTATCGTCGTCGACAACGGTGACGGTACCCTGACGGCGACGGTCGACTACGGCGGCGTCGAGCCCTTGTTCGAGAACGTCTACGGCGCCGACGCCGTGGATGCCGCGCTCACCGGTACTAAGAAGCTCCAGGTTGCCGAGGGCCTGACCCCGGCCGACATCACGGGTAAGTTCACCTTTACCGTGACCGCCGACGAGGCAGGTGCCCCGATGCCCGAGCGCACGACCGTAACCAACGACGCAGCCGGTAACGTGGACTTTGGCAAGATCCACTTTACGCTCGAGGACCTCAACCGCGCTCTGGGCGTGACGGACGATGCGACCGATAAGGCCGAGGCGGACGAAGCTGACGAGGCCGAGGCCGACGAGGCAGAGGCTGAAGAGGCCGACCCCGCCGCTGACGCCAATGTCGACGAGTCCGAGCCTGCGGCCCCCACCGCTCCGCGCTCGCACACCTTTGCCTATACGGTGACCGAGACCGGCAGCGCCCCTGGCGTGACCAACGATGCCAACGCCACGCGCAAGGTTTCCTATACCGTGACTGACGACGGCGCCGGACATCTGAGCGTCGTGCGCAACGGCGACGACGGTGCGGCCTTCACATTCATCAACACCTACAGCGTAACGCCCACCGACTCTGTCGTGACCGATCAGGTCAAGACGGTCAAGCGTCTGACCGGACGCGACCTTGCAGCCGGCGAGTTCACGTTTGATCTGCTCGAGGACGGCGTGGTTGTCGCTAGCGGCACCAACGACGCCAACGGCACTGTGACACTGAGCCCGATCCGCTACGAGGCGCCCGGCACGCACACGTACACGCTGCGCGAGGCTTGCCCCAATGCGCTCGGCCTGTACAAGGGCGTCACCTATGACGGTACGACCTACACCGTCGTGGCCACCGTCTCTGACAACGGCGATGGCACACTGGCCGTGACGCACAAGCTCGAGGGAACCACCGAGTCGGCTGGTTTTACCAACAAGTATCACGCCATGCCCACCCAAGTCTCCATCGGCGCCATCAAGGTGCTCGAGGGACGCGAGCTCAAGAAGGACGAGTTCAGCTTTAAGCTCGTTGGCGAGGGCATCGAGTCCACCGTCACCAACGATGCCGACGGTAAGATCAGCTTCGACAAGTTTGAGTACGACGAGCCCGGTACGCACGTCTACACCATCAGCGAGGTCAAGGGCGACGAGGCCGGTATGACCTACGACAAGTCCGTCTTTACCGCGACCGTCAACGTGGTCGATGACGGCGAGGGCAGCCTCAAGGCAAGCGTCGCCTTTGCCAAGGGCGACAAGAGCGTCGAGGGCATCGTGTTCAACAACACGTACAAGAAGCCCGAGACTCCTACGCCGACGCCCGACCCCGGCACGCCCAAGACCGTGACGAACATCGTCAAGACGGTCAAGGGTTTCCTGCCCACCACGGGTGACCAGCAGGCTGCCGCACTGCTCATGGCATTCGTCATCGCCATGGCCGGCGTCGGAGCTCTGGTCTGGGGCATCCGTAAGCGCTAGACGCGCTGGCAGCGCCCGGGGCCAAAAGGCCCCGGGCGGCTGGCGGGGAGCCAGAACACAGCCCCCACCCCCACCCCCAGCCGCCACGGAGGTATCTCCCTCCTCCGTGGCGGCGCTTTTGTGCGCCGGGGGTGCCACGAAATCGGCCCATCTACTACGTTTAGCCCCTTACCCCCAACCATGCCAAAAAAACGCGAAAACAAAACCGCAGGTAGAACGCCTGTGGTTTTGCTCAAAACGAAGGTATGGTCAGGGGTATCGAGTTAAACGTAGTAGATGGGCCGATTTCGTGGCGAGCGGTTCCGGTTGATCCCTTGGGAACGGAAGAAAACGGATCATTTTGGTCCAGCGAGGCTGGCGGAGGCACTCGTGCGGGGCCGCCCGAACAAAACTATGCCGGTTTACGGGGCTGAGTCACGAGTCCCCAACCATGCCGATATTCGTGAAAATAAAACCGCAGGTAGACGGGCCGTCATTTTGCAGAAAACACGGGTATGGATGAGGGTCCTGAGTTTAGCCCCGTAAACCGGCATAGTTTTGAAATGGCATTAAATCGGTAGCAGCCATTTTGCTATGCCGGGGCGGTCGGCCGTTGGGTAATTACCCTCGCAGGTAGGCGATGGCGATCTGCGTGCGGTTGCGTAGGCCCATTTTGGCAAGGATCGAGCTGATGTGGTTGCGCACGGTGCCTTCGCCCATGTATGCCGTGGCGGCGATCTCCTTGTTGTCGAGGCCGCGGGCGATGAGCTCGGCGACTTCGAACTCGCGGTCGGTCAGACTGGCGAAGGCTGCGGGCCGGCGGGGCGTGCCCGCCTCGACGTCCGTTCCGTCAAAATCGATGTCCTCGATTGCCTTGCCCTCGAGCACGCGTTTGCCGTCCATGACCTGCGTCAACGCGGGAGGGATGGCAGCGACGTCGGTTTTAATCAAGTAGCCGCGCGCGCCCAGTTTGAGCGCCGACACAATGTATTCGTCATCCGAGAATGTCGTCAGAAACACCACGCGCGCCGCAGGGTCGCGCTCGAGGATCTCGCGCGCCGCCGATAGGCCGTCGCGTCCCGGCATCTGAATGTCGAGCAGCGCGATGTCGGGCGTGTGCTCAGCGTAGAGCGCGACCGCGTCGTCGCCATTGGCGCCGGTGCCCACCACCTCGATCTGCGGCTGGGTGCCCAGGATAATCTTGAGCGAATCGACCACCAAGCGGTCGTCGTCGACAACGATGAGCCTCATCGGCCCTCATCTCCTTGCTGTTTGGGAACGGTGGCAAACACGCGCCAGCCGCCGGCGCCGGCACGCGGGCCGGCGGAGAAGGTGCCGCCAAGCGCCTCGATGCGCTCGCGCATGGAGGCAAGCCCCATGCCCTCCGCGGCGCCGCGGCTGCTTGCTTGGACCCCGCCCGCGCCATCGTCGGTAACGATGAGCTGGTAAAACGACGGATGCTCCATGCATCGTACAGTGACGGTCTGGGCGCAAGCGTGGCGCATGGTATTGGAGAGCGCCTCGCGCAGGACCGCTGCAAAGCAGCTGGCGACGTTTGCGGGCGCATGTTCGGCCATAACTTCAAGCTCAATCTGCGGGCCGCCGTCCGAGCGTGCGCCTTCAACGATGCGCTCGAGCTGCACGGAGAGGTTGGTCGCATTGTCGTTGAGCGCGTGGACGCTGACGCGCACAAGCTGGAGCGCCTCGTCAACCGTGCGTTTAACGTCGGCGAAATCGGCGGCGACGCCAGGCTCGTCGGCGTGGACCACGCGTAGGGCTTCGGCCTGCAGTGAGGCGCGCGTGAGCTGGTGCCCGACGTTATCGTGGATCTCGCGCGCGATGCGGGCGCGTTCGGCGAGCGTCGCGAGCTCGACTTCGTAGTCCTGGCGGTCGGCGAGGTCGCGGTTGCGTGCCTCGAGTGCCAGGGCGCGTTCTTGCAGCTTGTCGCGGGTGCGACGCATGCGTTCCTGTTCGCGCTCCAGCTGCGCGGTGCGCAGCGACAGCAACGTGGCGGCGATCGAAAGGATGGCGGTTAACAGCAGCGTTCGGGTGGTGAGCACGCCGCCACGAAGGTCCGCGGCAAGCGCGCAGACACACACGGCGCCAATCGCCAGCGCGGGCCAGATTCGTTCACGGCGCACGCGCCGCGCGATGTCATAGAGGGCGAGAGGCGCAAACGGCACAAACGGCGGCAGGACGACTGCCGCGATGATGTAAGCGCAGCTCGCGGTCTCGCTCGCGCGCCGGGTGCGTTCCCCCTGTGCGACCTCGGCCAGTGAGGTGGCAATAACGCCAAGGCAAAACGCCACAACCAGACGAGCGTCCACGGCAAGGCCCATGGCGGCCGCAATACAGCACGCCAGCACGATCGATTTGTCGAAAAGCCTGTTCATACGGGTATTGTACGCGATGCCGCGCATGGGGGAGGCGCCACCCGGAGCAACCGTGACATTCCTCCCACGCGGCAAAGCGGGGGCACCGGCGGGCCGCGCGACCAAGCCCTACACTCGTGACAAAGCTCACTGGTGCGCGCCGGCGGCTCCTGCGATGATGCAATCGTACCGGGCCGCAAGCAACAGAAGGGCCGCCTCATGACAGACATCGTCCACGTCGAAAACCTCGTCAAGCGCTATGACGACCTTATTGCGCTCGACCACTTTAACCTGAGCATCGCCCCCGGCGAGATCTTTGGCCTGCTGGGCCCCAACGGCTCGGGCAAGACCACGTCCATCAACTGCATCCTGCAGCTGCTCGCCTACGACAAGGGCACCATCGAGCTGTTCGGCGAGCCCATGACGCCCGCCCGCTACGACCTCAAGCGCCGCATCGGTGTGGTGCCGCAGCAGGTGGCAGTGTTCGACGAACTCACCGTGCGCGAGAATATCGACTATTTCTGCAGTCTCTACGTCAACGACCGCAAACGCCGCCGCGCGCTGGTGGACGAGGCCATCGACTTTGTGGGCTTGGGCGACTTTACCAAGTTTCGCCCCGGCAAGCTCTCGGGCGGCCTGGCGCGTCGCCTCAACATTGCCTGCGGCATCGCGCACAAGCCCGAGCTCATCTTCTTTGACGAGCCCACGGTGGCGGTCGACCCACAGAGCCGAAACGCCATACTGGAGGGTATCTGCCGCCTGCGCGACGAGGGCGCCACGGTAGTGTATACCAGCCATTACATGGAGGAAGTCGAGCAGATCTGCAGCCGCATCATGATCATGGACGGCGGGCGCGTGCTGGCGCAGGGCACCAACGACGAGCTCAAGCGCATGATTCAGATGGGCGAGAAGATCGTGATCGAGGTCGGCGAGATGCCGAGCGCGGCGCTCGGTGCCGTCGCGAGCCTGCCGCATGTCCTGGACCTGTCGGCGACGGCGGGCCAGCTCACGTTTTCGTGCGAGGCGAGCCCGCATAACCTGACGGACATTCTCGATGCGCTGCGTTCGCATGACGTGGCGCTCGGTCGCATTTATTCCGAACCGCCGACCCTCAACGACGTGTTCCTCGAGATCACCGGCCGCGAGCTGCGCGACTAGGGGGCAGCCATGTTCAACACCATTATCATTACGGTCAAGACGCTGCTGCGCCGGCCGAGTACGTGGGTCTGGGGCGCTCTCTTTCCCATCGCGCTTTCCACGATGTTCATGTTTATGTTTGCGAACCTCAGCTCCGACGGCACGGTCGACCCGGTGCCGGTTGCCATCGTGGCGGACGAGGCCTGGGACGCCTCGACTTTTAAGAACGTGGCGACGTCGCTCGACGAGGAGGGCGACGACCAACTGCTCGAGATCCACGAGTGCGACGACGCAGCCGATGCGAACCGTGCGCTTAAGGCTGGCGAGGTCGCGGGCATCTATACGGTCGACGACGCGGGCGCACCCAAGCTCACGTTGCTGTCGAGCTACGACAGCTCGCGTGCCTCAACGGTGCTCACCGACCGCAGCATCCTGGAGACGGTGGCAAGCTCGTATACACAAAATGCCGAGCTCATGTCTCAGATTGCCCAGGACAGCCCGGCGGCGCTCGCCGACCCGGAGGCGGTTGCGCGCGCCCTGTCGCTCGAGGGCGGCACCCGCCGCGTAAGCCTGACACGCACCACGCCCGACGGCACGGTCATCTACTATTACGCGCTCTTTGGCCTGGTCGCGATGATGTCTGCCGAGTTTGCCGCCTTGAGCGTCGTCGACCTGCAGCCCAACCTGTCGGGCCTTGGCGCACGTCGCTGCGTGGGCGGTCTTTCCAAGACGGCGTCGCTGGCTGGCATCTTTGTCGGCTCGTGGCTGGTCTCCTTTGCTTCGATGGTGATCGCGATCGGCTACGTGCGCCTAGTCGTGGGCGTCGACTTTGGCGGGCGCGAGGGGCTGTGTTTGGTGGGCGCCGCCGCTTCCGCGCTTGCCGCCACGGGCTTGGGACTCTTTGTGGGCACGCTTCCCGTTAAGGGCGGCAAGGCGTCCAAGTCGGGCATCCTCACGGGTTTTGCCACCACGTGCGCCCTGTTCGCCGGCCTTTACGGCGAGCCGGCGATGGCGCTTGCCGACGACGTCGCCCGCGCCTGCCCGGTCGAGTGCTGGCTCAACCCCGTCAAGCTCATCTGCGACATGTTCAACCGCCTGTATTTCTTTGAGGACCTGGGGCCCTTCGCCGTTCGCGCGGGCGCGCTGGTCCTTATGGCGCTGCTGTTCGTTGCCGCCGCTACGCTGATTTTTGGAAGGAGTCGCTATGAGCACCTTTAAGACCGCGTTTCGCATGGCGCTGGCGCACCCGTTCTACCTGCTCATCTATACGGTGTTCATCTCGCTCATGGGCGTATTCATCGCGGCATCGGTGAGCTGGAACTCGTCGCAGCTCACCGAGTACAAGCCCTACGACACCAACGTGATCGTAATCGATCGCGACGACAGCGATCTTTCGCGTGCGCTTACCAAACATCTGGGTTCGCGCTTTGAGCTGGTCACGGGCGTCGGCGACGATACGTACGACCTTGCGGACGCGCTCTCCAAGAGCACCAGCGCCAAGGGCAGCGCCGACTGCGTGTTCTTTATCCCGGAGGGGTTCGAGGACGACCTGGTCGCGGCTGCCCGCGCGGGGGAGGCCCTGCCCAAGCTCGACGTGACCTACGGTTCCGGCACCATGGCGGCGGCGCTTTCGTCTGCCGAGGCCTCGCGCTGGATCTCGCTCGCGGGCGCTGCGGCGGCGCTTGAGCCCGCTGCTTCTAACGGCGACGTTGCCAAAGCCGCCGAGCATGCCGCTGCAAAGCGCGCGGAGGTCCAGATCGAGCAGGTCAAGGTCGACTCGACGGCTGCCGCCACGCTCGAGTCGTATTTCAACTTTGGCGCGTACGCGATTATCTCGTCGGTCATCGTATCGGTGGGGTTGGTGTTCTCGGGCATGAACGAGCCCGAGCGCGTGCGTCGTATGGATGCCGGCCCGGTCTCCGAGCGCCAGCGCTCGCTTGCCGTGTTCGCGGCTGCCGCAGTGCTCACCGTCTGCATCTGGTTTGTGTCGAGCATGATGGGCGTCGCGGGCTTTGCCGGCGCGGTTGCCGAGGTCGGCGTGGGTCGTGTGTGCCTGGCGCTGGCGGCGACGTTTGCCCTGGCGTGCACGCCTCTGGCCGTTGGCTTTGCCCTTTCGAGCCTGGGTGCGCGTGAGGAGCTGCTCAACGGTGTGGGCAACCTGCTCGGCATGCTCATGACGTTTTTGGGCGGCGCTTGGATGCCGCTGTCGCTCATGGGCTCGGCCGTGCAGACGGTGGCGCACTTTGTGCCGACGTATTGGGTGAACGACGCGATCGGCAAGGCGCTCGCTTCGGACCTGACGTCTGCCGTGTTGGGCGACATCGCCTGCGACCTGGGCGTTACCGTGCTCTTCGCCGCCGCCATTGCCGCCGTAGGCCTAGCCCTCTCACACACCAAATCCCGCGCCTAGTCACCTAGTCATCGTACTCATTGGGGACAGACTTAAACGACTAGTCATTGGGGACAGTCTTTGCCGAACCGCCGGCTTGCCGGCCGGCTTGCTAAGGACTGTCCCCAGCTGCCGGCAGAAAGGGAACGTCCCTAACTGCCGGGTGGCGAAAGAGTGTCCCCAACAGCTAGCCGTTTAAGAACGTCCATTACAGTCGAAATTGTCAGCCTGGGACCATCTCGGGCTACG
>ERZ827150.2424-NODE-2424-length-20100-cov-102.532153_pt1 | contig 20100 bp, 21 predicted proteins | sample MGYA00519779_ERZ827150 | MGnify/ENA primary metagenome ERZ827150 (study PRJEB31778, sample SAMEA3449267) | human gut metagenome | biome: human gut; feature: human-associated habitat; material: faeces | place: United Kingdom | collected 2010/2012 ...
TAGAAGTAGCAGTATTATTAACACTAGCTTCAACTTTAGTTACCTTATTTTCTGCCTGAGTAAAGGTTAAACTATTACCAGAGTTTGTACCATTGTAATTTCCTTTTACAGTACCAGTTAAAGCTGGTCCTATAGTTGAACCTCTGTTTGGTACAGTTATGGTAGCTTTAGAAACCGTAGCTCCAGATACTCCTGATACAGTTAAAGAAATACCACCATCAGTAGCAGAAGGATATACTATATCTGTACTTGTAGAAGTATATGTATTTTTTACTGCCACATCTACCACTAAACTACCACCACTTGCAGCTACTGAATTAGTATTATTATGCCATCCAAACGTAACAGCAACACCATCTATTGAGTTAGCCTGCTGAGTAACTATATAACTATTGGTAGAAAATTTCCCATTTAGTGTTACACTAAATCTAGCTGTACCAACATTAGTTACCCCAGACACCACAGTACCTTTAGATGCAACTGTTACAGAACCATTAGCTGTAGCAATACCAGTAAATTCATAACTACCAACTGGAAGGGTATTTAGATTAAATGTATTTACTCCCTCATCATAGTCATCATTCCAACCCCAAGCTTGTGTTACTTGTATAGTAGGAGATACAGTACCCCCCTTTGCTGGAACTTGAGGATATGATATAGTTATAACTGGAGTATCATAGATCACAGTACCAGCAGGTTGAGCTACCTCAGCTTGAGCTGATTTAGTTAGAGTAGAAGATCCATTCCAACTTGGACTTGATACATCTACTTTTACATTAGCTTTTAATTCTTGAGAAACTTCTGCTTCTGTAGCACTTACTACTCCGGTATTAGCATTTATACTAAAAGTTGACGGAGCAGTTCCCACAAAAGCATACTTACTGGTATAAGAATCTGGATTTACCCACTTAACTTCCTCAGAAGTATATAACTGATTGATATGTATTGATAGTGATGGACTTGAATTACCACCAAGAACCAGTATATCAGTATTATATACAAAAGAATCTATAATGATTTCTTCTGATTCAATAATATTAGCCTGCTGATAGACTGTTGCAGTGGCGTGTCTGGTAATATCAGCCCCACCACCATTGTATACTGAACTTGGAACCCACCTAAAGTTTTTATGGTATTTTGATTCTGCAGAACCCCTATCTACTCTAGCAGTTTTATTAGAAGTAACAGTTAATACTCCAGTTATAGCATTTATTTTCCAGGTAGAGTATTGAGAATTTATAGTACCGAGTTCATAGTTACTACCAGTATAGAATGATCCATAAGTATTAGCAGGAATAACTCCCGGCTCTCCTCGTACCCCAGAAGTATAAATCATTGATGGTTCTTTACTCTGAGTAACAGTGGGACTTGAACTTCCTCCTTTTGCTGGTATTTCTGAAGGGTTGTAGGATAAAGATAGTACATTTTCTGGTAACTGGATATCAACTACATAGTTACCTTCTCGTGTTACCTGAGCTTGTTTCTGTATTTCATTTGATTCCAGGGTTTTATAACTGTAGTTACTAGAAGGAGTCCAAGTAACTTTATCAGTTCTAGTAACTTGTGGAGAAGTAGTCTCATTAACAATACTTGTTCCAAGACTTCTCATAGTTACATTACCTGATTGAGCTGATAACCCAGTAAAGCTTCCACTTGGACCAGGCCAAGAATAATTAACTGTATCTGATAAAGTACCAAATTCAGTATCTGGTTTATCAGTAGAAGTAGCTCCAGAAATAAATGTATATTTTACATTATAAGTTCTACTCACTAAATCTGGACCAACAGAATTTTGAGCAGCAGTTCCTTCTGTACTATAGGTATGAGCCCAAGAATCCAATAACTCTATTTGAGTTACTTTGTTTTGTTCTTGATAAACATCTACAGTTTTAGTTGCAGTTTTTCCATTAAGTGATACGGTAACTTCTAAAGTACCAGCTACAGTAGCATTACTTATTGTAATATCCTTTGAATTAGCAGATACTGGATCACCATAAGTAATGGTAGCACCAGTAGTTATATTTTCAAATTCTCCAGAAGTATAAGAAGCTACTTGAGAATAAGAAACAGTTCCACTTGATACTTGTCCACCAGATGCTGGGATATCAGCTGCACCAAATAGAGAAATATTTATTTCTGAATAGGTTATGGTATTAGCCTGCTGAGTTACCTTAGCAGTTCTAGTGATTGAATTATTGGTTGGTTCAAAGATATTATCTTTGTAAGATATTTTAACTCTGTGATTTAAATATATGGTTTCTTTTAAAGCTTCACCCAAAGTGGTTCCCCTTGTACCTATAGTTACTACTCCAGTAGACTCATCTATAGAAAATGGAGAATTAGAGGTATGAATCTTAAAAGTATTATTTTTGGTTATAGTATTAATATACTCTGACGTGGGTAAGTCATTTAAAGTTTCACCACTGGAAAAAGTGGTTACATAAGATATATTACCCACTACTGGATTAGAAGTACCTCCTTTGGCGGATATTTCTGAAGGGTTGTAGGATAAAGTTACTGATGGTGCTACTTTAGTTACTTTATTTTCTTCCTGGGTTATAACAACCGATCCAGAAATTGTAGAACCATCAATAGTATTATTCGTATACCCAACTAAATTAATTGCTCTAGAAGGACCTATAACGGTCCCCCTATTGCTTGCAGTTACTGTCTTTCCTGATATACTAAATCCTGGAGCATAACCACTCATTGTGAAAGGAGTTTCTAAAGTAGAAACCTTTCTACCATTTCTCCAAGTAGTTAATATCCCTTTAAGTTCAAGAGAACCACCAGATGCTGGGATAGTTATTTCCCCTGATTTAGATTTTATTTCCAGAGTATATTCATAGGTAGCTTTCTCCTGAGTTACGTTAAGATCAGCATAAGTTTTCTCACCAGTACTTACACCGATCTTAACTGCTTCAAGAGTAAAGCTTTTACTACGTGGGTTTATATCCAGTTGTTCATTAGAACAAATTAAAAAAGTGGGATTCAGCTTGGTAGTATCTTGAAATATGTATAAATTATCATTCTCTACACCTTCTTTCCATGGTACAGTAGCTACAACTGGATAAGTTTCCCCAGTTGCCCTTGAATCCATAGCTGCAAGAATGATATTTGGAGAAGTTTTACTCTTTACCATAACTCAGAGAGTTAAAAGTTACTTATAAATAGAATCAGACATATCAAAGCTTGCAACTATGGAACCATCTACTTGTTGAACAACTTTTAAAAAAGCTGATGCTTGATATTGTGATTGAGAAGGTACTACATTACCTTTGAACTCGAAGATTTTAGCTCTTTTCTTTTTAGATGAATTATCATCTGAGGATAATTGTATTGGTTCTCCAGCTTCTAGCTTAGAAAAAGCCATATATAGATTATCATTTGTACCATCAGCCCATGGGATAGTAACAAAGTTATTTCCAGTTGGCATGTTATTTATATTTAGTTAGAGGTACCAGTGGTATTTACACTTATACTACCATTAATAGTACCAGTTATAGCTTGATACTCATTGTTTTCAAAATAAATGGTTACTTCTATATAGTGACTCCATATGATGGTACACATGATTATTTGAAATATTGTAGGGGTATCAGGATCCTCACTTTTTAGTACGTTATAAGTAATGTCAGATGGTACGGATACTCCACTAAAAGTTACAGTCTTACTAACAAATACCTTGCCATTATTAAAAGCATCTAAAAAACCACTGGCTGTACCTAATATTGAGGTTATAGTGGTTGGAGAGTCTACTTGGCTCAACTTTGAGGGATCGCCCGGAAAAATATAAGTTTGGGTTGAAGAATCCGGATTGAAGCTGCCAGAATCCCAAATTTGTCTCCAAGTTCCCCAATTCACACCATCTCTTCCTCTTGTCCACCACTTTTCACCTGCATAGCAAAACTGTTTTCTGAAATCAGGGTTATTGTCGTATGAAATCGTAAACCCGTTCGACCAGCTATCGGCAACCGGAGCGTTCGCCGCGTTGTGTGCGCCGACAAAGAAGGCATTGTTCGGGGCATTGTTCAAATCTGATAACTGATCGGCACTGAACCCGAACTTATTGTCCAGATTTAAATTGGCAGTATTATATAAAGATACCCAAGGACCCCATATTTTGTCAGACTCAGAAGCTTTTATAGTTCTTAAAAATATAGCCCCATCAATATTACCATATGAAGTAGCTATCTGAGCTCCCCATCCTCCATTATCCCATGAGAAAGTTAATAAGAATCCAGTTGTAAGGTTACCGGGTTTTGTACCAGTAGTATTAGCATCAAATAGGTCATATCTTAAATATGAAGACAGGGATGCTAAATTTACATCCATACTTTTAACCCTAGTTCCAGCTTTGATAGAATTTATATCATTTATAAGCTGTGAAAGAGAAGTTAGGTTCTTGGTATTAAAGAACTCATCTACATTATCAAGATATAACTTATCTTCTACTAAATCGACTGAGTGACCTGATACCTTTAAACTGTGGAGGTCATTTACAAGTTGAGATAACTTGGTCAGATTATCCCTAGTCCAAGCTTTGTTAGTAACAAAATTTTCAAAAGTAGTAGTTGGTAACTTTTGACCAATGAGACCCATTACTGTAGTAGCAAAATTAGGATCATCCCCCAAAGCTTTAGCTAACTCATACAAAATATCTAATGCTTCTGGGGAACCATCAACTACATCTGCTATTTTTTGATCAGTATACTGCTCTGCACTGGTTAATACGGTTTGATCAGCTATACCATATGATTTAGTTATATCTTTAACTGTCTGGTCTAACTGATCTTGAGATACAACCCCACCTCCGGATGCTATTTCATCACTTATAGCATCTACCATATCTCTTACTGTATCATCTCTACTACCCCCAAGTAATAACCTTCCAACACACCAATTAAGGTATTCCTTTAAACTATCTTTTATACTTCTCTTTGTTCTCATGACAAAAAAAAATACAAAATTCTATTTTACAAAATAGGGTGATTTCCATATCATCCTATCATTAAAAACTATTCTCTGGATACGCCTTTTATTTAATACCATATTTGCTATCTTTCTTTTATTAAAGATAAGTATAGCTAAGTGATCTGGTTTCATGATTGTTCTACTTGAATTGTAGTATATAATTCAGCATACAAAGTACCCTCCTTAGCATCTACTAATTTATTGAAAGATTTATAGATACCAGGTTCACTAAAAGTGATAGTCCAAGGGGTTATAGCTTCATAATCAGCTGGTATGTTAAATCCTTCGGGAGGTCCCCAAGTACCAGAATTTACATAGGTATGTTCTTGTCCAAGTGAATCAGTAGCTTTATAAGTCACAGTAGCAGCTTCACTTGGTTTTTCAGTTACACCAAATATACAAACTACTCCATCCAAACCATTTTCTCCAATAAGCATGGTTTTTAAAGTAACATTAGCTACTACTGGTACTTCTGCTTTTGGAGTACTTTCAAAACCTATTTGAAAACCATAGGTTGCTGTATCTGGGATGGGTTCATATTCAAAGTAAAGAATATTATCTTCTACCCCTGGAGCATTTTCAACTACCTGAATACCATCTACAATATCAGAAGTTAAGTATTTAGATAGCTTTCTGGGGTCTGGAATTGGAAGTTCTACCCATTTAGTAGCATCAGACCAAGTAAGGATATCAGTACCGAAATATATCCAAACTTCTGGTTTCGGTTGAGTATCTTTATTAAGAAAGGTTAATATCCTTACAGTAGTACGTTCTTTATCTGGAACTAAAGCTAGAGCATCAGCTAAAGTTAATTGTAAATAATTTTGTCCCACTGGGGCATACCTTACAGAAGCATTAATAACTCCATCTGCAAGAATTTGGTTGATTTCTTTGGTGGTGTAATTCAGAGTAGTGGGAGTATCTGGATTACAGCAATCACATATACAGGTTGCCATATATTTGGTTATTTTAAGTTTCCAATTATTGTACCATCTTTTGATTTGATGGGTATATCTGGGCTACCACTTACTTTAAGTGGTAAGTTACAAAAATCTCTTACTCGTTGGTTTGAAGAATCTAGTAACCATATACCCTGATCACCAACTATCATAGCATTTGGCCCAGTATAGGTTTCTAAAATTTCTTCTGATTTTTCTGGGTCTTCCCTACGCATTATAAGGAAGAAAAGTAATGGTTCATCCTTAGCTTGTGCTACTTGAGTATCTCCACCTGGTTTTAATACTTTACCATTTAAGATAAATCTATCTTCTGACCAGTTAAAATCCCAATACCCATATTCATTAAGAAAACCATTTTCTTTTAGAAGCCTTCTAGAAATATATAATACTGTATCCCCTGGATTTAATTCACCAGATATTGATAACTCTTCTAGAGGCCATGTTTTTATATAATTATACTGGAACAGTCCTTCCAATTGAATGGGTGTATAGACTGTTCCAGTATCTTCTCCATATGGGAGGGGCTGCTCAATTCTTCTTAACCACAAGAAAGGTTGCCTACCAGAGTCAACATCAATGAAGTCTCTTACAATTTTTTTATAGCGTTCCCATCCAGTGGTTGAAACTCTACTGACCTTTCTTCGTGGCATAGTTTAATATTATTTGAGGAGTGAGAAAGGGTCTGGACCAGATAGTGGTCCTTTTATACGTTTGTTTACAGCTTTTGGAACTACTACTCTAGTTGGTCTTTCACAGATGGGTAAATAGATATCCAAACGACCAGCTAGCATACATAAGTTCTCTTTCATCATATCCAATAAACCACCTGGGCCTAAAGCTTTGATGATATTTGAAGCTAGATCAGATTCATCCTCATTGGGATTGAAATACTCTACTTGAGTGGGACCAGTTTGGATTTTCTTTACATCACCTTGATACCCATCAGATGGTTCAGACCCACCAGAACTTGAAGTTGTGTTATTTTCTAATATAGATTGAGCTTGAGCCTTTACCATATTAGCAACTTGCACTGACATAAAATCATAAGCTGCCAACTCCATTATTAATTGGTTTTCTAGAGCTTCATAATACATTTCATTATTATACTCTTGGAGAGGGATGCAATGATTTACTAGAGGCTGTAAATACAGCTGCCATTTTTCAATAAATTGTCGTTTAGTACTTGTAGTTACTACCCCAAATATATTTTCTGGGATATATGTATCTATAAGTTGATATATTGAACCCGACAGATGAGTTTTTGCCTTATCAGTTACTGGTACTCTTTGTTCACTACTACCAACAGTATTTGAAGCAGGATCTTTAACTAAAAGTGTTACTTTGTAAAACCCTGGTTTATCAAATTCATGAGTAGGATTATTTAGAGTAGATTGGGTATTATCACCAAAGTCCCAGTGATAAGTATAATCACTGGGTACTCCGGTAGATAAGTTTTCAAAAGTGACTTTGAGTCCCACAGTAGCATAATTAAAATCTACTACCATGGCTTATAATATTTATTCGTCAGCAGGAGCAAGTTCACCAACTATAGCTTCTACAATTGAAGCTTTGGTATCATCTTCTTCTACTTCGATTTCAAATAACTCTGCAATACCTTTCAGCTGAGTTAAATTGAAATTATTTGACAATTTCTTAATATCTAACCCCTGATTAAAGAGATCAATGAACTTAGCTTTGTCCTCTTCTGGGTTATATTTTATTTCTTCTTTCTGTACTTCTTTGGGTAAACCTACTACCCGTACCAGATGACCACCACCAAGAGCAGCTTTTATCTTTGGATTCATCTGCTGCTGAAGGTTAAGTTCTACCGTTTGACCTTTGGTAATGGTTAACCCAGTTTTCATATCATGAAAAACCGAAGCATTTTCTCCGAGTTGTACTGTTATATTAGCCATAGTTGAATTTTTTAGTTAAATGAAGAAATCCCGAGACCAGGTGTATTATTCCTGATCCCGGGGTTTAGATAATTACTTTTCAATACTTACAGTGATATAAGGATCAACTTCCATATATGCTGGGAAACCATTTTCACTGAATTGCTTAGTACCATCTAAGAGGATAGCAGCATCCTGATACATCTTAGAGAAACCAGTAGTAATGGTAGCATAAGTAGCTTCAGTCTGGTTAGAAACAATTCGTTCCGATTCCAGCATCAGCTGACGAGCAGTTAACTTGATCAGAGCTGCACGAGGATCTACTAACAGTAATTCATTATCGGGTACACCTGGATGAATGTAGAAATCAGCACTGTTAGGAACTGGGGTTTTCAGATTCAGGGTAGCCATAGTAGTACCAGACTGACGATTCTTAAACTCTGGTAAGTCTAAGATATCAATTGCCTGTTCCTCATCACCAACCATAGTTTTAAAGTTACGGCCAAGACGAGAAGCACGTACCCAAATACGGAGTAAGTCTTTATACTGGATACCAGCAGCAGTATCACCTACACCAATTACTGGGGCAGACTCAGAACCATCTGACTGATTACCATTGATCAGTACATCAAGTGCCAGACCATCCAAGGCATAACCAAGCTGAACACCAAAGTCACGGAGGAAGATGGCCATCACATCTAGAGAAACGTAATTACGAACTTCATCGGTGATCTTAAAACCACGACCTACTTTGAAGAGGTTTACTGATTTCTGTCCAAAGCTTACATCACCCAGAGGAATGGTTTCAGCCTCATTTACCCGGGCAGGCGCAGCATCAGAGGGATTAACAAAAGGCATGATGGCGGTTAACCCATTGATTGCCTGATCAGAAGCTATGATATTTGGATAGAAAGGAGCTTCTTTCATACCCAGGTAGATAGCACTACGGATAATTTCAGGAACCAACCAACGAATGCTCTGATCTGGCATCGTAAAGATATTGTGCATGGTATCCCGCTTAACATTTACTTCCAGTTTATCATAATAATCGTTAAGAGAAAGACCATAACAATTCTGTACAAAATCTTCCAGTGAAATATCCGTGGGCACTTCATCTTTGTTACCCTGACGGAAAGCGTCCAACTGGGAAACTATCTGCGGCAACTCTTTACGGAAATCAGCTGCCTTCATGTTTTCAATATTTACAGTACTCATTACTTTCTAATTTATTAGTTTAAAAATTATTTTACGAGAACCTGGATTAATTCATCAGCTGCACTGGCTGGGGTGATAGCAATAAAATTGCTTTCAGCCTTGGCTGCAGTATTGGTATACTTTACATACTGACTATCTTCTGCAGGAGCACTTGGAGTTACAAAACCACAAGTAACAGGTGCAGTAGAAATTCCATATACTACAGCAAAAGCCGATACCATTACAGTTACCTCATCACCAGGATAAGCAGGGAACTGACTGTTAGTAACAGCAATACCAAGATATACAGTATTAGCAGCACCAACATAAGGACTGATAGTACCATCTACATTTAACATTACCGGCTGACCCTGGATAATGGTGTCACCGGCTTTGAATACAAAAGCTTGATGGAGCTTATGAGATTCACTCTTGTAAATAACCGTCTGAGGAGTAGGTACCCCTACTTTAGCCATCAGCTGTGGATTGTTCAATTTCATAGTAAATGTTTATTATTTGGTTTTAGCAATATTTTTCATAATTCCAACTATACTGTAGGCAGTATCCTCAGTATGCTGTTTACCCTCAGTATCATTGTTAGCCATGCTAGAAGCACGATTTACATTCTTAGAACCACAATCTGCACAATGGAGAGGGAATTTTTCCTCTACCTGAGCATCATAGGTAGCTTTTAAAGAAAGTAAAGTTTCTACATTGGTAGTGTCTGCTTCTAACAAAGATAAGATATTAGCATCAGCTTTATCTTCATCTACCGTCTTTTTGTAAGAAGCAATGGTAGCTTCCCTCACATCTTTAAGATGAGCTTCTCCTAAGCTTACCATTTTTTCATTTGACTTAATGGTTTCTTTTAAAGAATCTACCTCTTCTTTCAGAGAGGTAACTTCTCCCTCTGCCTTGGTCTTTGCCTCAGACAGACTCTGATTCTCAGATATGATATCTTTAATCTGAGAAAGAGCAAGCTCAACAGTTGGAGTAGAACCTTCAGCTAAGCTGAGCATGTCCTGTCCGAAGAGTTGCTCAAGGAATTTTTCAACTTCGTTCATATTATTATTTTTTGGTGGGTTTTGGTTCCCCTCATTATTAAATTTGCTGGTATTGTACATCGTACTAATTTGGTTTGCACCCTTGAAATCATAGTAAGATATCTTAGTTTTCAAGGTATCAAGATCCATTGGTTGAACATCAGCATACGAATAATACCTTGCTCCAGCATAATCTGGGTTATTTATTTTACCATTAGCTATAATCTGAGCAAATGGATCAGCCCCATGAGATACAAGAGAAGTTTCTCTATAAGCTATAATCTTTTTAGCTACCCTATGTACTAAACTTCCATCTTCTAATCTGGTATTAAATTTTTCCCTAAATTCAGTATCTGACATATTATGGGATTTAGCCCACTCAAACATAACAGTTACTGAATTAGAATGGATAGAAGGTGGATCCATCAGTATACCACGAGCTATTCTTGGATTAGCTTTTGCATCAATCTTAAGAACTCCATTGATACCACCTGGGATTACTACTCCATTGTCAGCTTTATAAGAATCTTGCCAAGAAACTGATTTAATGGAGCCTATAGCATTCCCTATCTCAGTTTCATGATCACAGTTTACCGTTTGACCAACCAACAAGTTCATAGAAGCTTTTAATACTTCTTCTGGAAACGCGGTTGGATTATAGTCTTTAGCAACTATACAGTTAGATAACAAACGGAATACTGGTTCTATAAACTCACTATCCTGGGGATTTAAATCCTCTTTAGTTACATTGGGATAATAAGTATTATAATCAGTATTAGCTCCAAATAACCCATACTTTTCAGTATCTACTTTAGTAGCTTTAAAATAGTTTTCTGAAAATGATTGTAATGGGATACTCACTGGTAAGTGGTTTGCCATTACACTGTGGCCACCGCTTAAAATCATAGTATCTACAAAATCTGGCATAATATTGAAATTATTTATCGTGGTCTAGAATCTTGATCTGCTCTCTTTGGAACTGTCTTATTCTTATCTCTAGTTTTTCTATCTGAGGTATCTTTATCAGCCTCTCTCTTTTGTTTTTTGGCAGAATCTTGAGATGAGGAAACCCCTTCTGGTTCTTCCATTTGCCTTGGTTCTTTTTGATCTGGTTTTTCATAACCCATTGACCATGCAAATTCTTCTTGACTAATGATACCCTGATTATATAGGCTTACAAGGTTACGAATCTTATACTCAATCCCCTGTTGAACCTTAAGTTCATCTGATATGGTTGAAGTTCCAAAAGTAACCACTACACCCTTATTATTATACCCCGCTAGACGTAATTCTAGAGTATATAAAAATTCCAAGGCATATTTCAGTAGCATTTGAATATTTCTTAACTGGGATATCATTTTTGATAATAATATACCAGTTCCACCTTCGGTTAAGTTATTTTGAACTCCTATGAGAGAACCATTGACCCCTAAACCATTTGCAACGGATTGCTGATTCATTGCCCACGGTTTTTCTATATTACCTATCTCTTTAGTAGTTGAGTTTAATTTAAATTCATGATCATCCTTGAAACCAACCACTATGTTGTCCTTGAGTCCTTCTCTTAAGTTCATCTTAAGCTTACGGAGGATATGTTCCAACCTTCTAGCATAAGCATTCCTTGACTCACCGGGGTTTATTGTGGGTTTCTCCATCTTGGCTTCTAAGAAGCCAACCATACCAACCAGTTCCATGATATGTTTGAAGTTTATCCTCATATCATGTTGACCCTTTAATGAATCAAGGGCGGCCATAAATGGTGGTACCCCATAAGGTTCATCAGTATCATTATACATACCAAGATATTTGTAAGTCTCATTGTTCAATTTTATGAACTCTGGTTTCTTACTCAATACTTGGTTGGGATTCTTCTGATAAGGATGGTATACCCCATCATTTAATCTCCTGAAGTATATCTGTTCTGGGTTGATAAATAATACAGTGGAGATACCATTTAAGTTATTATTTGGAACTGCTTCTATAGAAATAGCTCCACTGGTAAGACATTGTACAGTAAACTTGTTTACCAACCCATCTATACCAGCCGTATACTTTGTCCATGATTTAGAAGCTACCATTAAGTGTTCCCTCATTTTAATAGCTTCTTCTGGAGTATTCTTAGGGAATGATATAGTATGACCAGTGTTAGCTAACTTAAACATATCTTGTAAAGCTATACTAACATCTGGGTTGATTTTATACAAATCCCTAATCAATGGTATTACATCTCTACGAAAAGAGGATTCCACCAGATTGGTAAAATCCCGTAAAGATAAAACTAATCCACTTCCTTGAGTATCTGGTTCTGATACTCTTCCAGGAGATATTGCACCCACTTTCGGTGAGTCATCTCTTATCCCTGGAGCTTTCAATGATTCTTTGGGTTTTCCCCTACTGAACCATGTTCTTGGGTCCAAGATTGACATAATATAATGGTTTTGTATGTTACAATGGAAGGATTACTGTGTTTCTATTAGTAGTCTTCCTAATATGGTTGCATATAGCTTTTCCAAAGATATCATCATCTGCATAAGCCTGACCTTCCAAATCTATATCTACTGCAGAATTATTTTGCCTATGTTTACCCATAGCAACTGGTCTTCCCATACCATCATAGATGAAAGTATAAGCTTCTTGTACAAAGAAAGGATCTTTGATGATTACTTCATCTTCTCGGATATCCTTTTCCAAACCTTCAACTATGAGTGAACGGTTCTTTTGAGTGGTCAACCAACCTGGTATCTTCTCTTCCTCTGGTCTGGACTTTCCCTTTTTCTTAAGAAGTTTTGTAGAGTAGTATAAATTTGGATAGCCCTCGTCCTGAAGTTTGATAACAACTGCCATACCAATGTCATTGGATTCAGGAGCTATTTTAGCATAGTTAAATTTCTCCCCAGTGTCTCCAAGAAGTTTAGCATACTTATCAAGAGGAATCTTACCCTTGTAAACTACTGCTTCTTCTCCCTCTTTTGACATACAGGTAAATGAAGAGTAGTCAGTACCACGGCCAGTAGCACAGTCTGCACCAATGAAGTAATCTGTGTTTGGATCTGGTTCATTAAATTCTCTATACTGACCACCAAGTCTCATTTTGATTGGTGGATATTCAGTGAGCATTTCTTCTATACTCTTGATATCAGCCAGATCAAATACTGTATTACCAGATGACAGGAAGTCACCATCAATCTCTTGAGCAGTTCGTTTGGGACCAAGAGCAGTTGCCATTTCATCATACCAACCCTGGTCTCGGTCTGGGTGCATCTGCCAATACAATCGTATTGGATTGAATGGATTACTTCCAGAGATAGCATCTACCCAGGTACTGTGGTAGAATCCACCAACACCAAAAGGAGTAGAGTTTACTATAGCAGAACCACCAGTTGACAAGGTTGGGAAAGCTGCTGCCCAAATCTGAGCTGCCCAACGAACAATAGCAGCTTCATCAATAACCAACAATGAAAGAGATTCAGAACGACCAGCTTGATCAGAAGTTGGGATAGATTCTATTATTGACCCATTGGAAAACTCCAAGGTAGATGCAGAACCATATTCTCCAGTTCTACCATTGATGATTGGTGTTTGGAGATACCATGGAAGGTTCTTGTACATAAACTTGATCTTTTTCAGAACCTTCTTAGCAATGGTATCTTTGATGGAGATGAGGTTTATCCTCTTATTGGAATGGTACATTGCCAACCAAAGACAATACATAGAAATAAGCTCTGTGATACCAGCCTGTCTAAACTTCAGAATGATATTGAATCGTTCTTTTAAGAAGTTGTATAAAACAGATTTTTGGTAAGGATAGAGATCAAATCTAACCCTACCAAGCACTGGGTTGATAACCCAGATGAAATGTGAAAAATAGAATATATCTTTTGATACCTTAGCTAGTATCTTTATTTCTTCAGAGCTTAGATATTGTTGCTGTTGAGTTGTTTTCTTAGCCATGTTAGAAAGTATAGTTTAACCTCAGGTATAAATCAGTCCCTATACCTTTCTTCAGGTTTGGGTAATAAAATGAATTGAATCCCAGTTCATAATTAAATTTACTGGTATTGTACTTCAATCCAAAATCCAAATCATATAAGTTGTTGAATGGTCTTACAGTGACTTGTGCTGTTGGAGAAAATCTTTTAAAGAATTTTTTTCTCTCGAAAGTAAGATTATTGTTTACATAGTTGTATGAATACAAGTTTGGGTTGATTGGATACTGCTTGTTGTATATGTTTCCTTTTGTGTTTAGCAGATTCATATCCAACTTCCTATTATCAAACAACAATGAAATCAACTTATCATTGTTTGGATATTGAGTCAAGTATTGAGAAGATATACTTAGGATTGATGAATCCTTGAGATGGATTTCCAAAGTGTCATGTTTAACCTCTACCTTCTCAACAAATATTGAATCAACTTTGTATTGGGTTATGTACTTTGGGACTTGGATATACTTGTACTCAGTATCTGGTTTCAAGTACTTATCCACATAAACTGTATCTGGTGAAGATTCCAAGAATTTCACTTCTGATTTTGGATTCAGGAATTGATAAACACATAATATCCCGAGTCCAATGGTCAGTATGTAGAGTATCCAAGTCTTCATGTTTTGTGGTTTTGATGAACAATAGTCATTTCATAGTTTTTTGAGTGTTTAAAGGGGAAAGGGGGGATTATAGGGGGGTATGGGGATATATTCAGGTCATATATGTTATTAGCTCTTAATAGCCTGATAAATATTTGCTAGCCAAAAGTTATTAGCCTAAAGAGGCTAAGTATTTAGGAGGCTAAAAGAATAATTATCATCTAATGATTTTACTACTACTTTAGTAGTAGTAAAATTATCCTATAGCATAGCTATAGGATAATTCCTTACACGTATACATGCGTGTATATACGTACGCACGCATAGTACTTTTTAATTTAATTTTGATTTTTAATACATTTTTTGAACCATATACCAACTTCATAAACTGATCCTTTAGATAGTGTATTTCTGGCTTTATTAAGCCAATAAGTTTTATTAGAATTATCAAAATAAGTCTTAAAATTTCTAGGAAATCCCATAATGATTCTATACTCTTCAATTCCCATAGGTAATCCATTGGGATTAAATTGTCTATTTGAAGGTCTTAGAGTCAAAGGATAAGCATTTGGTCTATTTCTATATACTCCAGGTAAAGTTTTCATCTTAGTACCTTTCATAGGCCATTTAAATTCATCTTTGAATTCAGTATTCCAAAGCTTTTTTACCTGTTTTACAGTCAAAGTTGACTTAGATTTATCAGCATAATGATACATAGCTAGTTTCTTATCATCATCTTCTCTGAAATTTAGATCATTATTGATCATTTTACCAATATCTTTCACTAGAAAAGGTTCAGAAACCTTAAATAATCTCTCAAAATGATGATAATCTACTCCTGAATCATGTCTAATACCAACTAATATCAGTCTTTTTCTTGATTTTTGAGAATTTCCAAACTCAAAAACTGAATGACAATGGGGTATCAAGTGATATTTTGATAATTTTTTCTCCCATTCTTCAAAAGGAATCAAATCTAAGAGCTTTGGAAGGTTCTCTAAAAGGAAAATCTTGGGTAAAAATTGCTCAATAGCATCCAAATAAAGGTTCAAAGTTTTATCTTCTCTGGGTTTACCAAGGGTTTTCTTCCTTGAATAACTAAAATTACTAGAATGACCACAAGAAGGGGAACCAATTATGATATCTGGATTCACCCCTTTGTATTCTTCAATACTTTTTAAGAATGGAATATCACCAAAATTGAGTTTCCATTGTTCTTCATTTCTAGTATGGAATACTCCTCTCGGTTCAATATTACCAACTAATCTTCTTCTAAAGGGGAATAATAGAGCACCCTGTGCAGCACATACTCCCAATACTGTTATTTTATTTGCCATAATGGATTAGAATTATATAATTAAACAAACTGGTATTGCAAAGCACTCTTTAACTATGCAAAATATTAATTAAACTCTAGAAAAGTATATGAAATTAAACATTGGAGATCCAGTATTGGTAACAGGACCAGCTCATTTTGAAAAAGCAGAAGTAATTGAAAGGAGCAAAGGGATTTACACTTTAAATAATCAAATGAAAATCACCGAGGATTTGAGCATCATTGGGAATAGCAGATTCAAAGTAACCCCTTTCAATGATGAGGAATATAATTATCTTCTCGCCGTAAATCAAATCCCACGACAATTATCAATTATAAAAGAAAAGATGGACCAAGGATTAGCAAAGGAATCAATCCTAAAAATCCACCAAAAGCTTAAAAATATAATAACTAAATACACTTAGTCATGTTTAGTTTCTGGAGTCAACTCAAGGCATTAGTTGCCACTAAGTATTTTCAAGTAATAGGTGATCAATGGATTAATATATTATCCTATCACAAAGCTCTCAAAAATGAGTTTGGAAAATTATATGAAGATGCTTTAAGTAAACTCTTATTCAGAGCAATCGTTTGTTGTATTATTATAACACTTCTATCATCACTATGATCACTTTTCTAATTTCTATATATATTATCGGACTAATCTTAACTTTCTTAATAGATATAACTTTAATCCATAATAACCCAATGTTTGAATCAGAGAGAAAATGGTTAATCATATTTTGTATTTGGCTATCCTCTCCTATCTGGATGTCTGGATTATTATGGATATTATTAAAATCAATCTTTAATAAGAGATGAACTACTTAGCTAAGATTTTAATTGCCCGGTTAACTGGGTTTGTAGTATTTGAATTAGTGGTAGTATGATAGGGTTAGTTGTAGGATCAGTGATTGATGCCATTACTTTCTTCTCCTTATTTTATCTCATAGCAACTATTATAGCTTTAGCAGGACTATTACTATGGTATCTCTTAAAATGGTTGATTGATATTAAATGACTATGAGTAATTCTATAATGTTAGTCTACAAATTGATGGAATATATTAAATTCCAGACTAACCTATCTAGGGATTATTCTTTAGAGAATATGAACAACCTATTGAAACAATTTTGTGAGATCCACAATGTTACTTGTAAGCAATCCTTAATTATCAAGTATCATAAAGGAGTCACTAAATATCTTTCTACCAACGATGGAAAACCGTTAACCCTTTATAAAAATAATATTATATTACCATGACAATCGAAGAGTTTGCAGACAAGTTATGGGTAACTTTTGTATTACCTAAGATCAATGATTTTTTAGAGGCTAATCAGAATCCCTCTAAAACCAAAATTAATAACTTTATTAACAAATTAGATAAAGAAGTTGATACCTTTTGTAGAGTGAAGGGGTTCAAAAAAGAATTCACTTTGGAAGCTAAGATAGAGAATGGGGTATTCTCTGTATTCCCTACTCATTTGGGATATAAAAATAAAATAAGCTTTCTAGAGGAGTAAGTTTAATAAACTAATAAATTCCTAATCTTGTATGGGGCTATCTTTCTAGAGGTAGCCCTTTTCTTGTGTTATATTTATTTTGATTCGATAGATAGGGATAGATTTTTTTATTGTGTGTTGGGAAGGCCCATTACTATAGAGCTAAAACTTGAGTTATTGAAAAGGGCACATGGTGTCCCTAAATAAAAAAATCCCCTATTAAAAAATAGGGGACAATTTTTTGTTACGCTTCAATTTGAATAAATATAAAATCATTTTTTATTTCTGATTTGATTATTATTCCGTCATCATTTAACTCATCAATAAATTTATTGATACCTTCCTTTTGATTTGGATTTTTATTTTTGAGAACTAAAAAATGATAACTATTTTTTTCGTTCATCCTAAAATTATATCGGATTAATTCAATATCCAAATTTTTTTCTTTTGCATTATCGGATATATATTCCAAATATTCCGATAAACTTTTAATATTGTTTTCCATTTTATTTTTTATTTATTCATTACGGAAATAAAACGTTTTACAAGTTCTTTATTATCTTGTGTAGAATTATTATCTACAATTTCGTTTACATTATTGTAAACTTCTTTTGCATATTCTTTCCACACTTTTTGGAGTTCTTTTATTTTTGTAGGATTTTTTTCTATCTGTAAAAAAGTTCCTAAAAAGTTTTGTAATTTTTTACGTAATTTAATTCTAAGAGATTTTTTTTCTTTGTCTGATTTACATTCATCAAAAAGAGAATTTTTGTAGATGCTTTTGCGATTCTTAGAATTGGAAATTAAAATTTCTTTTCCAAAATTCAAAACTTCGTTTGCTTTCATAATTTTATACCTAAAATTTTTTAAAATTATTTTTAGAAATATTAAGTAGAAATTTTAGGATTTTTTTGAACTACTTTTTATTTCCTTTTCTGTACTACAAAGATAAAAACAAAAAAAGTTTTTTTCAAATATTTTTCAAAAAAAATCATAAAAAATTTTTGTAGATATTTCTTGTATATCTACATATTAGATCAATTTTGTATATATTAGACTAAGGCCAACGTTAGCGCCAAATGAAAATCCGCGATTGTAGCCAGGGTGTAGGCCTTTCTTAGCCTGATCTAGAAATTCCATATTGTAGATACCCTATTAGTTAGGCCCTGTGGATTTCAGGATTATAGGTTCTAAGGCCTTTAATCCACTTATTTCCCTTAAATGGTCAATAAAATATTTATTCCCTTTCCCCAAGCATTTTATTTATATTTAAAGGCATCAAAGAGTATTCTCTAGTAAATTATATTTACCTTTATAAGAATTTTATTTACTTAGATTCTTAAACCTCTAGAATGGTCTTATTTTAATTTACCTGAATCCAAATTTAATAAAATCTCAGTTTTCAAGCGTTTTTAAGCGATTATGGATTTTAAGCGATATAATCTAAATTATCATTCAAGCGAAATATACAAATATAGGTCTATTTTTAATTTTAAGCCCCCTCTAGAGGATTTTATACCCTTAGTTTATAATTTCCCTACCCTACATTTTTAAAGGTTCTAAGAAAGGGCAATTTTGGATTGGTTTAAATTTTTCCCTTGGTCTAAAAATTTTAAAATTTACCGATGGTCTAAATTGCCCTAAAACCCCAAAAATTTTAAAAATTGAAAAAGCTCAAAAGTGATGAGTTTTTGAGAGTTTAATTTTAAAATTTAATTTCGAGAAAAACCCATGTTTGAGGCAGAGTTTTAAAAGTATGAATTTTTAATATTAATCCTAAAAGTTAAAAACTTAGTTTTAATATGTTTAGGATAGTGTAGATGAGCCTTTTTGAACTTTTAGATAAATTACAATCTTGTCCAACCCCTGTTTGTTGAGCTGTTTTACAAAATGTAAAAATGTCCACTCTATGTTTACACTATAGCCATTATAAGTTTTGATACACTTTGTTCAAAAAAGAGCTAAAATTTATCAACTTTTTATATAGGCTGTGGAAAAAATGGGTAAAAAGTGAACTTTCTTTATCTGGACTTAGAACAAACCCAGACTTTTGTCGATTTGGACTTTTGTTAAAATGTCAACTCCTATCTTTTCTATACTTGGACATATCTTACGTATAGTGAAACCTCAGATTTGAATAGCCCTAAATTTTTAGAGTAAAAAAGCCTGAAAAACACTAACGAACTATGGTACAGAGAGCGAGGAAATAGGAATATTTACGGTAGCAGACCATTTTTAGATATGAGTATTGATAGTGTATCGAATGATTGTATATCAGATTAATACCTAATGATTATATTTATATCAGATAGATGATTGTTAGTATTTAGAATATACTTCTGATATTGATATAGATAATATCGATAAGATTATAGATTGAATATATGAGTTATGTATTAATGTGTATATGAACGAGAATATTGATATTATTTTTTGATTTTTTGTTTGTTTTGGGGTGGGATTATTCCCATATCCATTTTAAGAATTGATATCCGATAGATAAGATTACGATTATAAATGAGAATACCGTTGAGTAGTAGAGTATAGCTAAGAAGGGGTTGACAAGATTTTTCATTTTAGTTTTGTTTTTAGTGGAATATTGGGTAGAGTATGAAAACTAGAAATATGATTGAGAA
>ERZ827150.2428-NODE-2428-length-20084-cov-5.496979_pt1 | contig 20084 bp, 15 predicted proteins | sample MGYA00519779_ERZ827150 | MGnify/ENA primary metagenome ERZ827150 (study PRJEB31778, sample SAMEA3449267) | human gut metagenome | biome: human gut; feature: human-associated habitat; material: faeces | place: United Kingdom | collected 2010/2012 ...
GCAGGCCGCTCAAAATTGCCTCCGCTCCATCCGTCGTCTATCTAAACGCTGTCTTTGATACAATTTAACGATTCATCTCCGGCTTGGATGAGGGGGTAAGTTTTCCTGCCGGGGAGGGTAAGTTGCTCCAAGGGGAGGGTAAGTTTTACGACCGAAGGGGGTAAGTTGCTCTGGGAGGGGGGGTAAGTTTTGGCACAAGAAAAGGCTCCAACCCGGAGCCCTTTGATGCGTCACGTCAAGCCTTGATCTCGGTTCCATCCTTGAAAGTCATCGTGATGTCCGTTGCCGAACGAACTGTCATATGATCGACCATTGCCAGCCAATCCTCATCCCGGAAAACGGTCAGCGTTTCATGATTCTGTAAACCCGTCAGGAACAATTCAATCTGCTGCTGTCTTGCCTGCCGAGCACTGATCTCCTGCGCGAGTTCTCCCTGCCAGGCTTTTGCAGCATCGTACCGTGTGGAGAGCGCCTCATACCGTTTCTGGTATCATGGTGAAGATATCCTTTCGCTAACTGTTAATGGAGTGATCGTGCGTGATCTTAATGCTGGTGGGAAAATGCCGACATCTTTTGACGGATACCAGTTTTTGTATCCCGGCAATCTGTTGATGTGTTTGTTCGATTATGATGTGACCCCTCGGTGCATTGGCCTCATTAAAAACAATGGGGTTACGAGCCCAGCATATAGCCAATTCGTGATGAGTGAAGGCTTCAGCGCAGCATACTATTACTATTATTACCTCATGGTTGATCACACTAAGGCCATACTACATCTCGCCAAGAATCTACGTCATTCTTTTACTGAAGAACAGCTCGGAATGATTTCTGTTCCTGTCCCTTCATTGCCTGAGCAAGAAAGTATTGCTTCCTATTTGGATAATAAGTGTACAGAGATTGATCAAATTGCTGCAGAAATCCAATCAGAGATAGATATGTTGGAACAATACCGACGGTCTGTTGTCATTGAGATAGTAACAAAAGGACTAAATTCTGACGCTGAAAAAAGAGATAGTGGCATTCAATGGATTGGTCAGATGCCTGCGCATTGGAAAACCATCAGAGGCAAATACCTTCTAAAGTATCTTCAAAAACCCACTAAAGAAGGTGACGGGGTTATTACTTGCTTCCGCGACGGAGAAGTTATTCTGCGGAGCAATCGCCGAGAAGAAGGATTCACACTGTCAGATAAAGAAATCGGATACCAAGGCATTGATATTGGTGATTTGGTTGTCCATGGAATGGACGGCTTTGCAGGAGCGATAGGGATTTCGGATTCCAGAGGCAAAGCCTCTCCGCTTCTCAATGTGCTCGATACCGATATGAATAAAAAGTATGTTATGTACTATCTTCGCAGTATGGCATACGGTGATGTTTTTACAGCTTTGGCAACAGGAATCCGAGTACGCTCATGCGATTTGCGCTGGAACAAACTTGCTGAGTTGTTCTACCCAGTTCCGCCTCGAGAAGAGCAAGATGCAATTGTATCTTTTATCGACGCGAAGCTAAAAAGGATAGCTGAAGCAGTTGATGATAAGAAGCGGCAATTAGCGACACTGGAAGAATATAAGAAATCCCTGATCTTCGAATATGTTACCGGCAAAAAGGAGGTTCCAACGTGAATTCATTCATTGAGAAGATAACGGAGTATCTGCTGAAAAAGCAGTGGGTGATCTTTTGCCTTTCCATCCTTGTCGGATTCGGGGGCTATTACCTGCTGCCTTCCGACTTTGTTGATAAAATGCCGTTTTCTTCTCGTGACTGGAATGTGGTTGCCTGCATCGTCCTGTTGAGCATAGTAGCCTATCTGGTTTTCTCCCTGCTGAGATTTCTTTTTAACAAAGCCAGCGATGGTCACAGCAGACGTAAAAACAGAAAGTACTACGCCCGGCAGGATAAAGCAGTAGAAGATGAGAACATCGAAAAGTACAAATCGGACATCGACCGGCTGTCCGATAAGGATTACAGCATTCTGATGTATCTCCTTGAAAACGAAAACAAGAAACCGTATATCCAATGGGGCCGGTCTTTTGGAGAATCAATCCTTGACAGTGAGGAAGTGTTTGATTGTTCGCCATACCAGGGAACGCCATCGGTTATCAAAGATCCGGTCTCAGGAATTAACCTGTCTCCGGTGGCGGATAATCCACGCCAGTACCTCTTGAAGCGCAAACAATACGAACTGCTGAAATACATTCAACAGAAGACCGGAAGTATCACACATTTTGATAAAAAAAGAATTGATCTGGAGCAGTAAAGGAACGAGGTGGTCGTGATGAACAACATTTTATCCGAAAAAGAATACCAGCACTTTATCATGGAGCGTTTGGAGCAGGATAACGGTTATGTGATCCGCAAGGCAACCAGCTATGACCGCCTGTTTGCTATGGATCGGGAGATGCTGTTTCAGTTCCTGAACGACACCCAGCCGGAAGCCATGGAAGCGCTGCGGAAGATCTATAAGGCTGATCTGGAGGATACCATCGTCAGCTTTATCAACGCGGAAGCCACCAAGGCACGCGGCAGCCTGCTGGCGCTGCTGAAGCACGGGATGGAAATCTCCAACATGAAGCTGGAACTCATGTACACCAAACCGGCCACCAACTTCAACCGGGATCTACTGGCGAAATACGAAAAGAACATCTTCTCTGTCATGGAGGAAGTCTGGGCCAGTGATGATGAGCGGATCGATCTGGTGATCTTCCTGAACGGCCTGGTCATCATGTCCTTTGAACTGAAGTGCAATGCTGCCGGGCTAAGCTATCAGGATGCCATCTATCAGTACCGGGTGGATCGCAATCCGAAAACGCGCCTGTTCTGGTTCAAGGCTGGCTGCCTGGTCAACTTTGCCATGGACTTGGAAGAGGTCTATATGACAACCAAGCTGGCGGGGAATGCCACCTTCTTCCTGCCCTTCAACATGGGCAACGGTGAGGGCGTGAACGCGGGCGCTGGCAACCCGACCTATGAAGATCACTACAGCGTTTCCTACATGTGGGAGGACATTCTCACCAAGGACACGGTGCTCGACCTGGTCAGCAAGTTCATCTTTATCGAAAGCAAGGAATCCGAAGACGAACTGACCGGGAAGAAAAAGACCTCCGAGAATGTGATCTTCCCCCGATACCATCAGTTAGATGTCATCCGCAGGGTGCTGGCCGATGTGCGGGAGAACCGCACCAGCCAGAACTACCTGATCCAGCATAGCGCCGGTTCCGGCAAGACCAACTCCATCGCATGGCTGGCGCATCGACTCACCTCCCTTCACGATGCGGATAACAAGATCATCTTTGATAACGTGATCATTGTCACCGACCGTGTGGTGGTGGATCGGCAGCTGCAGAAGGCCATCATGGGCATGGAGCACAAGGCTGGCCTGATCCGGGTGATGGACGATAAGTGCAATTCTGCCGACCTGGCCATGGCGCTGAACGGCAACACGAAGATCATCGCCACCACCATTCAGAAGTTCCCCTACGTCGTTGACAGCGTGAAGGGCCTGAAGAATAAAACCTTCGCGGTCATTATCGATGAAGCGCATTCCTCCACCGCCGGAAAGGACATGGCGGCAGTCACGCAGTCCCTTGGCGCGGGTGAGCAGGAATACGCTGATGCGGAGGACATGATCACTGACGAGATCAGGCGTAATGGCAAGCAGGCCAATGTGTCCATCTTCGCATTCACCGCGACGCCTAAGTCCACCACGATCATGCTGTTTGGTCGGCTGAACAAAAAGGGCCAGCGCGAAGCCTTCCATGTGTACTCCATGAAGCTGGCCATTGAGGAAGGCTTCATTCTGGATGTGCTTCAGAACTACACAACCTACGATACCTTCTTCCAGATCAATAAGGAAATCGAAGAAGATCCCCGATGCAAGACCGCCGAGGCCAAACGGCAGATTGCCCGTTTCGTGGAATTGCACGAAACGAACATCGCCCAGCGTGTGGAAGTCATCGTGGAGCATTTCCGCACCACGGTTATGACAGAGCTCGGCGGCATGGCCAAGGCCATGGTCATCACCGCTTCCCGGCAGGGAGCCGTCAAGTACCGCCAGGCTTTTGAGGAGTACACCAAGAAGAAGGGCTATACGGATATCCATGCGCTGGTAGCCTTCTCTGGGAAGGTCACCCTGCCGGATGATCCCACTGAGTACACCGAGGCAGGCATGAACGGCTTCCCGGAGGATCGCCTGCCGAAGGAGTTTGACGGGGACTATCAGGTGCTGCTGGTGGCAAACAAGTATCAGACCGGATTTGACCAGCCCAAACTGTGCGCCATGTATGTGCTGAAAAAGCTGAAGGGCGTGTCTGCCGCGCAGACTCTGTCCCGGCTGAACCACATCTGCCCGCCGTTTGAGAAGAAAACCTTCGTGCTGGACTTTGTGAACACCTACGAGGAAATCACGAATGCCTTCGCGCCGTTCTTCACCACGACGCTGCTGTCCAACTCCGTAACGCCGACCGCTATCTACGATCTGGAGGCACAGATCGACGCCTATGCTGTGCTTGATCCGGACGACATCGAGCGGGCCAACGAACTGCTGTATAAGCCGAATATCTCCTCAAAGGATAAGCAGAAGCTGACCTTCTACTTTAAGCGCAGCAAGAACATGATCGAACAGTATGATCTGCTGAAGCAGCACGAGATCGTCGGCAACATGCGGCATTTCGTCCGCTTCTATGAGTTCCTGTTGCAGGTGTCCTGTTTTGAAGATGTCGATCTGCATAAGAAGTATAACTTCATCACGTACCTGCTGTCCTATATCAACATCAAGCATCCCGGCGGCGGCTTCAATCTGGACGGAAAGATCAAGGCGACCAATTTCGTACAGAAAAAGGCAGAGGAACACACCCAGTCAACGCTGGTGGCCAAGCCCGTCGTGAAGCTGCCAACCGCAGAGAGCTTTGGACTGACAGAGGCGAAGGAAGAGCGCCTTTCCCAGATCATCGCGGAGATCAACAGTCGCACCGGTAAGGCATATGACAATGACGTCGCCGTCAAAGCCATGCTGCAGATTCGGGATATCCTGATGAAGTCGGAGCGGCTCAGGACAAGCGCGAAGAACAATACGGTGCAGGATTTTGAATTTTCCTACTTCGATGATATTGACGACGCGCTGATCGAGGGTCTGGAACAAAATCAGGATTTCTTCTCCCTGCTCCTTGGCAACGATGAGATCAAGCGTCAGGTGCTCGGCATCTTTACGGATGAGATATACAAGAGCCTGCGTGAGGCATAAGACTGAAGGTGAGCACGATGAAGCTGTATCTGAAAACAAAAAACGGTGCGGATGCAACCGGAGAGTACGATCCTGCATCAAAGGAATTAACCGTCAAAAAGGGTTCTATGGTTTCTGCAGATGTACACACCGACGGGAAATTCAGGGGTGCTAATTCAGTTCTGAAGTACCGTGAGCAATACTGCGATGGCTCCACGGTCAAAAAAGATGTGGCCTTCAAAAGCGCATCGACAGCTGCCAACTTTGTTACTGGTCGAAGTACGAACGGACTTATAACCTGGAAAACCAGCGATGGTAAAACGCTGAAATCCCTACTGACGGAATAATGGTGAGGTAGCGTCGAAATGTTTGATCTGTTTCGTTTGAAGGAAGCGCTCGTTCGGTATAAGCAAGACTTCGTTTCCATGGAGTGGAAAAACGAAAAATACAAATGGGAAGCGGTCAAGTGGTTTCAGGATCACTGGGACGTGAACGCCACCGATTTCCCAGCAATGCTGAATACTGCGTTGGACAAAACGTTCAACCTGCTGGCGTCCGCTAACAATTTCCCGAAAGGAATGATTGTTGGCTTTGCAAAATCCGCCCCAGAAGAAGTACGGGCCATGTTCATTGACCTTTTTGACGAGAACAAGGATGTCTATGAACGTATCGATGCCTTCAAACTTGGATCTTCCAAGCTGCTGGAACGGTATGGAAATGGTGCCGCTCAGCACTATCAGCTTGAAAACGCCATCAGCACCTACCTTTGGCTTCGATATCCTGATCGGTATTACATCTACAAGTTCAGTGAGGTCAAGGTTGTGGCCGCCGAGCTGGAAGCCGATTATCGTTTTAAGAAGGGTGCGTATGCCGACAATGTACGCAATTTTATCAAACTTTATGATGAGATCTGCTCCGTGCTACAGGCAGATCAGGAATTGATCAATCTGCTCCGGGCACAACTGACCGATACCTGCTACCCTGATCCGGAACTTCGGACGCTGACGATTGATGTCGGCTTCTATATCAGCCGCTATTATTCACAGCGCGACGCAGAGCAGACAGCACCTGAAGAATGGGTTGGATCGGACTATAATCCCAATCTCAGCGTTGAAGATTGGAAAGGTCTTTTGCAGGATGAAACTGTGTTTACCTCCTCTGCGCTGCAGATTATGAAGCGCATGAAGGATTATGGAGGAACCGCTTCTTGCACACAGCTTGCCGTCAAATATGGGGAAACCAAGAACTTCTATAATTCCGGCTCTGTCGCTTTGGCCCGGCGGGTGTGTGAAACGGCGAACGTGCAGCCCGCCACCCGCAGCGACGGGTCAACACAATGGTGGACAGTTCTCTACACCGGGCGCGACACTGGTAAAGATGATGAAGGCAGCTTTTTATGGAAGCTGCGCGATGAGTTGTCCGCCGCGCTGGATCAGACTGATTTGAGCGCTGTTGAATTATATGTTTCTGCCGCTCCCGGCGAAGAAGAACACGGCTTCTGGTGGCTGAATGCCAATCCCAAAATCTGGAGCTTTTCGGACATCGCTGTCGGCGAGGTACAGTCTTATACTCTGTATAATGAAAATGGAAACAAGCGGCGCATCTTCCAGAATTTCTTGGATGCCAAGGCTGGCGATGCCATCATCGGTTATGAGTCCAATCCTGTGAAACAGATCGTTGCAATCGGTCGAATCAGCGCGGAACAGGACGGAGAAAAACTGTTCTTTGAAAAAGTCGAAGGTCTGGGTGTGCCGATCGATTATGCGACGCTGCGGGCGTGCCCGGAACTGGATCATATGGAGTATTTCCAGAATCCGCAGGGCAGCCTCTTCAAGCTGACCCGTGGCGAGTATGAGTTCATTATGGATATGATCCGTGATGAAAACCCTCTGCAGCAGGAAGAGAGAATTGCTGGCTATACAAAAGATGACTTTCTCGAAGAAGTTTATATGACTGAGAACGCCTACGAAAGTCTTGTTGGCGTGCTGCGCAACAAAAAGAATATCATCCTTCAGGGTGCTCCTGGCGTTGGTAAGACCTTCGCTGCGCGGCGGCTTGCCTGGTCGATGATGGGTGAAATGGATGACAGCCGGATTGAATTCGTACAGTTTCATCAGAACTATTCGTATGAAGATTTCGTAATGGGCTATAAACCTGCAGAGGACGGATTTGAACTGAAGTACGGCATCTTCTATCGTTTCTGCCAGAAGGCTGCCAACCAGCCGGATAAGGAATTCTTCTTCATCATTGATGAGATCAATCGTGGCAACATGAGTAAGATTTTCGGCGAGTTGCTCATGCTCATTGAGAAGGATTACCGTGGAACCAAAGCAACGCTTGCCTACAACGGTCTGCCCTTTTCCGTACCAAAGAACCTCTATATCATCGGCATGATGAATACCGCCGACCGGAGCCTCGCCATGATTGACTATGCCCTGCGCCGCCGCTTCAGTTTTTATGACATGGAGCCGGGTTTTGACTCGGATGGCTTTATCCAATATCAAAATGGTCTAAACAACGAAACCCTAAACGAGCTTGTGGAGCGGGTCAAGGAATTGAACAAAGAGATCGCGATGGACAAGTCTCTGGGAAAAGGTTTCTGCATTGGCCACAGTTACTTCTGCGGACGCGATGTCTGCACAGACGAATGGCTGCATGCCATTGTCAATTATGACATTCTTCCCATGCTAAGTGAGTACTGGTTCGATGACGCAGGCAAGCTACAGCGCTGGGAGAATATACTGCGTGGTGTGTTTCAATGACGAAGGATAAGAGCATCCTCATCAGAAACATTTACTACATGCTGTCCTACGCGTTCACTACGCTGAATCAGGGCGGCTACGAAAATGTGGAAACAGAGGAATTTGAAAACCTTCACAACCTCTTTGCCGCGATCCTTGCAAAAGGCATCGGTCGGCAACTGAAGCAGGGACTGTACCGCGAGTATCTCAGCCGAAAAGAGGATTTGGCGGTCGTTCGCGGAAAGATTGACATGCCGGGTTCCATCCAGCACCGGCTGGCTCGGAAGCGCGTGCTGACCTGCGAGTATGACGAGCTTTCAGAGAATAATCTGCTGAACCAGATCCTGAAAACGACTGTCATAATACTTCTGCAGCACGCCAAGGTGGATGCGGAACACAAGAACGACCTGAAAAAGGAGATGCTGTTTTTCTCCAATGTGGATACGGTTGATCCTACAACGATCAGGTGGAGCGCGATCCGCTTCCAGCGGAACAACAACACGTACCGGATGCTCATCAGCCTATGCCAGCTTGTTCTGGAAGGAATGCTGATGACGACCCAGGAGGGAGAGTATAAGCTGGCCTCTTTTGTGGATGAACAGCGCATGAGCAGGCTGTACGAGAAATTCATCCTCGAATACTACACTAAGGAATGCCCGCAGGTGAAAGCCACTGCCTCCCAGATCCCCTGGGCGCTGGACGATGGCGTTGGCACCTACCTGCCGGTCATGCAGAGCGATATCACGCTCACGCAAGGCAACCGAGTGCTGATTATTGATGCGAAGTACTACACCCGCACGATGCAGACGCAGTACGACGTGCACACACTCCATTCTGCCAACCTGTATCAGATCTTCACCTACGTGAAGAACAGGGATACCGAATTCGGCGATCAGCCCCACGAAGTGTCCGGGATGTTGCTGTACGCAAAGACGGATGAAATGATCCAACCGGACAACATCTACCAGATGAGCGGGAACCAGATCAGTGTGAAAACGCTGGATCTGAACCAGGAGTTTTCGGAGATAGCAAAGCAGCTGAATGCTATTGCAGCGGAGCACTTTAGATAGCGAAGGTATTTCCCAGACTCTGCATCATTCACCACCTGTAGTCTTTCCTGCTCATCCCGCAGGGAAACAACAGTTTCTCCGCTCTTTGGATAAACGCCAGCATCTCCTTTGTCGCGGTCATGGCTTTGAAGACGCAGGCTGCGGTCGGCGCATATCCGTTCCCGCATATGGATGAGGTTGGAGGCTTTTACCATCTTCCGGTATACGCCTCGGTGTGGGGAAAATCACTGGTCAGGCAAATCCTCCCGGGTGATGCGCTGATAGGGGATCCAGACAAAGCGCTCGTCGGTGATCGGATAGCTGTAGGTATCGGCGGATATTTCTTCACCGCGAGCCAGAAGAATCGCCAGATCGACGGCGGCCATGGCCTGACGCTCGCCATCGTTGAATACCGTGCCCAGCAGGGAGCCCTGCCGCAGCGCCTCGATTGCCGGGCTGATGGCGTCCACGCCTACCACAGGCATAAATCGTCCGCCTGAAAAGTACCCGGCAGCCTTCAGGGCGTTGATGGCGCCCAGTGCCATTTCATCGTTGTTGGAGATAACGCACTCGATTTGATCGCCCCAGGCCAGCAGAAACCCGGCCATCTTTTCCTGCGCCAGCTGTCGCCGCCACATGCCGGTGTCCTCCTGAAGCTTCTCTACGTGAAACCCCGCCTCCTGAAGGGGCTTCAGGGCGTTTTGCGTGCGCAGCTCCGCGTCCTGATGGCCGGGCTCCCCCTTAATGAGTACATATTGCACCGTGCCGTCGCCGTTCTTGTCCGCTTCCGGGTGGGCCAGAAAGTATTCCGCAAGAATCTCTCCACTCAATCGTCCGCTTTCCGCGCCGTCCGCGCCCACATAAAAAGCGTACTCATACAAGAGCAGATCCTCCAACAGAGGCTCCTTGTTGATAAATAGCGCCGGAGTCTGCCGCTGCCGGGCCTTTTCGATCAGGTATCCTGCAGCCAACCGATCGACAGGATTGATAATCAGCACGTCCACGCCGGCCTCCAGCATGCTCTCCACCTGATCGTTCTGCAAATTCTGATCATTCCGGCTGTCATAGACGGTCAGCCTGGCCTTTCCCTGGGCGTAGATTTCCAGATGCAGGCGTAGGCTTGCCATGAATGTATCCGTTCCGTCATATACGCACACACCGAATGCGGGCAGTTCCTCCGCGAATGCAGGCGTCCCCAGCAACATCATGGCAAGCACTGTGCAAAGCAGTTTTTTCATCCTGTTCATGCTATTCATGCGTATTCCTCCTGCGCCGTCAATACAGCAGCGGAAAGACCAGCTTGACGTTCTGCGCATCGTACATGTTTTCAGGCGTAACGACAAATGCTGGTGCGCGATATCCTTGCCCGTTTTTGTTCCACAGGGCCTGCGACGCCGCGATATACCCGGTTGCATAGGGCGAGGGAAGAACCACTGCATGCACATGTCCGGTTTCCAGCCAGGATGCAGCTCCTTCGCCTGGATTGACCAGGATCAGCGGCTGCGTCCACTGCCCCTCCGCCTTTTCCTGAAGGAGGCGCGCCGCCGTTTCCTCGTCCAGCGCCATCACGGCACAGGATGCAGCGCCAGGATCGACCGACTGCGCATCCAGCCATCGGGTGCGCAGAGCGGACCTGGTGGCCTTGCGCAGCGCCTCGCCGCCGCCCAGGCAGAGCACGCGCTCGGCTTTTGCCGCCGCGCCGGACGCCAGCGCAGCAAATTGGGCGCCGTCCTGCTCCACCGAGGGGACGCCCTCCTCGTGCGCGTCAATCAGCGCGGCGGGCAGCCCCTGCCCCCGCGCGCTGCGCAGCGCCTGGCGGCGAAGCGCTTCATCCTGAATATAGATCAGCACGCCCCGGTATTCGATCCCGCCCCACAGCGCATCCGTCATGGCGGCGGGCTCGGCGATCTGCGTGCTCAGCGTGCAGTTTTGCTCCTCCAGCGCCTTGAGGATGCCCTGGCGCAGCTGCATGAAATACGCGCCGGTATCCTCCTGCGTCAGCAGCAGCACGGGGCGCTGGGCGGCCGGGGCGCTTTCCTCCCGCGCGCGCAGACCCACAAGCATCACGCAGAGCGCCGCCAAAATCAATGCCATGGACACGCACATGACCCTTTTCATGCTGCGCCGCCTCCTTTCCTGCGCGGAAGACGGATGGTTACGCAGGTGCCCTCGTCCTCAACGCTGCGCACCTGGATGCCATACGGCTCTCCGTAGGTCAGCCGGATCCGCTCATGAACGTTTTTAACACCGATGCCGCTCTTGCCCGCGGGCGCGGTCAGCAGCCTGGCAACCACCTCGGAGGGCATGCCCACGCCGTCATCCTCAATGGTAAAGACCACCTCGTTCACCGTTACGCCCGCATGGATGGCGATATGCAGCGCCTCATCCTGGGTTTCATCGATGGCGTGGTTGATGGCGTTTTCCGCCATGGGCTGCACGATCAGCTTGACGGTGGTTTCCTCCAGCGCCTCCTCGTCCCAGGTGATGGTATATTCAAATTTATTCTTGAAGCGCATCTTTTGAATGGTCAGGTAGTGGCGCACCTGCTCCAGCTCCTCGCGGACGGTGATCTCGCTGCGCCCGCGGCTGATGGACAGGCGGAACAGCCTGGCCAGCGAGGAGACCATCAGGATGGCCTCCCGCCCGCGCCCGCGCTCTTCCATCCAGATGATGGAATCCAGCGTGTTATAAAGGAAATGCGGGTTGATCTGCGCCTGGAGGGCGTTGAGCTCGTACAGGCGCTTGGTTTCCTGCTCCTGCACAATCTGATCCATCAGCGCGCGGATGCGCCGCAGCATGCGGTTGAAGGCCTCGGATATGGCGCGCACCTCACGGAAGCCGGTCTCCGGAATGCCCTCGGACAGGTTGCCGGACTCCACGCGCTCAATGGCGGCGGCCACGTGGCGGATGGGAAGCATCAGACGATAGGCCATCAGGGTTGCCACGGCCAGGGAAAGCAGCAGCGCGCAGATCAGCACGACGGTCAGCAGGCGCACAAAGGCCGTTTGCAGCGCCAGCAGCTCATCCAAATACGCCACGCCCACCAGCCGCCAGCGGGTCTGGTTCAGCGTGGCGGCGATGAGCACGCGCTCGCGCCCCTCTGCCTGGTCGCGCCCCTGGCCGATCAGCACCCGGCTGATCTCCTCCAGGTTTTCCTCATATAAGCCGTTGTTTATCAGCTGCAGCTTGGGATGGGCGATGATCTCGCCCCCGCGGTCCAGCAGGTAAACATAGCCGCTTTTCCCCAGCGTCGCCCCCTCCACCAGGCGGCTGAAGCTGGCGTAGGATACGTCCATGAGCACCACGCCCTGCTCGAGCCTGCCGTCCTGCTGGTAAAAGGCGGAGCGCGCCAGGCGGATGACAAGCGTGCGCTGCCCGGAGAAGATATGCTGCACAAAGGGGCTGGAAAAATAGGTTGAGGTGCCGCCCCAGGCCAGCGCCTTCCGGAACCACTCGCTGCCGGCCACCTCCGCCGCGTCGATGGCCACATCGCCCGCGCCCACTGCGCCCAGCAGCGTCCCGTCCCTGTGAAACAGCGCAATGGAGATCAGGTCGGAATCGCTTTTTTTCACCAGCTCCATCTGGCGCGTCCATTCCTCCGCGCCGCCGTCCATGCTGTCGGGCAGCGCGGTGGTGGCAAAATACAGGGTGGAGAGCAGGCGGTCGATGAACACGTTGACGGCGCTGACCGATTGCAGCACCGTCTCCTTCGTGCGCTCGAAGGCGTTTTTTTCCAGCAGCGATGACAGCGGCGTCAGCAGGCTGATGGAGATAAACGCCAGCAGCACGCCCATGCACGCCATAAAGGAGGCGGTCAGCTGCAGGCTGAAGCTGCGCCCGCCGGGGGCTCTGCGCCTCACGCCTCCCCCTCTCTTCTTTTGCGCACCTGAGAGGGCGACAGCCCGTAGGAGCGCTTGAACACATAGGAAAAATAGCTGGGGTCGGGAATGCCCACCGCCTCGGCGACGGTGGCCGTCTTCATATCCGTGCCTGTCAGCAGCGTCATGGCCTGTCCCATGCGCGTTTCCGTCAGGAAATACGAAAAATTCTGCCCCGTTTCCCGCTTGAACAGCGCGCTGAAATAGCTGGGGGACACATGCAGATGGCGGCACAGCTTTTCAGCGGTCAGCTCCGGGTCGGCGTAGTGACCATTGATGTACGTTTGCGCGGCCTGGATAATCTGCTGTCCGGCGGTTAAACGGTTGCTGGCCGCCTTTTCGGTAAAGTCGTCGCACAGGCGGCAGAACAGCCGGCAGGCCTCCTCTGCCGGCGGCAAGGCCAGCAGCCGATCCAGCGGCTCCTCGCCGCTCTCGGCAAGATTCACGGACATGTCCCGGCCTGTGCGCAGCAGCGCAACGTAGATCTCCAGCAGATACGAGCGGTAAGCCGACGTGCCCGGACGGGCCGTCCGGCAGACCGACAGCAATTGCTCGATCCATCGCCGCGCCTCTCCGGCGGAGCCCTTTTTCAGTGCTGTGTCCAGTTCCCGAAGCAGCGCCGCGTCTGCCGACAGCTCGCCGGCGCCTCCCGGCGCAAGGTCGGAAAAGAGCAACAGCCGGTTTTCGTAAAAGGAGCGCTGGGCAAGAGCACTTTTAGCCTGCCGGGCGCACTCGGACAGTCCGCCCGCACCCCGGCAGGGGTTTCCGATGCCAGCGCGCACCGTACCCCCCAGATAATGGTCGATGTGCCGGCAAACGCCGTCCAGCCGCTCGTAAGTCTGCGCCGCCGCCTCTTCCCCGGGCAGCCACAGCAGTACGGCAATATAGGACTGGTAGTAAAAGGCGTATCCGCTCTCTTTGGGCAGCTGCTCACGCACGATGTCCATAGCGGCCACCCGAAGCAGCTCCGGCTCGCCGCTGGGGAAGCCCTCGCCCTTGGGCTGGCTCAGCCGGAGCATCGCCACCGCATAGAGATCGTTCTCATTCAGGGGCAGACCGTACCGCTCCGCCATCTCCAGCGCCCGTGAGACAGGGAGTCCGCCGTCCAGCAGCGCCGTCATCAGCGTTGCCCGGAAGACGGGCAGACCTTCCTCAAAATGCCGCTGCAGCTGCAGCATATCCCGGCGGCGGGCAAAATCCTCGTCCAGTTTTTTCCGTGCGTCCGTCAGTGCCTCGGTAAATTCGGCGGCGGAGATGGGCTTGAGCAGATAGCCCAGGCAATGCAGCGCCACGGCCTGGCGGGCAAATTCAAACTCGTCATAGCCGCTGAGGATGATCGAGCGCACGGTGGGCAGCAGCTTCTGTGCCTCCGCCAGCATGGTCAGGCCGTCCATCAGCGGCATGCGGATATCCGATACGATCAGATCCGGCTCCTGCTCCTCGCAAAGGCGCAGCGCCTCCAGCCCGTTTTCGGCCTGACCGACCACGGTAAAGCCGTGCTCCTCAAAATGGATAACTTCCATCAATCCCTCGCGGATCTCGCTTTCATCATCCACCAGCAGCAGCTTGTACACTGTTTCATCTCCCTTCGTTTTTCATGCGCCGCCGCAGGATTCTTGCGCCTTCGGCACGCCCGTTCAAATCATTGTTATCCTTATTTTACATAAATTCATCCAGATAATCAATGCGCGCAGTTTGTTTTTGATGATTTTTTGATAGTTTTGAGTAAAAATTTCCATTCTATTTTCACCCCGTTGTCGATTATAATCGAATCAGACGGAGGGCGGCGGCGCTCGCGCACGGCCTGCCTCCGAAAATTGAAGAGAAGGAGCGTTTCCTCTATGAAGAAAATTCTTGCTGTGCTGCTTGCCCTGATCATGGTGCTTGGCGTAACCTCCGCGTTCGCCGATGAAATGAAGAAGCCCCTCAAGGTAGGCGTCACCATCTACCAGTTCAACGACAACTTCATGACCCTGTACCGCACCGAGCTGCAGAAGTATCTGGAAGAAACCTACGGCGCGCAGGTCACCGTGGTGGACGGCAAAAACGACCAGACCGAGCAGACCAACCAGATCAACAGCTTCATCGCCGATGGCGTGGACGTGCTGATTATCAACATGGTGCAGGCCACCTCCTCTGCCGCCGTCACCGAGCTGGCCAAGGAAGCGGGCATCCCCGTCATCTACATCAACCGCGAGCCCAGCGAAGAGGACATGGGTCTGTGGGAAGGCAAGATCTGCTACGTCGGCGCCGACGCCAGCCAGTCCGGCTCCTTCCAGGGCAAGATCGTGTATGACTTCAACGACGCTCACGGCGACCTGAACGGCAACGGCAAGGTGGACTACGTGATGATCATGGGCGATCCCGAGAATCCGGACGCTCGTCTTCGCACCGAATACTCCGTCAAGTACCTGACCGACAACGGCGTTGAGGTCAACAAGCTCTTCGAGCAGCGCGGCGACTGGATGCAGGAGAACGGCCAGCAGCTGGCCGCCACCGCCCTGGCCCAGTTTGGCAAGGAAATCGACGTGATCTTCTGCAACAACGACGCCATGGCGCTGGGCGCGTACCAGGCCATCAAGGAAGCCGGCCGCAAGGTCAACGAGGACATCCTGCTGCTGGGCGTGGACGCGCTGGACGAGGTTGTTGAGATGATTAAGAACGGCGAAATGACCGGCTCCTGCGTCAACGACCACATCGGCCAGAGCCATCTCGCCGCTGATCTGGCCATCAAGGCCGCCATGGGCGAAATGCTGGATACCTACTACTGGGTCGATTACCGGGTTGTTAAATAAGTCCCTTTAAGATGGGGGCGCGAAAGTGCCCCCTCTTTTTTCACATGATGAAACTTTTGGGAAAGGAAGGACAGCGCATGGCGGAGTACCGTCTGGAAATGAAGGGCGTCGTGAAGACGTTCCCCGGCGTCAAAGCGCTGGATCACGTGGATTTCAAGCTCAGGCCGGGCAGCGTTCACGCCCTGATGGGCGAAAACGGCGCGGGCAAATCCACGCTGATGAAGTGCCTGTTCGGCATCTACAGGATGGACGAGGGCGAAATCTTTTACGAGGGGCAGAAGGTTCAAATCAAGGATCCGCTGATGGCGCTTAACCTCGGCATCGCCATGGTGCATCAGGAGCTGCAGCCCATCACCGAGCGCAGCGTGGCGGAAAACATCTTTGTGGGGCGCTATCCCATGAAGAAGCTGCTGGGGTTCATCCCCGTGGTCGATCATGAAAAAATGTATATCCAGACGGAGGAGCTGCTCAAGCGCGTGCGCATGAGCTTTGACCCCCGTCAGAAGCTGGGCACCCTGAGCGTATCCCAGATGCAGTCGGTGGAAATTGCCAAGGCGGTGTCCAATGACTGCCATGTGCTGATCCTGGATGAGCCCACCTCCTCCCTGACGGAGCACGAGGTGGAGGCGCTGTTCCGCATCATCGACGATCTGAAGGCGGAGGGCGTAAGCATCATATACATCAGCCATAAGATGGAAGAAATCCTGCGCATCTCCGATGAGGTAACCATCATGCGCGACGGAAAATATATCGGCACCTGGCCCGCCAGGGAGCTGACCACCGATGCGATCATCACCCACATGGTGGGCCGCAAGCTGGATAACCTGTATCCGCCCCGCGAGTGCTGCGCCACCGACGAGGTGGTCTTTGAGCTGCAGGACTTTACGTCCATCAACCCGCGCAGCTTCCGCGGCGCAGCCTTCCAGCTGCACAAGGGCGAGATCCTGGGCGTGGGCGGCCTGGTAGGCGCGCAGCGCACAGAGCTGATGGAGGGCATCTTTGGCATCCGCGCGCATTCGAGCGGGCGCATGCTGTACAAGGGCAGCGAGGTAACGATCAACCGCCCGCGCGACGCCATCACCAAGGGCATCGCGCTGCTGACGGAGGATCGCCGCGCCAGCGGCATCCTGGGCGTGCTCAGCATCAGCGATAACGTGTCCGTGGCCAGCCTGGATCAATACCTGAAATACCGCGTCATGCTGGATGATGAAAAGATCGAAAAGCTGGTGCAGGCCAACGTCAGCAGGCTGTCCATCAAAACGCCGTCTTCCAAGACGCAGATCCAGTCGCTTTCCGGCGGCAACCAACAGAAGGTGCTCATCGCCCGGTGGCTGGCCAACGACCCGGACGTGCTGATCCTGGACGAGCCCACGCGCGGCATCGACGTGGGCGCAAAGTATGAGATTTACTGCATCATCGCAGAGCTGGCCAGGCAGGGCAAGTCGATCATCATGATCTCCTCCGAAATGGGAGAGCTGATCGGCATGTCGGACCGCATCATGGTGATGTGCAACGGCCGCGTTACCGGCTTTGTGGAAAAGCAGGACGCCACACAGGAGAAAATCATGGCGCTGGCCACGCAATTTTCTGCAATGGAGGAAGCAATATGAAAAAGTATGGCAAACTGCTTACAAAAATCAGCCTCATCGTGCTGGCAGTCTCGCTGTTTCTGAGCCTGAGCCTGAGCGATGTGATCCGCCTCAACCCGCAGCTGGAGGGCGTATCCAAGGCGCAGCTTGTTTCCACTGCGAAGAAGGCGACCGTCGATGAAAAGGTATCCGTGCTGATCCCAGCGGACGAGCTGCCCGAGGCGCCCGCCGCCACCGAGGCCACCATGGAATGGAGCCCCGAGGGATATCCCGAGCTGGATATCAACGGCGACGGCGAGCCCGACGGCTTCCTGCTGAGCTATGAGGATTTCGCCGCGCTGGGCGGGCAGTTCCTCAAGGACAAGTACGGCGCGGTCAGGCAGGTGGAGCTTGAGGGCGTCCACTATGCGCAGGGGCGCGTCAACAACAAGGGGCTGCTGTGGCAGCAGCTTCGCTTTAGCTCCAGGGCGCTGTGCGCGCTCGCCGTCGTCTATGTGCCGCTGATCGTTCTGGGCGCGGCGCTGCTGGCGGCGGGGCTGATCCTGACCGCGCTGAAGCGCAGCGAGGAGGAAGGCCTGAGCCTGGGGCAGTATCTGTGGAATCGCTTCTCCCCCCGCAAGGTGCTGCGCTTCATCAGCGACCGCGCCATCATCGTGGGCATCCTGCTGATGGCGGCGCTGGTAAGCATTTTCCGCCCCAATTTCCTCTCCGAGGCCAACTTCCGCAACCTGCTGTCCAACACCGCCGTGCGCTTTATCATCGCGCTGGGCGTGTCGGGCTGCCTGATTACCAAGGGCACCGACCTGAGCGCGGGCCGCGTGGCAGGCTTTGCCGCGTGCCTGTCGGCCATTTTCCTGCAGCGCGCGGGCGACTACTCCAACAAGTTCTATCCTGCGCTGGGCAATCTGCCCATCCCGCTGGTGCTGCTGGGCGTGCTGGCCATCTGCGCGCTGATCGGCGCGATCAACGGCACGGTCATCGCCAAGCTGAAGGTGCCGCCCTTCATCGCCACGCTGGGCATGCAGACGCTGGTATACGGCATCTGCCTGGTATATACCGGCGCGCAGCCCATCGGCACGCTGCAATCCGCCTATACCGGCATTGCGCTGGGCTATGTGGGCAACCGCATGTTCTCCTATATTGCCATCATCGCCCTGGTTGTCGGCGCGTTCATGTGGTTCCTGTACAATAAAACACGGCACGGCAAATACATGTACGCCATCGGCGGCAATGAAACGGCAGCCGAGGTGGCGGGCATCAACACCTCCCGCATGAAGATCAAGATCTACATGCTGGCCGCCATCCTCTACGGCCTGACCGGCTTCCTCATGGTGGCCAAGTCGGGCGGCGCTTCGGTCAACACGGCGCAGAGCTACGAGCTGGAGGCCATCGCCGGCTGTACCATCGGCGGCGTATCCGTCAACGGCGGCGTGGGCAAGATCAGCGGCATCCTGGTGGGCGTGCTGGTGTTTGAGATCCTCAAGATTGCGCTGCAGTTCATGGGCGTGGAATCCAGCTATACCTACATCGCGCAGGGTCTGGTCATCATTGTGGCCGTCGCGCTGGATCTGCGCAAGTATCTGGCCCGCAAGTAAGCCATGCAGGTCGCATGAAAGGGAGGGAGCCTGATGCCGGAAACACGCGAACCCATGACGATATCCAAGAATGATGGCGAGAGCACGCCTCTTGGCCCGCAGAACTGGAAGGAGCGCATTTACGAGCGGCTGCGCATGCCGCTGTGGGTGCTGGATCTGATCATCTGCCTGCTGGTGACCCTCTTTATCGCAGTGGTTCTGATTGGCGTCCTGCAGGGAAATGCGCGTTAATCATGGCTGCCGTGCGGAAACCCAAGAACCCGAGAGCGGCTTCGTATGCATGCGCAGACACCCCATACCGCTCTGGATTTTGCTTCCTTAACATCTGATTGGTCATATAGCCAACGCAAACATCCGACTCTCCTGACCCAATCATAGGGAGAATCGGATGTTTTGTTTTGCGCAGAGGATATTTCAAAAGCATCAACAGAAGGGCCTTTTTTCTATTAGCCGTCGAAAAGGGGGTCTTTTAGCATACAGTTAGATATATAATTACCTATGTCTGCATCAGGACGGAGCAGATTGATGAGCATGAACGCGTGGGCGAAAAAGCTGACGGCTCCTGACGGTGCCCGATTCGCCATACAGAGTATTTCCAGCTAATTTTAGCGCCAATTTGTGATGTCGGCAAATCGCCGACCTGTGTTGTCAAAGTGCCGCGCTAATGGATCTGAGCGCCTTATGGAGTTGGCCGGGAGCGATGTTTGCTGCGTCGCTCTTTTTCCGTCATTTTGCCTCGATGGTTACGAGACAGGTTCAGCGCTAATGATAACTTTGTCCGGCCATTTCCCGGCAGGATAACTCGATGGCAATACTGTTCTTTTCTGTTGCTCTGACCACCGTTTAACGATTTCCCTGCACCTTTTATTTATTTGCCCCCACCTTTTAACGATTCCCTACACTTTTTAACGATTTGCCACACCTTTCAATTATTTCACCTTTCAACGATTGGGGAGGGTACGCTGGTAGGTCGCTCGCATGAAGGATGAACCCCGCCATAAACGAAAAAGGGCTTTCGCAGAGCTGCCTGGCAATAAGGCAGAATGGCGAAAGACCTTTATTTCTGGGATTTTTCAGGCTTCTGTTGCCCGGTATATGGATCCGGTTTGTATCAAAGTTGGAGTTTACATTTCCGTATAGTGGCGGCAGTTGGTGTAGCCTCGTTGCTGGGCATAGCTTTCGAGGTATTTTTTCTGATTCACGATGGAATTGCTATCCC
>ERZ827150.2429-NODE-2429-length-20078-cov-30.445338_pt1 | contig 20078 bp, 10 predicted proteins | sample MGYA00519779_ERZ827150 | MGnify/ENA primary metagenome ERZ827150 (study PRJEB31778, sample SAMEA3449267) | human gut metagenome | biome: human gut; feature: human-associated habitat; material: faeces | place: United Kingdom | collected 2010/2012 ...
GCCTCGGAGCTGGCGTTGATGTACTCCTTAACGCCCGTATCAAACTCGGGAGCGCCGCCTTCCTGATAGAATGTGGAGACGTACAGCTGCAGGTCGGTGCCCTTGATGGCTTCCAGAACCATGTTGTCGTCCAGCGTGTCGGAGCCGAGGAAGGGAGCCTCAATGCCCAGAGACGCGGCCTGGGTGATGATCTGCACGGCGTAGGCGATGGAGACAGGGGTGAAGATAACGTCCGCGCCCTCGCTCTTGGCCTTGTTCAGGTAGGAGCCGAAATCGGAGTTGCCGGTGGGGAAGGAGTCGGTGATGACCTTGCCGCCCGCAGCCTCAAAGACCTTGGTGAAGAAGGCGATCAGGCCCTGGTCATACTCGTTGCCGCTCTCGCCCAGGCAATAGGCAGTCTTGGCGCTGAACTTGCTCACGGCGAAGTTGGCCAGAACGTCGGCCTGGAAGTTATCCAGGAAGCAGATACGGAAGTAGTAGCTATTGCCCGCGGTGACGTTGGGGTTGGTGCAGGTGATGCCGATGGCGGGGATGCCAGCCTCTTCAAACTTGGGACCGCCGGCCATGGAAACGCCGGAACCGTAGGAGCCCAGAACCACGGACACGCCCGCGCTGACCAGAGAGGAAGCAGCGGAGGGAGCCTTGTCGGTGGAGGAGCCGTTGTCGCCGTAGACCAGCTCGACCTTGTAGGTCTCGCCGCCCAGAGTGACCGTGGGCTCCTGACTGTTGGCATACTGCATACCCAGGATTTCCTTCTTGCCGCCGGACGCAGAGTCGCCGGAAGAAGGCTCAAACACGCCGATCTTGATGACCTTCTCGCCGGAAGCGGAGCCGCTGCCGGAAGAGGAGCAGGCGCACAGGGACAGAGCCATGCACAGTACTAAGATAACAGCAATTACTCTTTTCATTTTCTTTAACCTCCATTCAAAAGCAGCATCCATAGTCGGTGGACATCTGTTTTTGTGATATGGAAAATTATATATGAATTTCTGCAAAATTGCAATTGTAAATTACGATAGAAATTGGTGGCCGATCATTCATTTTTTGTTCAAATTTTACAAGCCTGTTTTCGGTTTATTGACAAGATGACCCGCGTCTGTTATAATACCTAACAATGTTAGCAAATTTCATTTTTCGCCCAGCCCCGAATGGTTTCCCCGTTTTGTCACTCCGGTGCCTTTCTTCCCGGTGTCCGCACCATCGCCCGTGAAAGGCTTCTGCGAGTTATGAACGCCTCCCCGGAGGGTCGGCACCCGCTATGCAATGTCGCTCTCAGAAACTTGCAATACCCCGGCAATTTTACGCCGGAAACGCACTTAAGAAAAGGACGATGCCAATGAAAAATCAACACGAAGTGGAAAAACTGGCCTATGCGATGACCCGTCAGCGCTACTTGCTGAACCGGGACATCGTGCACGACCTGTTCACGGAGCTGTCCCTTTCCGACTACATTGCCCTCCACAGCATTGCGGAAGCTGCCGGTCAGGGTGGGTCAGCGGAGCAAACCTACCTGCGGGATTTGGCCGAGCGACTGGAAATGCCCATACCCAAGACTTCCAAAATGATCCGCAAGCTTCACGAGCGGGGGCTGGTATTCTGGTCCCACAGCGGCGACGGGCGCGACGGCACCTACGTCGTCATCACCGATTCCGGCGTCCGAGCCATGGAGCGGCAGGCAAATATTCTGAACGCCTACTACAGCCGGGTAATCGAGGCCTTCGGCTACGAAAATCTGAAGAGTCTTCTGGAGCAGATTTCCCGTCTGGAGGACGTTATGAACGAAGTATTTACGAAAGGAGCGGCCAGCCATGGACTTGACCCAGTTAAATGACTACACGACCCGCAGCGAGGCAGTGTGCCGCCGGAACGACACCATCTCCCCCCGGCTGTACGAGGAATACGGTGTCAAAAAGGGGCTTCGGGACGAAAACGGCAACGGCGTTCTCGCCGGACTGACGAACATTTCCAAGATCACGTCCTCCAAAATTGTGGACGGCAAAAAGGTTCCCTGCGACGGCCAGCTCTGGTACCGGGGCTACCGGGTGGAAGACCTGATCGGCAGCCTTGGGGAAACGGAGCTTGGCTACGAAAAGATCGCCTATCTTCTGCTCATGGGACAGATGCCGGACAGCGCCGCCGCGGAAGAATTCCGGAGGCTGCTGGGCGAGTGCAGGACGCTCCCCACCAACTTCACCCGGGACGTCATCATGAAAGCCCCCGGCAAGGACATCATGAACTCCATGACCCGGGGCATTCTGACGCTGGCGTCCTACGACGAGCGCGCCATCGACACCAGCGTCAGCAATTCTCTCCGGCAGTGCATCCAGCTGATCGCCGAATTCCCGCTGCTGGCCGTTTACGGATACCATGCCTACAACTACTATGAAAATATGGACAGCATGGTCATTCACCGGCCTGACCCCGCCCTTTCCACGGCGGAAAATCTTCTGATGATGCTCCGCCCGAATAAAAAGTACACCGCCACGGAAGCGAAGGTGCTGGACACGGCGCTGATTCTCCACATGGAGCACGGCGGCGGCAACAATTCCACCTTCACCACCCGTGTCATCACATCCTCCGGTTCCGACACCTATTCCACCATCGCGGCGGCTATGTCCTCCCTGAAAGGCCCCAAGCACGGCGGCGCCAACATCAAGGTCATGGAAATGATGGAGGACATCCGCCTGCACGTCCCCGACTGCTCGGACAAGGAGGCTCTGGAGGATTATCTCGCAAAGATCATCAATAAGGAAGCCTTTGACCGGAAGGGGCTTGTATACGGCATGGGTCACGCCGTCTATTCCCTGTCCGACCCCAGAGAGCGGATTTTCAAGGGCTATGTGGAAAAGCTCGCCGCCGAAAAGGGGCGCGGGGACGACCTGACGCTGTACCGCAACGTGGAGGAGCTTGCCCCTCAACTGATCGCGAAGCACCGGCGGATTTACAAGGGTGTCAGCCCCAATGTGGACTTTTACAGCGGCTTTGTCTACGACATGCTGGGAATTCCTCAGGAGCTGTACACGGCCATGTTCGCCGTGGCGAGAATCGTGGGATGGAGCGCCCACCGGATCGAGGAGCTGATCTGCATGGATAAGATCATCCGTCCGGCGTACATGAGCGTCATGGAAGAACGGGAGTGATTTTGGCAGCATGGACTATTCGTTGCTTGCCGGGCAGCTTCTCAGCGTGCAGGCGAATCTCCTGCAAGTCCCGGCCTACCAGCAGCTTTCCAAGATGGTGCGGGGAGAGATGTTCGTTCTGAACTATCTCGCCACCCACGAGACGGCGATCCATCCCAAGGAACTCAGCAAGAAAATGTCCGTCAGCACCGCCCGCATCACCTCTCTTCTGCATCACATGGAGGAAAAAGGGCTGATCGCCCGCTCCTCCGATTTAAGCGACAACCGGCAGATTTTCGTCCGGCTGACGGAAAACGGGGTAACTGCGATACAAAAAACCCGGGCGGAGGTCATCTCCCGGGTATCGTCCCTGCTGGAAGCACTCGGCCCCGAGGACGCCCGGGAATATATCCGCATTCAGGAAAAGATTCTGGACAATTTTCTGGGAAATTCTTAAAAACCACTTTATACACGCGGGTTCCGCGGGGAGCACACTTTCCCCCGCAGAACCCGCTTCTTTTTGGAACGATACCCACATTTTCCTCTGTACATTTTGGGACTTCCGTGTTATACTAAGGCTGTAATAATCGAAATTATGTTTGTAATAATACTATTTCTTCATAAAATGATTTCATCATTTTATTTAAGCCGTTTCACGGCAGACCGCCTGGGGGGCGGTAAGAAATGTATTGACTTCGTTTTTTAGCGGCAGTGGCCGCCGGCCGCAATCCTGCGGCCTAATAAAACGCTTTTCAGCGTTTTATTAGGGTCTATCTGAAAACCGGAAATATGACCAACAGCGAGGGATTTTTCGCCTGCTGAAGCCATTTTTCCGCAGGAATACTTTGTGTATTACAAGGGAAAATGGTGCACAGCAGGCGGAAAAGACCCGCTGTTTGGGCATGTTGACGGTTTTCAGATAGACCCTAAAAACTCGTATAAAAGGAGGCCGCGCCGGAATGAAAGCCCGAAGCTATATTGCCATCGACTTGAAATCCTTCTACGCCTCCGTGGAGTGCATCCAGCGGGGGTTAGACCCCATGATCACCAATCTGGTGGTCGCCGACCCCGGCCGCACCGACAAAACCATCTGCCTTGCGGTCTCCCCTTCCCTGAAATCCTTCGGCATTCCCGGCAGGCCGCGGCTGTTTGAGGTCGTACAGAAAATCGGACAGGTCAACGCGCTGCGCCGGAATTCCGCCCCGGGACGCACTTTTACCGGCAAATCCCACGACTACACCGAACTGCGCGGTCACCCGGAGCTGGAGGTGGACTACATCGTCGCGCCCCCGCAGATGGCGTTTTATATGGAGACCAGCGCGGCCATTTACAATATTTATCTCAAATACGTCGCCCCGGAGGACATCCACCCCTACTCCATCGACGAGGTGTTCATCGACGCCACAAATTACCTGAATCTCTACCGCCTGACTCCGGAAAAGCTCGCCATGAAGATCATTCTGGACATTCTGGAAAACACCGGCATCACAGCCACCGCCGGGATCGGGACGAATCTGTATCTTGCCAAGGTGGCCATGGACATTGTGGCGAAGCATATCCCCGCGGACAAGAACGGCGTGCGCATCGCCCAGCTGGACGAGCTGCGCTACCGGCAGGAGCTGTGGTCTCACCGTCCCCTGACGGATTTCTGGCGGGTCGGCCCCGGCTACGCGAAAAAGCTGGAAAAGGTGGGACTGCGCACCATGGGCGACGTTGCCCGGTGTTCCGTGGGCAAGCCTACGGAATTTTACAACGAAGACCTGCTGTATAAGCTGTTCGGCGTCAACGCCCAGCTGCTGATTGACCACGCCTGGGGGTGGGAACCATGCACCATCGCGGACATCAAGGCATACAAGCCGGAGTCCAGCAGCATCAGCCCCGGTCAGGTGCTGCAATGCCCCTATACCGCGGAAAAGGCCCGGCTGGTCGTCAGGGAAATGGCGGATGATCTTTCCTTGGACTTAGTGGACAAAGGACTGGTCACCGACCAGATCGTCCTGACGGTGGGCTACGATATTGAAAATCTCACCGACCCGGAACGAAGCCGCGCCTATCAGGGCCCCGTCACCGTTGACCGCTACGGCCGCAGAATTCCCAAGCACGCCCACGGCACCGTGAATCTGGGCGGGCATACCGCTTCCTCCAAGGCCATCGTCAGTGCTGTCGCGGAACTTTACGACCGCATCGTGAACTCCGCTCTTCTGGTCAGGCGGCTGTATCTGTCCGCCAACCACATTGTCCCGGAGAACTCCCTGCCCCGCCATGAAAGCACTGAGCAGCTGGACTTTTTCTCCGATTTTGCCTCACAGGAAAAGCGCCGCGCCGAAGAAGCAGCTGCTCGTGAGCGGGAAAAGCGCCGCCAGCAGGCGGTGCTGGCCATCAAAAAGAAGTACGGAAAAAACGCCATTCTGAAAGGCATGGACTTAGAGGAAGGCGCAACCGCCAGAGACCGGAACGGTCAGATAGGAGGACACAAAGCATAATGGGCGAATATGACGATCTGCTTTATCTGCCCCACCCCGTTTCCCGGAAGCATCCCCCCACGTCCGCCATGGACAGAGCAGCGCAGTTTTCCCCCTTCTCCGCCCTCACCGGCTACGAGGCCGTTCTTCAGGAGGCAGGCCGTCTGACGGATAGCCGGGCGGAATTGACGGAATACAGCCGGGACATTCTGGATCAAAAGCAGCAAATCCTTCTGGACGCCGCCCCGGCGCACCCGGAGATCACCGTGACCTGTTTCATCCCTGACCGCCGCAAGCAGGGCGGCGCATACGGGACGCTCAAGGGAAATCTGAAAAAAATCGACCTCAGCCGCCGCACAATGGTCATGCTGGACGGGACGGAGATTTCGCTGGACGACGTTGTGGATATCCAGTGCGACCTGTTTACCGGTCGGGTCTGATACTATTTCCTGATTAAAATCAAAGATTTTAATTGGAGTTCAGTATGATACGCAAAAAGGACGTATTGCAGCACTGCAACACGTCTTTTTTTGATCTATGGTTTACGTAACATCATCCGCCGGAATGGTGTCCCGGTAAATGCCCAGAAGCCGCACCGTCGGTTTGGAAATCGGGAGCAGCTCGTCATAGGCGGGAATCGCGCCGTGGACATTCTCGCACAGCCAGTCCATGTGAAGCAGGTCTTCCGCCCCAAGCGTCCGTATGCCATCATTCTTGACTACGCCGCCCTGTGCGACGATCTTCCTGCGGAATGGGTCGATCGTTCCGTTTTTGATGCCGCTGCGCAGGTAGAGCGCCAGATTCTTGATGCCCTCCGGCAGATCGTCCGCCAGCTTTACGTCGATCACGCCGCTGCTCATCCCCCACCAGTCGTTCACCGCCTGCCCGTGAATGTCGTCCCATGTGCCGGACAGGATCGCCCGTATCACGTTTTCATAGAACTTTCCCCATATCCAGCAGGGTGAACCCAACGGGATAAATTCGCCGCTGCCGTCGATGTAATAGGTGCCGTATTCCGTGTGCAGCTTGTCCTCCGCCGGTGTATCCCGGTTGGAGATCACGCGGATTCCGTCCCGAATGAACTCCTGCGTCGGGTTGCCCGGCATGCACGACCATTTCAGCTCGATCTGCGCTCTGGGATTGGTGAGCTGCGCGCCGAGGGCAAAGGCGTTGATGGAAGCGGGGACGCCAAAAATCGGATAAGAACCCACGTAGCCGATTCTGTTGTTGTCCGCCATGGCCCCGGCGATCGCGCCGGTGATGAATTTTCCCTCGTAGATGCGGCTGTAGTAGGTGCGAACCGTGGAATAAGGCATATGAATGGAGCAGTTCAGGAACCGCACCTTGGGATAGCGGATGGAGACCTTCAGGCTGGGCGCGACCAGCTGGGGCGTCGTAGTGAAAATGACCTCCGCGCCGTCCGCGACGGCCTGTTCCAGAAGCGCTTCCGCCTGAGCGGCCGTGTCCGCGCCAAAATAGCTGCGCACCGTGACGGCGTTCCCCAGAGCATCCTCCAGATGCTTTCTCCCCACGTCATGGGCGCACGTCCATGGGCTGGTCTCCACGGTACGCTGGTGAACGAAGGCAACATTGACATGTCCCGGCCGCCACAGTCTGCCGAACAGCGACTGCTTCGCGGCAGTCCCCGCCGCTTCCGTCCGCACGACCAGATCCGGCAGATCCATTGCCACCACGTTTTCCCACAATTCGCCGAGGGTTTTTTTCAGCTGTGCGCCGGACAGCGTTCCCAAGTCGGTAAAGGGATGCACCTGCAGCCACAAAAGCAGCGCTTCCTCCGCCCGGATATGCAGGCTCCGGCCTCCCAGCGCATCGAACGCCTCCCGGAAATACTGAAAATACGCCCGGAAACGGCGGCGTTCTTCCTCCGTCCACTCCCGGTCCTTCGGCAGATTGGTAAGCGCCAGCAGCTGGATGTAGTACCCCGGATGGGTGTAGAGGGCGTCGTAAAGCCGCGTATATTTGAAGAAATCCAGAAACTCATAATAAGCGCGAATTTCCGGGTTGTCGCTCATAGGCGGCACGATCCGGTAAACGACGCTGGGAATTCTGATTGCTCCGTAATATTTCAGCACGCTCAGGCGCTTATTCCCCTCCTGAACATAGAAATTTCCCAGATATTCATAGCAAATAATGGGATCGCGGATGCCCTCGTCCCCCTGATGCGCCCGGCACAGCGTCATCCACTTCATTGCGAATTCCGACTCGCAGTCCAGCAGCGGAAAAAAGCCCGCCGAAAAAGCGGAAATTCGCCCCGCGCTTTTCACGCCAACGATGCGTTCAATGGGTATTTCCAGCGTGCCGACATTCTGCGCGCCCTCCGAAACACCGTCGCCCAATATTTGATCCAGCACCACCGGGAACGGGTTCTGTCCCTTTCCCTGCAGCACGGCACACTCCTTCTGTCCAAGCCTTACCGCTTTCAGGTATTCGTCTTCGGCCTCTGCCACCGTCATTTTGATTCCTCCAAGATACTTATCTGATCGACAAAATCATACTTCTTTTCGGAAGGAAAAACAATGCGCAAAAGGATTAAAAAACAGCCGTTTTTTTCCCTTAATCGAAGCAAAACCTATAAAAACCTGCAAACGGCGGGATGCTGCCGCAGATGAGCCACCCACAGTCTGCTTACACATCTCAGCGAAAAACGCCAAAAAGGAACGAGCCGAAATACGACTCGCTCCTTTTTGTCTTTGTTTACCGGATCTCCACCTTGACCGATACCGTTCCGCTGGGCTTTGCTGTGGTGTTGCCCTCGCAGAAGAGGTTCAGCGTCGCTGTGCCGGTTTTTGCTTTCGCGCCGGGAATCAGACAGAGCGCGAACTGACCGCCGCCAAGATCCAGCACCTCATATGTGCCTTTCAGTCTGGCGTCCTTCAGCTCCACACGTTCCAGCGTGTTCACCGTCTTGTCCGTGGTGGTAATGGTCAGACGCGCCATGTCGTTGGCGTCCTTGGCGTAAAGCGATACGGAAGCGACTGTAAATCTGGCCGTACCGCACTTCACGGAAAGCGCCGCATAGGCTTCCTTCTCCATGCCCTCGCACAGGATTTCCAGACGGTACTTGCCGGTCAGCGCCAGCCTTTTCCCGGGAACCTTCGACACATGCAGCGTCCCGTCCTGTGCCCAGGTCAGGATGAAGTCTTCCGTCACGTCCTGACTGTAGTTCCTGCCGTCCTGTGCCCATGTTACCTTGACCTGCTTCTTCAGAGAAGCTCCGTCGAGACAGTTCCTGTAGGTGGGCGTCACTATGACCTCAGAGGCGTCACGGATCACGTCGATACCGCCTCTGGCTCTCGCGGTCATGGTCACGGAGGATTTCTTCTCCGCGGGAATTCTCACCATAAGTGTCGTGACTCTCTTGGGCGTGACCCACAGCTGCACCTTGTAGCTGCCGCCGTAAACCGTCTTCTCGTTCACCGACAGGGTGAGCAGGCCGTTTTCGTAAGCCGCGGTCAGGCCGTCGGAGGGTACGTTCTTATTGTCCGTTACCAGAAGCTCCACATCGCCCAGCGTATAACCTCTGGTGCTGGTGGTCACCGTCACCTGTGTCTTCTCTTCCAGACGCTTGTTCAGGCTCAGGCTGGCCTTGCTGAGTCTCAGGATCACAGGGGTCTGGGTCACTTTCACCTGCGCGGTAGCGAACAGCATTGTGCCGTTGGGAAGCTCGCCCGTCATGGTAATCAGGCAAACATTGCCGCTCTCCAGACTGCCGGTTCCGTTCCAGCGAATCAGCCCATCTTCACCTATGGTCAGATAATCATCAAAGGCCGCGTCCAAAGTGACTTTCCCCTGCTTCAGTGCCAGGGTATAGACCACATTTTCCAGCTCACCGGCGTAGTTCCGGTATTTGGGCTGAAGCGCCACGCCCTTTTCGGGGAAGGTCAGGTCGATGCTGCCCGCAGCTTTCAGGCTCATGGTCACCTTCTGCCCTGCCGCCAGAGTCTTCACCGTCAGTTTTACTGCCTTACCGGTAGGAGCCTGAACCATCAGCGCATAGGACGCCTTGGAGGCGGAACCCTGTTTGACTGTTACGGTGAATTCGCCGTTTTCGTTCACAGGGGACAGTTCCAGCGCTTCGCTGGGATTCGTGACCGTTACTTTGGCCAAGTCCAAGTCCGCCGGGGTGGCTGTCACCTTCAGAGTCATGCTGTCCCCAAGCTCTGCGTTCAGGCTCACGGAGGTCTTGCTGAGTCTCAGGGTCGGCGTTCTCTTGTTCACCCTCAGGGGCAGATCAAGAACGGAATCGGTACCGTAGAAGCTTACCCGCACTGCCTGTTTGCCCGTGGGAATTTCTCCGATGGGTACCAGAGCAATTTCTCCCGTATACAGATTCAATTCGGTATCTTCAAAGCCCGCGGGCAGGGTCACGCTCTTTACATTCAGTTCTTCCAGACTCTGCTTTCCGGCAGTCAGCTTCACTGTCACGCCCAGGCTGTCCGTCTCCGACAGGGTGATGGAGGAAGCGGACAGTTTCAGCCTCGGAGCCTTATAGCTCAGCTTGACACTGGCCTTTACGTTCACGGGAATCGCCCACTCAGTGGTGTACACCAGCAGATTCAGGCTGGCGCGGCCGGACTTGGGCGCGTTGCTCAGGGTCAGCTTTGTTCCATCCATCGTCAGCCAGTCGGGTGTGGTGCCTTCTACCTTCGTCACTGTGCCGCCGGTGATGGTCAGCGCCTGACTCTGCTCAGTGTAGAAGGGGTTGAAGGTAAGATTGGCCGCTTTCAGCTTCGGCATCGTCTTCTTTACGCTGATGGTCACAGCGTCGTCGGTGTGGTACTCCACGCCGTTCACCAGAACCACGATTTTACTGCTGTAGCTGCTCTTGACGCCCTTGGCGTCGTCCAGCGCTTCCTGTGTAGGCACCAGCAGCAGCTGCCGGTCGTCCTTCACCCGCAGGTCAAAGAACTGCCGGGCATTCTCGTCTTCCAGATACGCGCCGGTGATCGTCGAGCCATTGTCCCGCTGCATCGCAAAGAGCGCTATCTCATTCTGTTTGAGACGAGGAAGGATGTCGATCTTCGCGTAATCCGTGCTGTAAAGCTCCGTGGTCACCTTTTTGGTGCCCAGGTCGATGCCCAGCACTTCCTCGCTGCCTGCCGTTCCTGTTACGTCCACACGGCAGCGGGCAGTGAGGGTTCCATCTCCGGTGTTCAGCGACGCCACAACATAGGCCGTTCCCGCGTTCAGAGGCGTTACGTAGCCGTCGCCGCTTACTTCGATCACGTTGACGCCGCCAGGGTTCTCCACGCTCCAGACGACCGCTTTTCTGGCGTATTCCGGGAAAGACTGGAGCTGTACCGGCTCCGCGCCCACACTCAGGGTGATGTACTCCCGATCAAGCGTCAATTCCGGGCAGGGGCCGACGGAACTGAAGTGGATTGCAGCATTCAGAAGCGGCTCATTATACTCCGCAATCTGAACCTGTTCCCACTGCCTCTGGCTTCCAACGTAATATACATCCTTCAGGTTGCTACAGTCTCTGAACGCGCCCCACTCAATTTTTGTTACGCTCTCCGGAATCACGATGCTGGTCAGCATACAGTCCCAAAAAGCAGATCTGCCAACATTCGTCACGCCATCCGGGATTGTATAAGCGGTGTTTTCCTTTCCTGCCGGGTAGGTAACCAGAACCGTGCGCTCCTTATTGAACAGGACGCCATCCACAGAAGCGTAGGCTTCATTTCCTTCATCTACGGAAATGTCCCTCAAATTGTAGCAGAAGTCAAAGGCGTTGTCGCCAATGCTTGCCACGCTCCGCGGAATCGTCACACTGGTCAGGTAACCACAGTTGTAAACGGCACAGCTGGCAATGTTGGTCACACCCTCAGGAATTATATACGTAGTATTCTTTTTTCCTGCCGGGTAAGTGATCAGAGTCGTCTGGTCTTTGTTGAACAGAATGCCATCAGCAGAAGCATAAACCGTGTTCCCTTCATCTACAAAAATATTTTCCAAGATGAAGCAGGCGCCAAAGGAAGTGCTGCTAATACTCGCTACACCCGCAGGAATCGTTATGCTAGTCAGACCGTTACAGGCCATAAAGGCGGCGAAGCCAATGTTCGTCACACTCTCCGGTATCACCACACTGGTCAGGTTTCTGCAAGCGGAAAAGGCGTTATTGCCGATGGACGTTACGCCTTCCGGCATCTCCACGCTAGTCATGTTGATGCACTGGAAGAATGCATACCTGCCGACGCTCGTCACGCCCGGCTCCATGACTACAGACAGTATCTTCTCCCGGTAAGCATTCCAGGGAACATCAGCAAAATTGGGATAATCCGTCATTTCTCCGGTACCAGAGATGGTCAGAACGCCATCTTCCGTCAATATCCAGGTCAGATTCTCACCACAGATGCCGTAACCGGTAATCAGGTGAAGCTTTGCACCCAGAAGCGGTTCATTCCCATCGCCGATTTTTATTTTGTTCCACTGAGCCTGGTTTCCTGCATAATATACGTCCTTCAGGCCGCTGCAGTCATCAAATGCAAAGTCGCTGATGCTCGCCACGCTTCTCGGGATCGTCACGCTGGTCAGGCTGCTGCACCCGGAAAAAACCGGCCAAGGTCCGTTGTGCGGAACATCGCAATCATCGAAGTCAGGACTGCCAATGCTCGTTACGCCTTCCGGTATCACCACGCTGGTCAGATTCTTGCATTCAGCGAACGCACTTTCTCCAATGATCGTCACGCCATCCGGAACCCTATAGGCAGCGGCTTCCCTGCCAGCCGGATAAGCAAGCAGCGTTGTGTGATCCTTACTAAACAGGACGCCATCCGCAGAAGCGTAATCTGCATTACCTGCGTCTACAAAAATATTCTCAAGGCTGCTGCAACCGACGAAGACAGAGTCGTAAATATCCGTCACGCTTCCCGGAATCGTCACGCTGGTCAGGCTGCTGCAGCCGCAGAAGGCATAATCTTCAATGATCCGAACGCCCTCCGGTATCGCCGCGCTGGACAGACTGCTGCATTCGGCAAAGGCGGAGATGCCGATGCGCGTCACACTCTGCGGGAGCGTCACACTGGTCAGGCTGCTGCACCCGGAAAAAGCAGAACCCTCGATTGCTGTCACGCCCTCCGGTATCACCATATCAACCAGGCTGCTGCAGCCAGCAAATGTAGACCAGCCAATTTCCGTCATGCTCTGCGGGAGCGTCACACCGGTCAGGCCGCTGCAGAATGCGAAAGCAGAACTGCCAATTTTGGTCAGACCTTCCGGTAATGTCACACTGCCCGTAAACCCGCTGCAATAACCGAAAGCACGATAGCCGATGTCGGTCACGCCCTTTGGAATCGTCAGTTCTCCTGTAAAGCCGCACCCGACAAATGCGCTCTTGCCTACATGTGTAATGCCTTCCTCAAGAACCAGTTTCTTGGGAGAATAGGCATACCACGGAGCCGTCGTGTGCCAGGCATCATTCTCAGAAACAACATCATAATCCTGCATATCTCCGGTGCCAGAGATAGTCAAAGTGCCATCCGTGTCGATACCCCAGGTCAGATTTTCGCCGCAGCTGCCGAAAACGACATATCCAGCAGAATTAACATGAAGCTCTGCATTAAGAAGTGGCTCGTTGCTGCTATAGACTGCCATTTTCTCCCACTGAGCCTGAGTTCCCAGGTAATACACATCTTTCAGACTGCTGCAGCCGTTGAAGGCACCATAGGAAACGCTTGTCACACTCTCTGGGATCGTTATGCTGGTCAGACTGGCGCAGCCGTCAAAGGCAAAATCAGGAATGCACGTTACGCCCTCCGGGATCACCACACCGGTCAGGCTGCTGCAGTTTCGGAAGGCAAAGACTTCGATTGCTGTCACACCTTCCGGTATCGTCACGCTGGTCAGGCCGGTGCAGCCGTAGAAGGCACCGTACTTTATGCTCGTCAGGCTTGCCGGAATCACCACATTGGTCAGGTTCTGGCAGTCCCGGAAGGCTTCCCGTCCGAGACGTGTCACGCTCTTCGGAATTGTCAGACTGCCTGCGAAGCCACACCCCCGGAAAGCTTCGCAGCCTATGTACGAAATTCCCTCATTCAGCACCAGCTTCACAGGAGAAAGCGCATACCAGGGAGCCGTTGTACGCCAGTTTCCATCCTCAGAGACAGAAGTATAATCCCACATAGCACCAGTGCCGGAGATGGTCAACGTTCCCTCGGCATCAACGCTCCAGGTCAGATTCTCGCCGCACTTGCCGCTGGTTGCTCCAATCTCCACAAAGGTAAAGCCATTTTCCTTTGCGTAGCTCTCCGCCGCAGAGCCGACGGCGCCCCGGATTACCAGATTCTGAAGCTTTGTACCGTATTGGAAGCCTACAGCTTCCTGACCGATGGTCGTGACGGAAGCCGGAATCGTTATTTCCGCCAAATAAGCGCAGCCGATACCGCTGGAGTCGATTTCCGTCAGCCCATCAGGCAGAACGATGGAAGTCAGATTCTGGCAATCGCCAAAAGCTTGAATGCCAATCTTCTTCGTTCCGGCAGGCACCGTATAGGAAGTGCTGGGTCGGGCGCTGGGATAAACGATCAATTCGGTGCCATCTTTACTGAAAAGCACATTGTCCTTTGCGCAGAGGTAAGGATTGCTGTCCACAACAGTGATCTGTTCCAGCCTATTGCAGAGGGAGAGGTTCATGCCCCAGTCGCACTGCGCGCCGATAGTGACGCTCACAATGTTTTGGCCATCGAAGAACAGAGCGCTGCCTACCCTTGTCACGCTGTCCGGAATGGTAAGCTCCGTCCGGTTGCTGGTAATCGCCAGCAATTCCTTCTTGTCCTTGGTGTACAGCACGCCATCTTCCGCGCAGAAAGCCGTGTTTGCTTCATCTACAGTAATGCTGTCCAAATGGCAGCCGTCTATAGCACTTTCCCCGATACTCTTTACCCCGGCGGGAATATGCAGACTGCTCAGGCCGCTACATTGGAACAGCGCCATCTCGTCCAAAGTCTCCAGATTCTCAGGCAGGACGATCTGTTTCAGGCCAAAGTTGTTTGCCAGTGCGTGGCTGCCAAGTTCACGCAGGCTTGCGGGCAGAGAAATGGATTCCATTTTCTCCAGATAGGCAAGTGCAATGCTTCCGACGGAGGTAATGCCCTCATTCACGACCACTTTGCGAATCAAATAGGAACGCCATGGCGTATTGGCTCCGCCATAAATGCTGTTTGGCGTTTCCCCCATAACATATTCAAAGTCCGGAATAGCACCGGTGCCGGAGATGGTCAACGTTCCCTCGGCATCAACGCTCCAGGTCAAGTCGTCGCCGAAGGTGCCGGAACCGGTAGAACCGCTAGGATCAAAATGGATATCCGCACTGAGAAGCGAATCGTTGCCGTCGGAAATTTCGATTCCATTCCACTGGCTCTGACTTCCGGCGTAATATACATCTTTCAGGCCGTCGCAGCCAGAAAAGGCACTCGACCCAATTCTTGTTACGCTTCGCGGAATCACCACGCTGGTCAGGCTGTGGCATTCATTAAAAGTGAATTCGTCAATGTACGTCACGCCTTTTGGGATCGTTATGCTGGTCAGGCTGAGGCAGCTATTGAAAGCACCCATGCCGATTTCTGTCACGCTCTCCGGGATCGTCACGCTGGTCAGATTGCTGCAGTTCAGGAAAGCAACACCGCCGATAACTGTCACACCTTCCGGAATTGTCACGCCGGTCAAATTGTTGCAGCCGCCAAAGGAATAAACGGAAATCTCCGTCACGCCTTCAGGAATTTGATAAGTAGTGCCTTTCTTTCCAGTCGGGTAAGTGACCAGAGTCGTGATGTTCTTATTGAATAGAACGCCATTCACAGAAGTGTAGCCTGTATTCCCTTCCGCTACGAAAATGTTTTCCATATTTTCGCAAAAACTGAAGGCACTACTGTCAATGCTCGTCACGCTCCGGGGAATCGTTACGCTTGTCAGGCTGCTCCAGCCCATAAAGGCACCAACGCCGATGCTTTTCAAACCTTCGGGAAGGGTCAGACCGCCTGTAAAACCCCCGCACCTAAAAGCATAATGGCCAATGCTGGTCAGGCTTTCGGGAAGGGTCAGGCTACCCGTAATACTGCTGCAGCCTTCAAAAGCATAGTCACCTATATGCGAAATGCCCTCCTCAAGTATCAGCTTCACAGGAGAATAGGCATACCAGGGAGCTGTCGTATGAATCATACCATTTTCGACGATATCAGTGTAATCCCACATAGCGCCGGTGCCGGAAATGGTCAGAGTACCACCCTCGACATCGATGCTCCATGTCAGATTTTCGCCGCACTTGCCGGACGCGACTGCGCCGTCATCCCCCGGAAGAGCGTAAGTATCCACCAGAGTCTCCTCCGGAAGCGTCTCATCCGCGGACGTTTCTTCCGCAGGCGTTGTCTCCGGCTGGGTAGGCGCAGTTGTTTCCTCCGTCGCAGCGGTCGGCTCAGTGGTGGGAACCGTTGCTGGCTCGGACGGCTGAGTCGCGGAAACCTCTGTCGTCTCCTCCTGCGGCTGGGTCTCCTCCGCCGATGCCCTCGGCGGCAGATAGGAAACCAGAGTCAATAAAACCATCAGACAAGCAAGGATTCGTTTGAACATGGTGCAGTCCCTCTTTCTATGTTTCCGCCCCGGCGGAAACATGAATTTTTTATGAACTAATTATAGCACTGTCGTATTATATTTTCCACTGTTTTTTCAGAACTCTGGCTAAAATTTTTATACTTCTTTTTCAGCAGACTTCACAAATACGCTTCCCTATCAATGTCTGCCACAGAAAAAACTCCCGCATACCTGACCGTATCAGGTATGCGGAAGTTTGCTATGCGATTAGATTCTTGCCACGCCGGACTTCCGGGCGGCTTCTGCCACGGCTTTCGCCACGGCGGGGCCGACTCTGGGGTCGAAGGCGGCGGGGATGATATAGTTCTCGTTCAGCTCCTCGTCGGAGATCAGATTCGCCAGCGCGTTGGAGGCGGCGATCTTCATTTCCTCGTTGATGTCGCTGGCGCGAACGTCAAAAGCGCCGCGAAAAATGCCGGGGAACGCCAGAACGTTGTTGATCTGGTTGGGATAGTCGCTGCGGCCGGTGGAAACCACTCTCGCGCCGCCTGCCTTCGCTTCGTCCGGGAAAATCTCCGGGGTGGGGTTGGCACAGGCAAAGATGATGGCGTCCTTGTTCATGGTCTGCACCATTTCCTTCGTCACCATGCCGGGGGCGGAAACACCGATGAACACATCGGCGCCTACCAGCATATCGGCAAGAGAACCGGCCTTTTTGTCCAGATTCGTGACCTGCGCCATCTCTTCCTTAATCCAGTTCAGGCCGTCACGACCCGCGTAGATCGCGCCCTTCCGGTCGCACATGGTCACGTTCTTGAAGCCAGAGGACAGCAGCAGCTTGACAATGGCGATAGCAGCCGCACCAGCGCCGGAGGTGACGATCTTCACGTCTTCCTTCTTCTTGCCGACGACCTTCAGAGCGTTGGTCAGGCCGGCGAGGGTAATGACAGCGGTGCCGTGCTGGTCGTCGTGGAAGATGGGAATGTCGCACTTTTCCTTCAGCTTCCGCTCGATCTCAAAGCACCGGGGAGCGGAGATGTCCTCCAGATTGATGCCGCCGAAGGAGCCGCTCATCAGGTACACGGCGTTGACGAACTCATCCACATCGTGGGTCTTGACGCACAGGGGGAAGGCGTCCACGTCGGCAAAGGCCTTGAACAGAGCGCACTTGCCCTCCATAACGGGCATACCGGCCTCGGGGCCGATGTCGCCCAGACCCAGAACGGCGGTGCCGTCGGTGATGACGGCGCACAGGTTGTGGCGGCGGGTCAGCTCATAGGACTTGTCGATGTCCTTCTGGATTTCCAGGCAGGGCTGGGCGACGCCGGGGGTGTAGGCCAGGGACAGGTCGTCCTTGGTCTTGCAGGGTACCTTGCAGATGACCTCGATCTTGCCGCCCCACTCCTTGTGGAGCCGCAGGGACTCTTTTGCGTAATCCATAATTTTTCTCCTTTGTCGATACAATAATTTATGATTTTACCATTACGGAAATGCCGTTGGGAATCAGGGTGACGGAGGCGTTTTCGCCCTTGTCCTGTTTCGCCATGACCATGGCGGTTTCCAGGTTGGGGGCGTAGTCCAGCTTCATCTCCCGGAGGGTCTGCTCCATTTCCGGACGGGAAACGAAGATCACCCGGTGCTTCATGAGGATTCTCGCCAGAATCTGGCTCTCCCACTGGTCGGGAATGGTCTCCGACTGGGGGGTATTGACGCACTGCTCAAAATGCGCCGCAGGGGTTTCGCAGTCCCGGAGGGAGGTATAGAAGCCCTCGCCGCCGGTGCCATCGGCCAGCTCGGCGCACATGATCAGCACCGCGCCCTCCTTGGCGGAAGCCTCCGCCGCGGTCAGCCCCTTGACGCTCTGGTAGATGTTCTGGTCCAGCGGCGCGCCGCCGTTGGAGGTGACGACGATGTCTCCGGGGACGGCCTGCACCTCGCAGTACTGCCGCAGAAACGCCACACCGGCTTCATGCGCCTTCCGGAAGTCTCCCGCGAAGGCCGCAACCGTCTTTTTCTCCTCGTCGATGACCACATTGACGATGTACGCCAGCTTTGCCATCTCCGCCGCCGCTACCATGTCCCGGTGGAGGGGGTTGCCCTCCAGAATGCCCGTGCGGGCATAAGGGGAGGCGATAAACGCGCCGCAGTGGTTGCCCAGCACCGTCGTCTTATCGCAGACGCCGGGCAGGATGCTCTTCCGCCCGCCGGAGAAACCGGCGAAGAAGTGCGGCTCAATGAAACCCTCCGCAATGAGCAGGTCGGTGTCCACCGCCGTCCGGTCGATGACCAGCGGTGCGCCGGAGGGCAGAACGCCGATCTGAACATTGGATTCCGGGTCAAAGGCGTCGTGAACGACGATTTTCTCGGAACCCGCAATTTCCTTCCCCAGCTTTGCTTCCAGCTCGGCGGTCGTTGTGAGCCGGTGGAAACCGGTGGCTACCAGCAGCGTCACCCGAATCTCCGGATTCCCCTGCCGGAGCTGCGCCAGCATGGGGGGCAGGATGTCCCGGCTGGGCACGGGGCGGGTGTGGTCGGAAATGATGATGGTACAGCGCTTCTTCCCTGCCGCGAGAGCGGCCAGGGTGGGCGTTCCCATGGGCGACGCCATGGCTTCCTCCACCAGCTCCCTGCCGGTGCGGTCGCTTTTCAGCTCATCCACCCGGGAGGTCAGCAGACCGTTATAGGGGAATGTAACATCCAGATGGCCTTTGCCGTAAGGAATCGCGATCATAAAGAATCCTCCCACACGTTCGTCATCGGGAACCGGCGGTTGGCCGGTTCCCAATTATGTTTTTTAATAGTTGCCCTTGAAAACGTCCTTCTTGACGGGAGGACGATAGTCGCCGAAGTAAGCGCCAAAGTCCATGCCCAGATAATTGCACAGGTCAAGGACTTCCACCATGGTGTTGTCGTTGACGGGGATGCCGTTTTCCATGATGCGCTTCACCGCGGCAACTTCCTTCTCGCCGTGGGTGTAGATGCGCTCCTGGCCGTCGGCCTTGGGCGCGTCCCGCAGCTCCTGCAGGTACTTGGAGAAATGCTCCTTGATGGCGGCGGGGTCGCCGAAGTAGGCAGGGTTGATAGCCATAAAGCCATGGCAGATCTGACCCTTTCCGCCGGTCATGCAGTAATTGGAGGTAGCACCCATGGACAGGATGGAGGAGAAGATCTCGCACAGCATACCGTAGCCGTAGCCCTTGTGGCTGCCCAGCTGCTCCGTGGAGCCGCCCAGAGGCATGATGCCGCCGCCCTTCTTCGCCACGATGTTCGCCAGCACGTCGGGGGCATTGGTGGAGGGATGACCATCCTTGTCCAGCGCCCAGCCTTCGGGCAGGGGCTTTTCCATCTTGTTGTACATTTCCAGCTTGCCGCGGGTGACGACCGTGGTGGAAGCGTCGAAGAAGAAATCATAGGGCTCGGCGGGGAACGCGCAGGCGATGGGGTTGGAGCCCAGCATGGCCTTCCGGGCAAAGGTGGGAACCATGATGGCTTCGCTGTTGGTGCAGCTAAAGCCCATCAGCCCTTCCTTGCAGGCCATCTTGGCATAATAACCCGCGATGCCGTAGTGGTTGGAGTTCCGGACGGAGACGATGCCCACGCCAGTCGTCTTGGCCTTCTCGATGGCCATTTCCATGGCCTTATGGGAAACCAGCTGTCCCATGGCCTCATGGGCGTCGATGACGGCGGAGATGGGGGTCTCGAACACCACTTCGGGCTTGGCATGGACGTCGATCATGCCTTTTTCGATGCACTTGTGGTAGCGGACCATCCGCTGCATACCGTGGGACTCAATGCCGTACAGGTCGGCAGTCAGCAGAACGTCCTGAATGATATCGGCCTCCGCTTCAGTGAAGCCGAACTTCTGGAACGCTTCCATGCACAGCCGGTGCAGGGTGTCATAGGACCAGTGTTGATATGCCATAAGAGTACCTCATTTCTTAAATTTTTT